>Ga0307515_10017149_pt1 | contig 13213 bp, 7 predicted proteins | sample 17_EM_MG_FD_194513 | JGI IMG/M metagenome (GOLD analysis project Ga0307515, IMG submission 194513) | Populus trichocarpa ectomycorrhiza microbial communities from riparian zone in the Pacific Northwest, United States - 17_EM | ecosystem: Host-associated > Plants > Roots > Unclassified | place...
ATATTGATAAATTCTTTGTAATTTTAAAGCTATTGTCAATCTCAATGATTGGAATAAGGCCACGTGGCATGGGTCCCCCACTCTATATCTTGAATAATTATTATTTTTTATGCCTAAAGAATTTTTTAAACTTTATGGTTTTCCTTGATCAATATATTTTCTTACACATGTCCAAAATGTTAATTGGTATTTATTTTGTAATTTAATATAATTTTCCAACCGACTAACTATTAATATAAACATAAAATAAATTTTGATTAAATCATTTGTAAATGATAATTGGATAAATTATAATAACCCCCTTAAGCTATCATGAAATTTTAGATATCATCCAAAGTTTTTAGACTCAATATATATAATGTTTGATGTTGCTAATTAAAAGTGCTTGTTTATAAATGAAAAATATTTATTATTTATCTTTTTATTTAAATGTAAAACTTGTAAAGAAAAATTGCGGAAAATATCAAAAATATATTCTTTACTAGAAAAATATTGTATTGAATAGGAAACTTCCATGTTTTTTTTTTACTTTAATTTTCTAGAAAATTATGTGGTTAACAACTCTTAAGCAACTATGAACTACCAGCTTAGATATATAGTCTTCTTTTTCTCAAAATTGTCGGTATGGATGTTGTTGGATCAACCAGGCACTGTAGCTTGTTTTAGCTGACAAAACTCCCCTTCAAAATTAATGAAATTTGATCAAGGATATATGTTTTTGCATGCTTTTATAGAGAAAAGGTGAATATACCTCCATTAAAATCCTTCATAACCATGGAAGGAGCAGGAGCAGATAATACAATTGTTCAATGGGGAGACACTGCTCAAACACCAGGGGCTAGAGGACAGCCTATGGGAACCTACAGTTCGGCTACTTTTGCTGTGAATTCCCCGTTTTTTGTTGCCAAGAACATCACGTTCAAGGTAATATATATTTTGCTGTGAACCTACAAAATATATATTATATTTGCTCTGAGTGCTTCATGTTGTAAGGGAAATTGCGGTGCAGAACACGGCGCCGCTGCCGGCACCAGGAGCCATGGGACAGCAAGCAGTGGCATTAAGAATATCGGCAGATACAGCAGCTTTCCTGGGGTGCAAATTCTTGGGAGCGCAGGACACACTATATGATCATGTGGGCAGGCATTATTACAAGGATTGCTACATTGAAGGTTCTGTGGATTTCATTTTTGGCAACGGGTTGTCCTTATTTGAGGTTAGAATCATTCATTACTAATTAATTACTTTTAATTGTGATTTATTATTATTTTCTGAGGAAGGAAAATAGCTATTTAATTACAAATAAATCTATATATATTATTCCAATTAAATTCGGATGAAATAAAATAATGAAAACTATAACTTACCATTTACAACACCAATAGATATCATTTCTAATTGTGATTCAAAACTATTGAATGTTAATTTGCTTCATAAAACAAGAAATAATCTTCAATCCTTTATTAAATTGAGAAAAATCATGATGACATACCAGAGGCAAAAAAAAATAATTTATGGATTGTTTTAGATTTGGCGGTAGCTATGACTAAAGTAATAAAATATTGTATTGAAAGTTGAATAAAGAAGAAAAAATTCATTACAACCTCTTGACTGAAATTAAGGATGGAAGAGTTTAACCATCTAGGTGGTGGTCCATTGATAAAAGCTTGAAACCAAAAGGTTTGTTCCTTCTATAGTTTCAGGTTCGAGCCCTATGCTTGCTCGTATGATGGCCACTGGAGACTTATATGGTCGTTAATTTCAGGGCCCGTGGGATTAGTCGAGGTGTGTGCAAGCTGGTCCGGACACCCACATTAAACTAAAAAAAATAAAAATACAAGGAGTTGTAGGAGTTGTGTCGTTGATGTAACATTGTTTAAATAATTAACGATATCATATGGTGTGAATGAAGGGGTGTCACGTGCATGCAATAGCTCAATTCACTGGGGCCCTGACGGCACAAGGCAGGAGTAGTCTTCTAGAAGACACGGGCTTCTCATTTGTGAACTGTAAGGTCACGGGGTCAGGCGCTCTTTACCTTGGGAGGGCGTGGGGCCCCTTTTCTCGGGTCGTCTTTGCTTACACTTACATGGACAACATCATCATTCCCAAGGGCTGGTATAATTGGGGAGATCCTAACCGTGAATTGTAAATCTCTCTCTCTCTCTCTCTCTCTCTCTCTCTGCATTTCCAACTATAATTCAGTAAGAAATGCTAAGGAATTCACCACATGCATGGCATATATTTATCCTTAATCATTTAATTAAAAACGTTAATAAGTGTATATTATTTATGAGATATGACTATATCTAAAAAATAATATAAATCATATCTTAAAACATTACCTAATAATTCAAATTATTAGATTAAGATGGTTCTTTTATATGGTATCAGAGTTTTGATAATCAAGTGGTTACAAGTTCAAGTCTCATTATCTTTATTTATTTGATAAAAATCAAGGATAATGTAATGTAGACTTGTGTAAGTTTCAAATTCAAAAGACTTTCAATCATATCTTGAAATTTCATTTAACAATTTAAATTATTGAATTGAGATGATTTTTTGACAAATAGAACAGTTAAAATCAGCAGTAAAACCTTATAAGCCATATAGAGAGGACAATATCAAACTTAACGTTGTAAGAGCTATTTTTTTTAGAAACCGTTTGGGAACGCGGTGCAAACCGCGTTCCCAAAAATTTTAATTTTTTTTTTTTTACTAAAATTTAATATGATTTGTATATTTTAGATCGTTTTGATGTGTTGATGTCAAAAATAATTTTTAAAAAATAAAAAATATCATTGACATGCATTTCAACACGAAAAATTATTTAAAAAAACATCATTAGGATGTAGGATGTGTTTGCGAGAGGCTGAAAGCCTCTGGCCACCGTGTCAGGGGGGAGGGGAAAACAAATGAAAGGGAAGAAAATGTTTATGCTAGCTTTTCTTGTTTGCCCATGTATAACTAGATGGTAATATGCGATAGAGTGTGTGTGTTTGGAAGCATATTGCTAATGACGTTAATTATTCGGGTTCCTTGCTATAATTTGTTTCTTGGCAGGACTGTGTTCTATGGGCAATACAAATGCACAGGGCCTGGAGCAAGCTTCGCAGGGAGAGTGTCATGGTCGAGAGAACTCACTGACTCGGAAGCTAAGCCCTTTACTTCACTTACCTTCATCGATGGTTCTGAATGGATCAAAATGTAATTATCAATATTATATACCTTTTTTCAAAAAATGTTACAAGCGATTTTTAGGAGAAATCCCAATGTTTTCTCCCATATTCAAGAATATCCCCTCCTCCCTATAGAGTCCTTGTCCGTGTCGGGTTGGTAGGCTTTACTCAAACATTAATCAAAAGCAACTTTGCTGTTGAGTTATAGTTCATCTGTCATCAATATACTCTTTTACTTCAAAATTATTTCTTATAGCAAAAAAAAATAAAAAAAAAAAACCCAGATTCAACTCTCTAATACGATGATTTTTTAACATGTGCCCTAAAAGCACTTGTTAGTCATTCTATATATGAAAAAGCTATCACAAGAAGGAATTTATTCAGGCTTAGCTTAACTATATATCATAACTATAAATTTCTTAAATCTTAAAAATACCCTTTAATTTTTATCACAATAATGTGGAGACTCTTTAGCATACATTGATTCTAAACTTTTGAGACAAAAGCTGCCAACAATGAGGATTTTCGTAAGGAAAGATTACTCATGTGTATGAAAAGATTTGTATTATAGTTGTGTGCGTAATCGTTAAACTTGATATCAACAACTTATCTTATATAAGAAGTACTATGTTTTGACATTGACTATATGTTATCTTAATCAAGGGTAACAAATGAATATATATTGGACATAACATAAACTATATAAAGGTATTTAAAAGATCAAGAGAAGATTCATTTGTAAGTAAATATGTCATGTAGCCAATCGGTTGGTTACACGTAATACTGATTTTATTCATGTAAAATATATTTATTATTAATAAAGGATTTTTTATCTTTAATATTCATTCATATTTTATTAATCAATCTAGAGTAAAGATAAAGTCCATGGGACAGAATGATTTGTAAAGAAAATCATAAAGTTGTTATAATTATGAGATTCTTATGTATCAAAGCATTGTTCCTAAATTTTCCTATGTATCAAAGCATTGTTCCTAAATTTTCTTGGTTAATATGTTCTCTTAAGATTGAACATTAATTAGAATTGTTGAGACCAATGAATATTATATTTCTTCCTTGATGAAAGAAAGCAGTTGTTCTAAAAAACTAAGGTATGAAATATACTTGAAATTAATATGTAGATGTTTGTCAGATAACATATATACATTGAACAAACCTGCATAAGAGTTTTATATGGAAAGATCATTTTATGTCTATGAAAATGTTCATGTAATAGTTATGCAAATGATCATTAAACTTGAAATCACTAAGTTATCTTATATAGAAAATGTTATGCTTTGATCTTGATTGCATGTTGTCCTAATAAAAGGTAAAAAATAAGAAGATATTGGGTAAAACATAAACTATCTGAATATATTTGAGTAATCAAGAAAGGATTCTTCATCCTAGGTGAATTAGAGAAAATATTTCAAATGTTCTCAAATAGTATTGATTATGAGATTCTTGATCAAGATAAAATGAGATTTGAAAAGAGTTCCAAATCTTATTCAAAGAGTCAATGACTATAGTGTTGAGAAAAAAAATGATATAACAAAGCGAACATACTTCATGCTATAATGTCTAAATAAAACATTATTGGTGAATAAATAATAATTACACTAAGAAAATAGTAACTGAAATGTTAAATCAAACTACTTATAATATTTCTAATATTTGAGGGATCATAATAGGTTGTTAAACATTGTACTTGGTCTTTAAATATAAATCAGTCAATTATTGAATTGATAATAAATTAAATTATTTAATTTATTTATGATCATAATTTATATTTAGGACAACTTATTAGAGAACCTAATGAGTCACACACATAAGAACCATTTGTCAAAAATTAAAATAAGATGATTAATCAAGAGTGACTTGATTGTAAATAAGTTTTAGAAATTGAAAACTATAATGTAATTAATATAGGGGATTACAATTCCAGACCTAGAAAAAATCAAGAAGGGACTTGATTGAATAAATTAAAAAAAATTTCTTGAAATAATATATGTGATATTATTTAAGGGGCAAATTGATACTATATAATTTATAGGATTTTTAGGTTTCTTTATAAACAAAATGTCATACCTCATTTTCTATGCACTAAACTCAATAAAGAAAACCTATGTTAGTTACATAAACACCTGAAATAATAATAATAATAAAAAAAAAACAGAGCTAGCACTCAATGATATAAGAATAAATATAGTACAAACTCAACATGGACTTTAATGTTTACATTAAAAAAAAGTTTATTGTTAACATGCGTTATAATTGTTATCTTAATTTGTGGTGAGTCTTGATTAGTGGTGAGTTTTGATTCGTGGTGTATAATTCTTAACACAACAAATACTTTATTCTTTCATAGCCTATCGTATAGAGAACCGACATTTGTGCTATGAAAAGATATTGATTTGTTGTTGACATAAGTTAACACCATGAATATTTGACAATATTTATAAGTGTTGGTGTTACTTAAATAAGATAATTAAAGATTATTACAATAATCATGTTAATAACTTAAATCGAGCCAATAATGATAAAACATCCATTTAGATCCTCATTTGCGAATGATTTCCAGTTGAGTAATTCTCTAACATTAACAATTGTTTTATCTCTATTAAATCCTTACATTAATATCAGATATTTTAGATCCTTTTAACTCTATTTCTTTTATTATTTGTGGTTCTATATCCTTAATCTCCACATGGATCAACCCCAGTCTTGCAAAGTTATTTATTACTTTGACACTCCTTATTTGAAAGAAAACATTAATTATTTGATTGTCAATTCTCTAAGGCATGTTCTTATTAAGTCAAGTTGCAAACCATTCAAATCTAATTTTAATGTATCTTAAGAGGTGTCTACATCATTAGGTCATATAAATAAAATAAGGATCACTAAGTCATATAAAAAAAGATATTTTAATCTATTTGATTATGAATCATATGAAACTTGTTTATTGGATACAATTAACACCCTTTATTAGAAATGATAAAAGATCTAATAAATTATTAAGTCTACACACACGCACACATGTTTTTGTCAACCACTAACATTTATTGATAATCATTCTAGATATGGTTATAATAAATTGTTAAGTATATATATGTGTGTGTGGATCAATAACAATTCATGTCTTGAAAAAATTTGAATTTTTCTTTAACATTAAATTATTTTTTTATGTATTTTTGGATTGTTTTATTGTATTGATATCAAAATGATTTTTTATAAAATTTTATTTTGATATATTTTTAAACAAAAAATACTTTAAAAACTAATCTCTACTATAATTTCAAACATACTCTACGTTTATAATGAATGGCAAGTGGCTTCACACTACTTGGCGGGCAGTATTTCATTTTTCTTTGTAGTTTTATTAATTAAAACTCTGATATTTCATCTATTCATCGATCCATTTATTTTGGTTCATAAAAATCATTTTCATGATATTTTTCACTGTTCATACTTAAGTTTATGGTAAAAAGATATATAGATAATACATCAATTAATTCCTAAACAAAATTTTCACATTTAATAATTATAAATAAAAAGAAAATTTTGAAAGCAAATTCACTTGAAAAAACCTGAAAAATACGAGGAATACGCAGTTCATTGATAGAAAATTAAAAAAGTCAGATTCATTTGTTAAAATATTCAATCAATAAAAAAATGGGTGAAAAAACTACAAAGCAGATTTTGGCTGGTGGATTAAAAACTCAAACGACACATGTTTCAATCTTGTAAACGACGCCTTTGGTTTTCAGGTTTTTTTTTTTTTGTTGGGCCAATGAAATTAGCAAGGAGGGAGCCTTATCTGATGAGTCCCTTCCCTACCCTTCCCTTCCCTGTTCTTTCACCAAAAAAATAAATATTTGAAAATTGAAACGCACTTTCGCAAGAACTCTTCCATCTCATCCTCCTCGATAGCAATCTCTTCAGAATGGCAACCGTTGTGAATTCAACACCTCTTTGCCCCTCTGTTTCTCTAAAACGTCCAGGCAACTCTCTCTCTCTCTCTCTCTCTCTCTCACTCTCCTCCTCTCTCTTTCAAATAAACGTTGACAGTATTTGGGTTTCTATCATGCTAAGCAGCATTCATTGGGAATTCGGTTGCTGGGAAGTTTCTTCGGGCGAAGCCAGTGTTCCATACCTGTAGATTTCCATCCTTGGAGGTCAAGGTGAGTGTGCTTATCATAATTATGCTTTCTTTTAAAGATTCCTGTGTTTTATTTTTCTAATTTTTCATCGAGTGCTCTGTAGGGTAATTGCTATGTTAGAGCCTTGAAAGAGTTGTTATTGATCAAACTTCATACATCAAAGTAATAATCCCAAGTCTGATATAACTTAGCGAGTGTAGTTGGAGTTAAATCATCATTTTTGCTTTTGCAATACTTTAACTTGCTGTCAGAACCGCGACAAGTGCTTGTTGGCTCTTAATGTATATTAATGGAGAAACATGAGAAACCTTTTTTGGACAAAGGCCTTTCGGGGAACTATATTGCCATGTTTTTCTGCCAAGCATAAAGATTGAAACCATTTATTTTCTTATGGACTGGTTCAAACTCACAAGATAACAGGAGGTCATTTTTTCGCTGGTTTCATTCAAACCATTTCAAAGTGAGAGTTTGTTAGACTCAATAGTATATTTTGGCATATCATGTCTCTTTCTCTTTATGAATGGAACTTTCCATTCATCTCAATTTAATTGATCAACAAGAATTGCTTGTCTGTTTTTATTTTATGTGTTCCCAAGTGTTCATTTTAGGCTTATCTTGTTGTGCGTATTGCTCTTCAACTTCACCTAGGAGTGCAATGCCTTTAATTTATCATAAAAAGCATCACCTTTTCAATCCACTTTGTACTGCATAATTTATAGGTCGAGCATTAGGGGTGGGGTTTTCTTCTTCTCTAAACCTCAGTCTGGCATGTTCGAGGATTTATCGTTGCCTTCCTAAATCTTCATGTGGGCTCTTATCAAATCTTGCTGTTGCCAAGTTTGATTAGTCTGACAGATCTTTAATCAAACGATCCTTAATGGGTATGTTAAAGTAAAACTAACAATGGGGGGAATGTGGGATGCTTTTACAGTAACATTGCTATCCCTGTAAAGAAAAGAAATGACCACTTGTTCAATTTAAGTTAAAAAGTTTTTTTCATACTTGAAAAAAGAAGAAGGAAGAGAGGCTTCAACCTGACCTTTTGAGGGGACGGGGGACATGGCTGCCAACAAGTGGGCTTATAAAGATTCAAATTCCTGAAAGAATATGCAAAACTAAAAAGATTCAAACACTCTAAAGTTAAAACACTAACACCAAACTGATATGGAGTTAAATGACTAACACCATGTTGAAATATATTTAGATTTTAGACATTTGTTGTAATATTTCCATGGCCAGCTGCCAATGTTAAATGCCTATGGTTCACATAATACTTTTCATGGTGACAATGTGTGAAGCTTGATTGTCTTCTCCTACTCTTTTCTTTTCTATTTTGAGATACTCTTTTCCGGAAAGTCACTTCAGATTTGTTTGACAGGCTACAGATGGTAGTAACAAAAGCTCCAAAGGCACCAAACCAAAAAGCATAGTCTGTGCTGATTGTGATGGAAATGGTTAGTTGTAATTTACTCCCTATATCTACTTTGTGTTTTCTTTTTTCATTTCTCCTTTATTGGATTCTTATATTTTCAGTGTCGTGTCTTCTTGTCAGTTTGACAGCTCGGCTGCAAGTTTCTTGCAATTGTACTTGCTGTATGTGGCCCTGTAGAAGTAGAGCTTCAATCTATGCATGCTTGTCTTATGATTTGCTGTTCTTAGAATTTCATTCTGTTTTAGCATCGCTTTCCTTTCCATTCCTGGTATGCATGCTGATGCTGATTTCCATACAAATTGGATGGAGCTTTCTTGGTCTTGATGTCTGCAATAAACCATTACTGATTGTTTAATGTGATTACAGATGTAAATTATCTATTGGATTTCCTGCTGGCATAATTAATCCTTCACAAAGTTTTTGGTCAATGAAATTACAAACAGAACTTTCCCATTGATCCAGACGGTTCCATAGTTCATTTAGAATATTGTACATTGGGATCTTGTCTTCCCTTTGATACCCTGCATGAGTTTTCTGTGAAGTGTCATCTTCATTAACTTGAGCCAAAAGCTTGTAATCGCTTGTTAATACTATCCTAAGAAAGTTTTAGCTCGTGTAACTTTATACCTTTCTATCACATTACCAGGTGCAATATCGTGTACTCAATGCAAAGGTTCGGGAGTTAATTCTATGGACCACTTCAATGGACAGTTTAAAGCTGGTGGATTATGTTGGCTCTGCAGGTAAAGGAAGCAAGTTGTCCTCTCACAATTATCTGCTAGCTACATAGTGATAAACCAGTAAAAGTACTACTAACAGTAATTGCTGTATCATTCCGTCAAGCTTGACCACATTAATGTGGTTCTTTCAAAATATCTACCATTTTCAAAAACTGTGTAGGCTGTAGAGTTCAAAACATTTGCTTTCACTGAGAAAGAACCTTGAGGTATTCACGAGCTGGGTTCATAAACACCTGCCTTTTTTGCTTGCTAAACTAAATATAGGTGCCGATAATTGGATTAGATAAGGAAATGTATCATCTCATGCACCCTTCTCCCTGGGTGGATATGGTCCAGCCTGTATTTAACAAGATTTAAAACATTGTAGTCTTAGCTAGCTATTTTTCAAATTTCTGGTTTGACCAATCCACAAACAGATGAGCTTCCTCCATGGCTCTTAGTAAGCTGATCTCTTAAACGTGTATTTCCTTGCAGAGGTAAAAGGGAGATTTTGTGTGGAAGTTGTAACGGAGCTGGCTTTCTCGGTGGATTCATGAGCACATTTGATGAATAAAGTCTTGTGGGAATTGGATGTTGAATTATGCTGTGTGTCATTTCGTTGATTTGTTTGGGTTTTATCCTGCACTCCTTAAAGTTTTGACTGAGTCTGTGTTTCGTTTTAACCGAATTCATGTATTTATTCCACGTTTATAACTTGGCCCTCTGTCCAAGATGACTGTCACGAAATATTTGTTTTCCTTCTCTTTTTATTTTCTAGTCCTAAAAACTATTATGTAATCAAATTCTTTTTCTTATTTATGACTTTTTATTCGCCACATACCATATTATTGAGATGTTTTTAATTGTATCCTTGCATGTACTGATTGTGATGTTTTTAGTTTATGGTATGATCTATTTGCATATTATTGAGAGTTAAATATTTTGATTATATTTTTGAACTTGATTAGGGATAAGAGCTTATGTTTGTCCACATATTATTCGATGACTCTTTTGTCTTTTTAATTTTAGCATTTTATGTTTTGATTAAAAAATTTATTTTGTTTATGTTTCGATTTTTGAGTTTGAGAGAAGAAAAAAAATCTTTTAAAAATAAAAGAAAAGAGTGATAGTTGTTGGTTGACTACATTCTGACAATAAAAAAATTGATTTTGGTGTTGATGAGTTTCATGATTTGTTAACTTGAGCCTTTTTCCTATGTTCTAATTGATTTTGTTTTTTTAATTTTATTTTTCAACATCAGATTGATTGAGAATTAAGTTTAGTGATTTATTTCGGTTTGTTTTCTATGAGGTTATTTCTATCTCATGAATTGGGTCATGAGTTTAGCTAGTTAATTGGAGTTAACTTGAGTTGTTTTTTTGTGTTTTTTTTAATCGATTTTTTAATTTTAATTACATTCTTCAACATTATGTTTATTAAATATTGAGGTTTATAATTTGTTTTTTTATCTTTTTCTATTGGGTTATCTCAGTCTCATAATCTGGGTCGCAGGTTTAACAAGTTAACTCGAGTTGATTTGATTAATTTTTTTGTTCTTTTTTTAATTGATTTTGTTTTTTAATTTTACCCTTCAACATTGAGTTTATTTTAAATTGAGCTTTATAATTTGTTTTGATTTTTTTATGAGGTTCTTGTGGTCATATGACCTGTATGTGGATTGACAAGTTAACACAGGTTATCCCGAATCAATCTAATATGTTACCATCTTAATATTTATAAAATAAAATATTATCTTGAATATTTTTTTGAGTCAAATTATGTTTTTACCAGTCACCCGTGTTATCTTTGAACCTGTTAAATTGACCAGGTCATATCTGATCAATTCCCACATGATTTAAATTTGATAAGTTACGTGAATTGACTCAAGTAATTTTTTTTTCTTTTTTTAATTGATTTTGTTTTTCAAGTTATCTTTCAGCATTAAGTTTATTGGAAATTGAGTTTCATAATTTATTTTTATTTTTTTATTATGAAGTTATCATGGTCTCATGAACCTGTATGTGGATTGACATGTTAATTTGGGTTATCCCGAATTAATCAAATATGTTACCGTTTTAATTTTTATAAAAATTATCATTTTAAATATTTATTTTAAGTCAAATTATGTTTTTACCAGTTATATGTATTGTTATTGAATGACCGAATCATATTGAATCAATTTCCATAAAATTTAAATTTTATTTTTTTTATTAAAAATAATAATAAGAAAATCTAGATATTTTTCATATTAAAAAAACAATCCAATTCGTTGCATAACACAAGTTAATGATTTATGCCTTGTTTGTTTCCAGGAATTCATTTTCCTGGAAACCATTTTCCCCACTTTCCCATGTTTGGTAAGCATAAGGAAAATCGGTCAAAGGAAACTCAATTCCAGTCAATGGAAAAAATAAAGCTTTAGGCCCGGAAAGTGTTTTCCTTTCTTGTTTCTAAGGAAAACACTTTCCTTTTCTTTACTGGCAAAAAGTGTTCTCTGTCCCAAAAAGCAAATCCCTAAACTCTTTCTCTCCCAAATAATTTACACAGATCAATTGCACGCATCTCTCATTTTCCAGGTAATTTTATTTCTCAAATGTCTTCATCCTTTTTATTTTTAATTTGTAGTTATTATAATGGCATAAATCTTGTGCTGCATTTTTTTCCTTGTTGATCTTGTTGACTGCAACCGATGCTCCCATGCTCTGTGTAAACCGAAACCCATGGGAAGGCAACCCATTCAACCACAGCAAACCCAAACCCCTAGGAAAAATCAACCACAGCAAACCCAAATTTTTTCCCAGAAACCAAACACAGACCCATACACAAACACGACAAACTTCATTCTTTCGCCATTGTTGCTATCACAGCAAAGAATCACCACTGTTGCTATCACAGCAAAGAGTCACCATTCTTTCCTTAAGCCGAAGGCACCCTTCAGCCTCGTTTCCTTCCCAACATCTTCACCAGGCAACCCATACATAGAAAACCAAAACCCCTGCATTTTTCCCATAAACCAAACACTGCAAACCCATACACAGCAACCCATACACAGTACCCTTCGGCCCCGTTTCCTTCCCAACCTCTTCGTCAGGCAACCCATACATAGAAAACCAAAACCCCTGCATTTTTCCCATAAACCAAACACTGCAAACCCATACACAGCAAACCCACACCCATTTTTCCCATGCTATGCTATTTTCACAGAAATCGGGTTTGCTGTGTTTTTTTCACAGAAACCAAACAAAACAATTTGTTTGGTTTCTGTGAAAAAAACACAGCAAACCCATGCTCTGTTTCTTCTTTTGCATTAATCGAAAACAGATGCTTTCAATTCCCCTCCATCTCTTCATCTTCCTCTCATTTTCTTTAACTGCTTCTCTTCCAGTAGACTCCCAACCCACTCGATGTGATTTTCCTTCTCTGTTGCTGAGTTGATGATATGTGTTTCCTGTGTTTTGTGCATTTCCTTTGCTTTGTGGGAGTGATGTGTGTGCGTTGATGATGATGCACAGTGATGTGTGCGTTGATGATGAAAGGGGAAGTGATTTCTGTAGAAATCTTGATTGTGAAAAGGAATACCCGTTTATTTCTTATGTAGTTGCACAGTAGGAATTGGTTTGGGTAGAAATAGACAATGGTTCCTTATTAGTGGTTAAGCCGGGTATTAATTGAAAGTGATTAACTATTGTAAACGGTTGATGATGCTGCAGTAATTGTTCAAGAATT
>Ga0307515_10017150_pt1 | contig 13212 bp, 5 predicted proteins | sample 17_EM_MG_FD_194513 | JGI IMG/M metagenome (GOLD analysis project Ga0307515, IMG submission 194513) | Populus trichocarpa ectomycorrhiza microbial communities from riparian zone in the Pacific Northwest, United States - 17_EM | ecosystem: Host-associated > Plants > Roots > Unclassified | place...
TAGACTACGTAGTCTACCTTAATAGAATCGACAGTCACCACCATCTAAAAGAGCATACGATACTATACGTATTTCGTGCCCCTGGATATAACTTACTTGTATTATTAAGTTAATATAAATACTAATTAGTGAGCGCGCATAGATTAGCAATTACTTAACACCTCCCCCTAAGCGATATATAATAGCGACTACCCGTTTAAATTCTAGTACGACCTACTAGAAGGTCGGAAGTTGGGGATTACGGACTATTACTAACTTTGTATACTTATTTAAGTCTTAGTACGGTTTACTAGAAGTTTATAAACGCGAATACAGACCTTTACGGAACCCCTTACCCTCCTATAAACTATTATAGACCTATTAATCGCCTTTATAGACTATTATAAGATCTCTTAAATTATTACGGACCTGTTAATTAATTTTACGGACCGTTATAAGACCTTCTTTACCCACTATAAGCTACTACTACCCGTTACAGCTTATATAGACATACTACGCTATATAATATAGCAGATATAAGTAAGCAAATTAATGAAGGTTAAAAGAAGTAGAGTTAGGGAGTTGACCTTACGTTTGCAAACGGCGTTAATAACTATATTAATTTTAAAATCCTTAAATACGGATACTTTAAGCTTCTAAATAACGATCTATGGGAATAATATAAGGAAGACTTTGCGGACTTTATAGAAGCTATCTTTAAGGCTTGCAACCTTATAACTACCCGTAACCTATAAACCCTCTTATATTATTAAGGTATATGGGTTAAAAAGGATAAACGAGTTACTATTGCATGGTCTCTATATAATATATTGCGTAAGGAGGACTAAACGGAATGGACTAAAGAGTAGATCCTAGATTATATTAAAACCAGCGGACTCTTTGCCTCTTTTAAACTTAATAGGATCTCCGGTTTTATAGATAACCTATTTAACTAAATTTGTCCTATAGACTAAAGAGATTTTAGAATTGATCTTATGGGCTAAAGTGTATCTAGTACTTAAGTTATAGACCGTAATACCCCTGTAAACCAAAATACGGACCAAAACCCTTCCGTTACTTAAGTTATAGATCCGTAAACTACCTAAGTAAAGACCTATAATAAGGAGCTAGCTAACCTGGTTAAGCTTTATACTAACGAATCTAAGTATAGCGGCGAAAATGATAACTTTAACTTTAAACTAACTATCTTTATGGACCTCTGTTAGAAGGCTGATATTTTTAAATAGGAGTTTAGCTAAGCCTACTCTACTATGCTGCGCGGCCTAGCCTTTAACTACTATTACACCAACCTTAAGAGTAACCCCCTTGGTGTTCCCTTTAATAAGCTATATAAAGCTATACGTAACTACTTTAAAGGGCTAGAGTATAAGCGTAATATCCTTATATAATGGAATGCGATTAAGTTACGGACCGTAATTAATAAGAATACCGAAAAATTGACTATAGAGTGCCTGTGAATTCTTATTAAAGACCTTTGGTACCTATAGTACGGCTTTAATACTAAGCTTTAAATAGACAACTTGTTAAATAGTGCATATAGAGCTATTTATTGATGAAATGGGTTGATTAATTAATAATCTTAGTCTTAACTTGATTAGTTATTAACCTAGGGCCCTTGGGCTTAGACGAAGATATTTATAATATACATGACCCGTGCACGTGACTTGTGTACGTCCTACGCTACAGAGAATATAGATTATCTGATATACCCCCTTAGCTTTAACCTAGTTAAGGACGAAGCTAGCCACCTTCTTGTGTCCGTCTATGCGTTAAATAAACCATAATCTTATCTAAATCCTTCCTTCTCGCCCTAACCTTCTCCCTTAGGTCCTCTAGTTACTTCTCCTTATTTAGCCGCTCCTTAATATCCACTATTCTAATTATATTAATGAAGCTCTTAAACCTCTACTTAGGTAAGGCCTTTATAAGTCCATTAATAATTATCTCCTTTGTCGCTTTTTATTATAATAGCACTCGTCTTATTACGTATTCTTAACGCAACCAGTATTAATAAATGTTGATATGTCGGAGCTTCGTGATTAGCTTTGCCGTATCTTTTATAATTAGTTAAAGTGTCTAGATGTTATCGTAGTTAATAATTAAGGGCTCGTTTAGGTGTAACGTTATTACTTTAAATAGCCTACTAATGAAGATAGCTTCCTTTACTATCTATAATAGGGCTAATAACTCGGCTTCTATGCTTAACGTTATAACAGTACCCTACTTATTTGCTTTCTAGGCGATTAGTTCCCTAAATAGCTTCATAATATATCCTTATAAGCTTTTTCTGTTGATGGAGTTGTCCGTAAATAATGCGTCGCTAGTATAAATAAATAATTGCGCTTTACTTCTACCGTCCCTTTTATCGTCTTATCCTTTATTACGTATTCCTTTATCTCTCCCTTTACCGTTCGTTTTTTTATCTCCTCTATAGTAGATTACTCTACTCCTCGTGCTATATAGGTACTGGATTACTCTATCTGCCGCTTAATGGTGCTTTTAGTTTAGGTTCTAATTAAACCTTACTAGCTATAATACTACAAAAGCAATATCCGGACGCGTTGTAGTGGCTATATAGAGTACTAAACCTATTTTTCTCTAATATAGTATTATAGAAGCTAGTAGGGATATAGGACGGAATAATAGGTCTGTATTAGGGGACGGACGCGTTAGACGGATTAATTGGTAATTAGTAGGGAGGGGTTCTAATTCTACTATAGGAGTATCTAAAAGACGCCCTTTAAGATCTATCTTATACTAGTTAGCTATCTTCTTAATATAGACTTCCTAGGATAGCCATAGGAGCCTCTAGCTACGATTACGTAGCATATAGATTCCTAGGAACTATTTTAGCTCGCTAAGGGTACTCATCTAGTATTTCTTGCTCAGCTCCTTAATTACTTCTTAAGCTTTCTTTTTATCTATCTTTTAGTAGCAGAAGATAATATTATTAACATAAAAAAAGATAACTATTCTACCTTTTAGCATAATATACAGCTCTTAGAGTACCTCTTTAAAACCTAATTCTGTTAATAAGCTTATGAGATTCTTCTGCCATAATAGTGATGATCGTTATAGTCTATAAAGGGCTTTTCTTAAGCGTAGTACTTTGTCCGTCTTTCCTTTACTAAACCCTGGTAGTAGTTTTATATAGACGACCTTATTAAGATCGCAATAGACAAACGCGTTAACTATATCTATTTATATTATCTCTAGGTTAAATTTTGCAGTAATCGCTATAAGGGTTTGGAAGGTCGTACTTACTAATATAGTAGCTCTAATAGGTAGGTCTTTTAGGGCCTATTAATTTCTATATGCTACTAAGCGTGCCTTGCATTTCTATAGGAATCCGTACTTGTCCATCTTATAGATAAACACCTACATTGAGCTAAGGATCTGCTGTCCCTTTACGTGCTTCTTGTCTATTTCTTAAAATAACCTCATTTAATAATGAGATTAGAGGTGGGCTCGTTAAGCCTTTTAGAAATAATCTTAAAGAGGATATATATTAAGGTCCTTAATTAACTAAGGTAGAGGAGGTAAGTTCTTCCTATATAATCTAACATTACGTATTCTACCTAATTTTAGCTTACTATTATTAAGTCGACTATTAAGGTTAAACTTCCTTCCTGCTAAGAAGGCACTATAATAGGCTAAAGTAATCCTTTTAGTAACAAAGTCTTTAAACCTATTATTATAGGCTTCCTTAAATAAGTCTTTAACCGAGTTATTAGACACCCCCTAAGTGTAAATCCCGTTTCCTATTTATTGGATAATGTCCTAATTAATATTTTGTATATCTGACTTTATAGGATACTTAACATAAAAGGCACATAGAGATTCTTCGTCTTTTTTTATTAGAGGTAGTATATAATATACGTCTTTAAGAGCTCTTATAAGCTTAAGATCTGCTAACTCATTAAAGGCTTAAACTAGCTCATTAACGTCATTGTCTTCCTCTTAAATTAACGGTTTAAATACTTTTTTATTATCTTCTAGAAGAACCTTATTTCTGGTTAGAGTATTAGGAAGTTAAATCTTCTTAATTAGTATATCTAATTCAGCGTATAGATCCTTTAAGATGTCCGTTTACTTGCCGTCAAAAAACGTCTTTTTATTAAAAATAACATCCCTAGTAGAGATAATGATACCTTTATGTAAGATCCAGATCCTATAGATATTAGTAGAGTTATAGCCAATAAGATAGCCGATATAGGCTCTCGGATCTAGCTTGCTTAGCCTTTTCTTCTTTAGATAGGCGTCTAACGTTATCGCGTATACCCTACAGCCGTAGGCTTTTAGGTACGCCAGTTGTGGTTTTCCCAATCTCTTATTAGCTAGAAAGGTATAGAACCTCTTATATAGCGATTTCCATCCATTGCTTTCCCGTAGCATTTAATCTCGAAGGTAAACTGTATAGTTAACTATCTCGTTCTATAGATTATGTGGTAGATTAGCAGCAATTCTTATTACTTGTACTCTCTTAATAATTACACCCCCTAAGCGTTTGGCGGTACCGTTTTGTGCTTAAATATATAGCGCTAAAGGCTTAAATATAACCCCTTAAGTCTGTAGCCATTTAAGGGTTCTCCTTCTCCCTAGCTTGTTATCTAATCTAATAGTATTAACTTTAAGGTTATACCTTAGCCGAATCCATTAGATGAAATCTTTAAGTACTTATAGTGTCTCCTTCTCCTTACTATGCGTTATTATAAAATACGGGAAGGATTTTTCTAAGAAAGTATTATGGATAAGTATAACTCGCATAAATCCTATATGCGCTTTCTTAAGGTTAGTCTAGTTAATATAGAGGTTAAGATAGGGTTTATTAATATTCTAATTTAAGAACCTTCGTGAGACCTAACGCTTAATTTTGGCGAGACTGTAATGTTAATATTCTGTTATCTTAGGGCCTTAAAGCTTAACTCTTAGGGCGTTAATACCTAGATAATAAAGGCTTATAGGTCCTAGATGACCCAAATACAGATACTATAGTCGTGCATCACCTTTCGCATCTAGACAACTGTCTCTTAACAATACTCTACGCTTTTATTAGTGGCGTAGCAGTTAGCTTATATTAAACGCTAATAGACTTTCTATTTAGACGTATTTAATAGTCTGTTATCTATAACGTTCTTCTATTTAATATAGAATTGTATTATCTTTTTAAACTAGGAGGTTGTTATCTTCTTTATTATCCTAGTAGTACTTTTATTTTTAAAGTAGACGAAACAATACTAGATTTGTGTTAAAGTCCGTATAGAAGGCAACGTCCTTAAAATATAGGATTCCCTTACTCTTGTCTAGTTTTATAACTTAGATAGTGATGTTGCTGTAGCCTAGTATTAATACTTCTAAGCTGCCTGTAATAATATATTTGTATCTTAAAGCTTTCCTAAAGTTATAGAAATAAGAGAGGTTATTAAAGATATGGAGAGTAGTTCCTAAGTCAAGAATAGTTAATAGCTTTAGTGGATGGAGTTAACCGGTGTGATACAATTCTAGGAATATTGCATTAGCTTCTCTCTTAATCTTAACTTTTTAACTCTTATCCTGTCGTTATTAAGCCTCGTTAATATCTAATTCCTTAAGCTTAAGTTGTTTTACTTGGGCAGCTAGATCCTTATCGTGCTCTACCTTTTTACACACCTTTTTTATACGTGTACCCTCGGCATTAAATCCTTTAGGCCTCTTGCACTTAAATAGATACTAATAGTTAAAAAGGGTATGCCCCCTTATATCGCATACTAGGCATTTTAGGTTTTTCGACTTTTTGGAAGACGTCTCTTTAGTTAAATTTGTCCCTACCCTTTTTTAACTATAAGATAAGCTGTTCCCTCTTTCCTTTTAGACCTTAGTAGTAATAGAGATATTCTCTTCGGACTCTCCTATAAAGTCTATATTAAATGCACTCCCTCTAATAGTTAAGGATGGTACGACTTTTAAGAGGTTTGCGAATGCTTCCCGTAGCTCTATTACTACTTTGCGGTATTTTAATAAATAAGCCTTTTTAGTATTATTAGCCTATTTAGTATATATAATAAAATAGGTTTCGCTTATAGGTTGTATTGTATTTATAAGGTCTATAAGCCAGATCCTATTAGTTATCTATAGAAGGTTATACTTCTCTGCCATCTTTATTATATGTTTTTATTAGTTAAGCTACTGGGTAACCTTTATCTGCTTAAGTCCCTTAAGTAATTTTATATACTATAGTTATACCTTCCTTATTATAAAGTTCTTTTAACCGAGTTAGCCATTCCTTAACTGTAAGGGAAGAGTTGAGCAGTAGCTTCTTCTAAATTGATACTGTGGATATGATCTAGGTGTGGATCTATTAAAGATGATCTTTCTGTCTTAGGAAATACTTTATATCCTAGTCGTAGTATTGTCTGCTGTTATTATACGCTTTCTATTAATTTGTTAAGAGCTGTGCATATAAGGTTGCATTCTTATTAAAATCTATAACTTTTAGATAGGGTAGTTCTTGTAGTAGACCTTATTAAGGTGCTTTCTTATCTAGGTTAACGTGGGCCTAAATTCGTTTGTTTATAAGGGCTTGTAGTTACCAGATCTATTACTTCCAGTCTTTTAGCTTATTAAGAATAATTGTAGTTAATAAGCTTAATAATGGAGTCATTTAACTAATAGGTAAAGGAGGAATTAAGATGGTATTTTGTCGTTAGGATCATCCTTATCATTAGGATCGTCCTATAACGATTAAGGTGGAATCTTATAGAATCTCATAGAATCTCGTGGAATCTCGTAGACTCTCATCTTATAACAATTAAGGTAGGATTTCTATTAGAGTCTGCGTCCTTGTCAATAAGGTGTCAGAGTTTAACGATAAGGTAAAATTTCTTTAAATAATTGAGTAATAGCTGAATAGCTTCTTGTGTTGGTAGACCGGGCTTATAACTGTTAGATAGTGTATATAGAGCTATTCATTGATAAAATGGGTTGATTAATTGATGATCTTGGTCTTGACTTGATTAGTTATTAACCTAGGGCCCCTGGGCTTAGACAAAGATATTTATAATACACGTGACCCGTGCACGTGACTTGTGCACGTCCTACGCCATAGAGAATATAGATTATCTAATACAACTTCCTATATAATAAACTTATTATAGCCTGCTAGAAAGTGGAACTCTATAAATACGCCTATTATAAGCCTGTAGACACCTTAACTGGCCTTGTTAATAATTTACGGTCCTCTATTATAATATACAAAGTTTTAAACCTACTAGGTAGTACTTAAGCCTTTATTATAGACCTATAAAACCTATAAACTAACTTAGATGCCTACTTTACGGACTACCGCTACCGCTAGTAGTACCTATACTAACTAAGTCCCACCCGTAACCCCTATAGTAACTCCTGTATAAAAGTATACCCCTATAGATAAATTAGCTAGAAGTGCTTTATATATAATAAGGAAGGATATTGGTTTATAAGGTATATCTAGAAAGAACGTAATAAGTTTAAGAAGAGATTTGATAGCTGGATTAACTAGTTTATTTTGGACTATAAAGGAAAGGAAGTAGAGGAGTCTCTTAATAAGTTAATAGAAGCCCTTATAATTAACTTTAACTTAGATACTTAGGAATAGGAGACCTTAAAGACGTTCCTAACTACTTTTAGACCTTTTACGGACGGCTAAGCCTTTAATATTACGACTATATTAGCCGACCGCTCCTTTATACACTTAATTATACCCAAAAACTAACCCATAAGTATACCTGTTAGACCTATTATGGATATTATAGACTATAAATAGGACCTATTTGCATATATTACTACAGAACGCTATACCCCTAAAGAATTCTATGGCGTTATAATTAATACAGGTGCCTTTAAGAAGTCTACTATAGGTTATAGATAATACCTTATATATAAGACCACTATAAATAATAATATGGATATTGATACTATGTAAACTAGGGCTATAAACGTCTAATTCGGCATCGGCTTAACAGTATTAATTAGATTAGTTGTAGTTAAAACCCTAATTAGCCTAGTTAACTTCCACGTAGTAAAAGCGGACACCCTTTTTTAACTCTATCTTGCGGATATAGATAGGTTATAGGTTTACTATAATAATATTACGGATACCTTAATTGGCCCCGTAACTGCCCTAGGAAGTAAATATATTACCCTACTAATTATATAATAAAGCAGACACCCGTTCCTTATATAGGGAGAGACTTTATAGACCTATATTTAGGAATCTTTTAACTATAACCCGTGCTACCTTACTAGTACTAAAATCTACCGCCTATACTACCGTTTTAGCTATCTATTAGCCGAAAAGCTGTATAGAGTCCTTAAACGCTTTAGATATAACAACGTTAATAAGAAGGCAATTAACTACCTAACTAAATACTGTTTCTTCTGCTAGAAATATAGACGTTCCCTAGGCCGATTTAAGTTTACCCTTTATAAGGATTTTAATTTTAACCACTCAGTGTACATAGATATTATATATATTAACGGCAGCCTAGTATTATATATAATTGACGAGGTAACCCGCTATTAAGCCGCCCGATAGTTATAAAATATATCTATAAAATATACTTGGGATATTTTATAGACCTACTGGATTAATATATACGTTGGACCCCCTAAGTATATTACCTATAACGCTAGTAGGAACTTTATTAGCAAGGAATTCTAATAGTATGCTATAGCTATGGCTATTTTAATAAAAGCTGTTTTAGTTAAGACGTACTAGTCCGTTAGGCTTATTAAGCGAGCTTACCTAGCTCTATAAAGAGCTTACTAGATTATTATAAATAAGTATAAGGATATCCAAAAGGAACTGGCTTTATAGATGGCTGTAAAAGCCGTTAATAATACTGCTAGCCCTAACGGACTAGTACCTACCCTCTTGGTTTACGGAGCCTACCTAAAAATAGGTAAACTGGACCCTTCTACCCCGTCTGTTATAGATTGAGTAGCTGTAATATGGAAGGTAATAGCCGAAATAGTTAAGTTACGGGCTAAACAAACTGTTAATAGCGCTCTATACTACTGTAATAGACCTAATACAACCTTAGTATATAACCTCCCGCTTAATTCTAAAGTCCTTATATAGTGTAAGAGCGGTAATTAGATTAGACCTTATTATTTACTAGCTATAGAAGACGAAACGTGCTGTGTATAACTCCCTAGCGGACTAACTAGCTTTAGAAGTATGTCCGTAAAACCCTATTTTTGGTCTAAAAACACCTATAATGTTAAACTAGACAAACTGGAAGCACCCTTACCTACTTTAAAAGTCCCCTATAAACTTACTAAACCCGCTAAACCTACTATAAAGCGTGGCTAAGGACGCCCTTAAAAGCACCCTATGACTAAGAACCCTATAATAGAAAATTACCTAACCTCCGCAGGCGTACCTATTAGATAACCCCTACCTGTGGATATATTAGTTCTAGTATAGGAAACCCCTTTTTCGGACTTATGGCGTAAAGAGATTAATGGACTACTTAAAAAGGGCGCCTTTGCGGTTATAACGGAGAGAGACGTTCCGTAAGGCGTCCGTATATTTAACTTACGCTTTATTAACAAGATTAAGCACCCTAGTATTAATAAAGCCTTTAAGAAATTAAGGCTTGTTATATAAGCTTATAATAACTAAGGAAAGGACTTAGTCCTTACGCAATTGCCTATAATTTAACGAGTTAGTTAACGAATTATACTTGCACTTATGCCTAGACTATAGTAAACTAAACCCGTAGCCCTCTACTTATAAGACATCTTATAAGCCTATGTGTAGTCTAATATCTACCTAAGTAGAGATATCTTTATACGACTACCCCCTAAGCTTAATTTGTAACTAGGAATAATTTTATAGGTTATAAAACCCCTTTACGGAGTGCCAGAAGCTGGAAACTACTGGTTTAAGATATATTACTAGTATTACGTCCGTAAGCTTAAGATAGAGTAGTTAATATATAACCCCTACCTTTTATACACCCTATTAAACAGCCTTAGTATTATTAGACTCTAAATAGATAATACCCTCTTTTTAGCGGACCGGACTTTTGTGGATGTTAAAGAGACTAAACTATAAAAGGCTAAGTTCCTAGTAAAGCTGTGAGAGTAGTTAACTAAGTAGACTTCAATTAAGTTTAATAGAGGTTTAATTATATAAAAGGGTAACTTAATCTAGCTCACTTAGGAACGCTAAGCTTAAAACCTAAGACTTATTATAGTAAAGCCTACGGACCTTACTAGTGTCAGATAACTTATATAGAGCTATTTATTGATGAAATGGGTTGATTAATTGATGATCTTAATAATGTCTTAATGGTTGCTTGACCTAGGGCCCCTAGGCTTCGACGAAGATATTTATAATGCACGTGACCCGTGCACGTGTCTCGTGCACGTCCTACGCCTCCGAGAATACAGATTATCTGACAACTAGTTCCCATAGAGAGACCTATAAGACTGTAAATATAAAGGACTAATATGTCGCATAGCGTGCAAGAGGCGCCTATATTGCTATAGTCTGTTAATCTAAATCTGCCTACAATTTATCCTCTATGGCCTAGGTAATAGATCCGTAAGGAAAATATTAAGTAGCTTAATAAGCGTATTTAGTGGCAAATTAACAATGTAATAAGAGGACTTACTTTTATACTATTAGACCTAAATTCCCTTAGCGTACTAGTGTTTATGGACGCCTCCTTTGCTAATAATAAAGACCTATTATTATAAATTGGCTTTGTAATTGTACTTACGGACCATAATTAGGACGTAAATATACTATATTAGTCTTTAATTAAATATAAACAAGTAACCCGTAGTGTACTAGCTTCTAAACTATATATACTAGCTTATGGTTTTAATATAGCAGCTGCAATTAAATTAACAATCTAGAAGATTCTATAATTGGAGTAGTTACCCCTAGTCTTATGCACTAGTTTAAAGTCCCTCTACGACTGCCTAGTTAAACTAGGTAAGATATAAGAGAAGAGGCTTATAGTTAACCTAATGTGCTTACGTTAGGCCTATAAACGACGTAAGATTATAAAGGTTAAATAGATTAGCGGCGAAGATAACCTAGTAGACGCTATAACTAAGGCAAAGCTGTGCTAAGCTCTTAAACCCCTAATTAATATAAATAAGCTTAATCTAAAGGTTATAGAATGGGTAGAATAAGACTAATGGAGTACTTATAGTTTATTTACGGCCCGTTAGAAGGCCGTACGGTTTATTTTACGGACTATAAATAGGACTTATGGCCAGCTTAGATTACCGCTTAGAAGGCAGCCTAGAAGGCAGCCTAGAAGGCACCTTAGGAGGGATTTCTTATGTATTTCTTTTATGTTCTACGGTTCTATTAAAGTAATTACGGGGGCTATATATAAGTAGGTCTATCTTTAAGTGCCACTAGTGTATAATTACAGCACGTGGTATACCAAACGCGTAACTACGCGTTTGGTGCACTAACTGCTTATTTATAAAGTGCTGACTAATTAGGGGGGAGGCGCGTTAGTATATAGACTACGTAGTCTACCTTAATAGAATCGACAGTCACCACTATCCAAAAGAGTATACGATACTATACGTATTTCGTGCCCCTGGATATGACTTACTTATATTATTAAGTTGATACAAACAGTTATTAATATTCCCTATAATTTTATAGCATCCTTAATATGCCTAAGTTTATCCTTTACGGTATTCTAGTTCCTATTATACCTTATCCATAGTTCCTAAGCAATTTATCCTACCTATTAGGCCGTACGCGCTACCCCTACGCGTAGGTATTCGTCTTCTCCCTTCTCTAGATCTTCCTTAATATCTTTTAGGATATCTATAAATTTCTACCATTTCTAGTCGTTGTCCTTTAGTTATTATAGTTAGGTCACCCCCTATTAGGTTTATTATAGTATCGCGTTTTTCTATATATTAACCCACCTTTAAATCTACTACGACCCTTCTATATCGCGCAGGCTTTCCAACTATAGTGCGTATATTAGTTCTAGGGCATATTATGCTGTAAATTTATTTAGGAGTGGTTATTTCTTTATTAGATAAGTAGTAGGCGTATTCTACTACTATAGCGGCTTTCTAATCTCTAACACTAATTATAGTTTTAATAATACTAAAATATATTAGCTAACTAAATAAACACTAAGGCCTTTAGTGTTTTAACTTTATTTCTTATTAAAATTAGATTTTATAATATCCTAAAATACTTAATATAGGTCTTATATAGCTATAGATTTAATAGTTATTATAATAAGTAGGCTGTTAAAATCGGACTCTATACCTATATATAGTAACTTAGCCTATAAACCTGCCTAAAGCAAAGCTAATATAGAGACATTTTATAGCGTACTAGTAGGCCTAGTAGTGGTTATAAGCGTTATAGGCAGTAATAAAAAGTTTTTATATAAAATGGTAAGATCTTAAAAACAATCACTGCTATTAGTACCTCTTTATAATATAGCTACTACTATTTCCCTATTAGGTACCTATATAATCTAATATAAATATATAGCATTTAATAATATCTCCTAACCCCTAATAGAAAGCATTAATAACTGTTGGTTTTACAAGGTGATATCACGTATCTACAGGTTGCAGATAGTATAATGATTGTTATTCTTAATATATTCCCTCATTGGAATGAGGAAGGGCGAGGAGCCTAAGACTCCTCGCCACGCTAGTGCCGCGGCGTCACGTGACGACCGCTTGCCTCATTCCCGACACTGGCAACTCTTCTTTTGTAGTTACCATCTATATACAAATACTGCTTGACTAGTGTAACAAATATTAATCCTCCTTACTTACTATTACTATTGCAATATAAGTCTCGCTGTCCTAAAATTTGCCTTTTAGCATATAGTGCTTTCTTGCTTAGAGTCGTAGGTAGATATCATATTAGGGCCGCTAAGGCGCTAGTTATAAGCAAGCTAATAGCAATTTTCTATACCGGGCATAGAAAATCCTAATTGGTTAGTTAAAATTAGGGTCTATAAAATACTATACTCTTACTCCCTTTTAACCCAACCTTTAACTTATATACGTAGAGTGTTTATATTAACAAACGTTTCTAAAGCCTTATTTAGGTTTGCCTTTATTATTATATCTACTAGGTTATCTTAACCGTTAATTTATTAAATCTTAAAGAGTTCTTGCCGTTTATAGGATTAACGAAGTGCTATAATATCAATTATAAGGCATTTCTTCTTT
>Ga0307515_10017151_pt1 | contig 13211 bp, 13 predicted proteins | sample 17_EM_MG_FD_194513 | JGI IMG/M metagenome (GOLD analysis project Ga0307515, IMG submission 194513) | Populus trichocarpa ectomycorrhiza microbial communities from riparian zone in the Pacific Northwest, United States - 17_EM | ecosystem: Host-associated > Plants > Roots > Unclassified | place...
CGCTTCTTAGCTGTCACAGAGTCGTCATCGAATTTGACTGCGTGACTTACCGGTAATTTCCAATCAGTGACTGATCCTGTCAACCTGTCAGGCTACCCACCGGGTCCCTGGCTCATTAGGATCAAGTACGCCTCTCTGCTATACTCGTCTGTTTGACTAACACCAAATTTAGCACTGGCATCCACCATAACACCTTCTTCACTATTAGTCAAGGATGGAACATTGACTCAGTCCTCACCTCCGAAAGCGCCGTTCGTGACTGTGAGCGAGCCTGCTCCCCCGTCTACGGGATGGTGGGGGCGCATAGGCCTTGGATATGGTCCCGGACCGAAAGCGATCGAGGATAGTGGTGACACGTCGGCTCATACTGCACACAAGGAGACCTCTTCAGCCCCGAGCATCCCTTCGCTGCAACCTCAAACGGCGACCTCTTTCCCGTCTCAAGCAAAAGTATCTATCAGGAATACCACCTCCTGGTGGATCCTGGCTTACGCCATATGATTGGTCTGGGAGCAGTGGACCTACGCTGGGCGAGAAGACCGAGGCAGAGCATATTGCAGATGCGGCATTTGCGAGGCCTGGTATATCGCTCCTATCGTCACAGCCACCTTCGATAGACATTGACGAACAGTCCAACGTGGCAAAGCTTGCAAGCAGTGCACCGACAACTGGATTAGGACTGGAGAAGAATCCGATCATGAAGGACATGCAAGAGAACCGCACAAGCTGGATAAACTTCCTCTCCCTTCGTGTGGTGCATAGGTATCGCGTCGTAACGGAATCAGGGGAGCCGGTCGCGCAAGACGTGGGGGAAGTCATGGGTGTAACGGCCGATCCTACCTTTCCACCACCTGAAGAGTTCAGTATAGAGGAAACAGTCAAGGCCCAGAAGGGTAGTCGATGGGTGGGTCAACGGAAACAACCAAAAGGCCCACTCGACCTGCCGCTTAGCTCACCAGGGAAGAAGGGCTCTGAATCTCCCACTCCGAATCCCGTGCCTCCTTTAACAGACTCGGATTCAATCAAAGCCAAGACCGAACTCACCCCTGGGAAGGACAAAGAAAATCGTGCCCGTCCACCAAACATGTATATTGCCGCATCGCCTTCCACCTCCTCAAAGCGGCAATGCTACGCTCAAGACACTAAGAAGGTCGGGGAGTTGGTTATCGGGGTCTTGCTAGGGAAAGTAGAGAGTAAGTCAGACAAGGCAGAAGGCGGTACAGGAGAAGAGGAATGAAATGAGGGAATGGCAGATCCGACATGCGCGCGTTCCTAATCCAGGTGCCTGCCATGTGTCGTCTACGTCACCCGGTTCACCTAACTCTATGCGCTCGACGTGCTCCGGCCCCTCCCGCCTGCGCTCCAACCCGCCTGGTCACGCGCGAAATCCAGAGCCATACTCACTCCTTGCGGCCCGCGACGTGGGCGCCGACCTCCCTGGGCGAGGTCCTTTCCCTCCCTGATGTTGGCGAGCTCTATACGACGATACGACGAAGCGGATTATCGTCATTGGGATACACGGGTGGTTCCCAGGGACAGTTATCGCACATTGTTGGGCGAGCCGATGCGGACAAGTCCAAAGGTTGCAAGTATGATGAAGTAAGCTATTGAAATGCTCTTGAGAGCGAAGGGGATACGACTGGAGTGCGATACTGAGGGGCAGGGAGGAGCAGGGAGGGGAGCAAGGAGTAAAATTTACTTGTATATCACTTGAGGGGGAGGGCACGATTGAGAGACGGGTCGGTAAGTGTGTATCATACCGCGAAAGCTGGATGGCGACCTGACGCTTGCATAACAGGCTCTACATTGAGTTTTTGTCAAACGAGACTCATGTTGAGGATTTGCGTCAGTACATTCCTTCTTTTCCACATGAATCCGACCCACGTATCTATGAACAGGGCAGACGTGATTTTCATAGTCGCCCACTCGCAAGCTCGATCGTCTCTACCCAGCTCCCGAACTGGCTAATTCAAAAAGGCCACATACACACAGTAAAGAACTGGGAAGTGGTCCAACGCGCGACGGAGATTGTTTTGGACGCCTGACGCGAGGACGGCACGAAGGAGCAAGCAGCGAGTATGTTGTTTGGCGCTGTGTAGGGTTCATCTTGGCCCCTTGACATATCTCAGCGTGAGCTCGGTCGTCAATCCGTATATCCAGTACTTTGAGAGCGCCCTTGCCAGGGAGTTGTTTGAGTTCCAGGTAAGCTAATGTGACCTGGTACGTTGGACCCGTATAGTAGAGTGCTAACAATATGCCTCCAGGATACTGTGAGCCGGGTCAGCAGAACGAACGTTACTGCGTTAGAGACCATACCGGATGGGCAGTGGGCGGGAAACGGTGTCTCGCCTTCAGGATCAGACATTGTCGTATCCAATTGCTACCTGTCCGTGTCGGAATAGATGTACGGTGGTAAGAAGGTGGAGGCCAAGACCGTGGCTTGATCCAAGAGGAATTGTTTGCAGGGGCGCATCTGCCGGACTAAGTACCTGGAAACGCAAACCGCCAAGAGTTGGTATACCCTATGTCGTAATTTCCTTACGCGACCGGGCACGGCCATTGTTCTTCACACCAATTCTGACCTCAGCTGTGTAGCAAGGGCCGGGTCTGGAATCAAGATGAGGCAGAGTATGTGTTGAATATACATCTGCATGGGGGACACCCCCGTACGAGCCTTCTCAAATCGGTGGCTGGAGATCGATATAGATCGAAAGGCATTACACAGCCTCAATACTTTCGAATAAACTCTGACGAGCGCATACTCGGTCGGATGGAACCTTTTTCATTCGTCATTACAGACACAATTTATCTCTCTGCCCTAAGTCGTAAAGGGCCGTCGTAGAGAGAGGGTCCTCCAGGACAGTAAAAGACGATCATGAATCGCTCGCCGCTTACTTCGACTATGGGTGTGAATAACAGAGTCAGTGCATTCACAGATAATCAGTACCCTTAGAAACGGCCCACATACGTTCTCACCACGCCCAGGCCACGCCATCATCTCCCAGGCCAGAGCAACTCCAAAGCACTTGTTATATTCCCTGTTTCCGCAAACTTCAAGTGTTTTATACTTGTACCAGACCCAAATAGGGGCTACCTCTGCGACTAACTGGTGATCCTAGAGGAGAAAGACACGAAAAATGAGAGTAACACCTGCCACCTAAGTGCGCCGGGATTGAACCGAAATGATATTTATACGACCCCTCGAGACGATCTAAGGAGGTGAGATGGCCAGACCGAAAGTGAACAAAGCTACTATCGTGAGCGGAGCGGGATAGTTATGTATTAATTGTGGAAGCCACCGATCTGGTTGGGACTCATAAAGACTTTCTGGGTACTTGAAATTGACCGTAAGAAAGAACCCCTTTTTATCGGATCCGAATCACACGTAAATAAATAATGGAGAACCACGCAAGGGATCGAGCTACCCGCTCCTCTTATTGTCGAGGTTATAAAGCGGACGCTTCGAGTCCTAGAGGTTGCTATTAATCAACAAGAGGTGGCCGTGAGTGACTCAGCCCCTAGATAACACTTTAAGTCGTATTATACTCACCTTGGCGGCGTGTTGGGTTTCCTTGAATTACCCATGAAAGTCGGGGCTACAGACATCAGTGGAGTATGTACAATATCTCTGAAATGGGTGGATGAACATGGAGCATTTGGGGTCATCAAATGGTCTAGCCAAGCTGCTGGAGTTGTAGAGAAGTATGTATTTATGTTTCAGGCAAATAAACTAGGGTTTTGAAAGAAATACTGTAAGCAGGACGGCTGATGAGATTTCGATCGATCCGCGAGAGCAATAATCTGAGCAAAGTATCGTGTTTGTTGAGGCCCGCTACAAACACGTAAAGATACAACATCTAGGATTGAGACCTTATATACCCGAAGCGTTGCATGTGATACTCGACCACAACAGCGCACAGATCACACAATCGCCAAGACGGGCCACTCGCACTCTGCTTGCAGTGAATCTTGTTCCATTCCACACATAACTAGTCTAACCCAAGGAGTGATAGTATCAGGATAGACCTGGGATATATGTTATGACGTGACACTCTCAAAAATTCAGTATACACAAGCTAGTATAGCCTTAGCAAAAACACATTAAGCCATTATATTTTACCAGTCATTTTAAAAGACCAGCATGCCTCAACTCTTCGATAAAGTCCTCTGGTAGTACCAACGAGTCTTCAGAGGATTTATCGGTGACGAATTTGATAAAAACTACTGCTGTGGTAAAATTGTCCGCCAAGCGAGGAGTAGGAAATGATGGGGTCTTTAGATAGTCAGGAAAGCGTTAATGGAATAGAACAGAGTCACTCACCCGAGTGAGAATTTGGATCCCCTCTGGCTGCGACATTATTGGTGACCACCAATGTTTGTTTTGATGTCGGAGTGTGCAGATAAGCCTAGCTAGATTGCAACGCCTTGCTGTACCCATCCTATTACCAGCCTTGGCAAGGATATTTACCACCCCATTAATTTCATTATCCGAACCCAACAACATGCTAGGTATCCTAGCAAGGCCTTTGATTTCTGGGTCCTGGAGTGGTAGAAATGGTGTAGGAAGGCGAGTAAAGAAATACTATCATATTGTTGATGGCAGTTCTCCATACAAAATAACCATGTAAACTCACTACTAGAAGACAATTACTTGGTGCTTTGGCCAAGAAATCAACTGCTCCCGGACCACCATCTCGCTGAGACGAGTCCCATAATGATTCGAGTTGGAGTGCTGACTATGAACAGTGACATGAGCGAGCATTGTGTATGGGTACATATACAGGTACTTACTAGCTTGATGTCATCGCCCTGTTGTTTATGTCCATCGCACATCGCTTCATAAAAGGACTCGGGATGCTTTTTGGCGGCTGAGCTCAGTATCATCTCAAATGCATTAAAAATGGCCCGCTGTCCAATACTGGCGCCATCAAGCTCATTGGGAAGAGGGCAGCCAAATAGCATTGTGGTTGGCTGCAAGGAGGAAGAGATTTCATAGCTGGTGTATCGGTATGGTTGTATCAAGGATGTAAAACGTATCAAGGAATCAAAGCTTTCGTCCAGCCTTTCAGCGAAGGAGGTAGATTCCACTGATGCATCCACAGAGGATGATACATTGCAGAGTTGCGACGATGTCACATTTAGAACCTGGGCAAGGTCGCTGACAGAGCGCCATGGGTATGACGGGTTTCAGGTGGTCACTGTGAGTAAGGATATGAAACTGCGTACCTTTGCACCGCAGAGAAGGTGGATGAAATCTCTCTCAGAGCGGCAATGCATTTCCTATCGTGCTTCGCAAGGCGCTACGATGTCCCATGGTTAGTGACTGTTGGATATAGGTCCAATGTACCAACCACATTGTGCGGTACGATTTCGTTTTGAATAGTATATTTCTCGTCATTTAATTGTTGAACTTTCTGCCGGTACGCAGAATCTGAGCAGGGTCAGCCAATGAATGTGGAGATTACTATATTATCTACCTGCACTGAGAAAGCTTGACGTAACAAGGGGCTGCTCATCTCTAGTCGTTAGGAGACGAGAGAAAACACTGGATCGACGCTGGCTTTCTTTCTTCGCTGGTGACTTCTAAGCTAGAAATAGGATCTGTGATTCGCGTGTTCCTATATCAGTTGCTCACCCCCCGTTCCTCAACGGCCAACCTTTTGGCGCTGGACTCGGCAGTTTTGACCTCGGCAGCTAGGGAGTCCGTTCGCCGTAACGACATTTCCACTCTACTACCCCATTGGTCAAAATAGTTTGTGCCCTTTTTCGCCCAGAATTCGTTTGATAAGGCCTTGTACCGGGTTCGTAATTTTTTGAGCCCCCGTCTTCGTTCTTCTATCTCTACGAGGGTATTTAGAACACCAAAGATACCTCAAGGAGTTGCAGTTACCGTCCATCAGGAGTTCGTGTGTTTTGTGAGCCAACTCTTGCAGCTGTCCATTGCCCGGTAGATCAGGAATCCGGAGTTCACCGAGATTATTGAGGCTACCCGGAGCTATGATAGGTGCATAGAGGGACCTGATGTGATACTTACTATGTTTTCTCGATTTGAATTCTATGCCAGTAGTTAGGGAGAGTTCATTTTACGAATTGGGAACCCCATACCGTTGTCGCCAAAAGAGTACGAATGCCCCCAGACGTTGAGATTCAGCAAATAGGACCTCGTTGGGGCTTGTTTTCGAATCCATCGTCGTCGTGTGGGTCAAAGGCCGAAACGCGCTTGCCAGCCTTATCTAGCTTTAGTGGGCGGGAAACTGGTGTCCCGCCTTCAGGATCAAATATTTTTGCATCCAATCGCCACCTGTTGGTGTCAGAATAGATGCACGATAGTGAGAAGGTGAAGCCCAAGAGGGTGGCTTGGTCCAAAAGGAATTGTTTGCATGTAACTTGCCGGGCAACCTGGAAACGCAAATTGCGGTGGGCCAAGTATTGGTATACGCTGTGTCATGATTTACCTACGCGATCTGGCGCGGCGATTGTCCTTCACACCAATCCTGAGTTCAGCTGGAGCAAAAACTCAGACTCAGAGTGAGTCCCGCAGCGGATTAGTGCGTCGAATAGACACCCATATAGGACAAGAAGAGCATAGCGGCCCACACGAGCCTTCCGGAATAGGCTAGAGCGGCATCGCGCATCCACGGCATGGAGAGTATACTCTGACGGGGAGGGTGCACCGAGACGGGACCTTGTGTATTCGCCATTACATACACGTGGGATCTCTGTATCCAAAGTGGTAAGAGGCCATCGTAGAGAAAGCAGTCCTCCAATACCACACCCAACGATTATGAATCGTCCGCTGTTTACTTGAACTACGCGTCGGAAGAATAGAGTCAATATACCCACGGGCAACTATTAAAGTTACAAATGGTGTACTTACGCTCTTTCCATCCGCTTATGCCTTGTCATCGACAGTCAAATCCCAGGCCAGAGCGGTTTCGAAATTTTTTTTATCCTCTTCATCTCCATGGATATCAAGCTCGCTATACTGGTACGACTCCCGGTCAGGAGCGACCTCCACGACTGTCTTGTGGTCCTTTCCTCGGAGAATAATGACACCAGAAATGCGAAAGTTGTTCGCCGTGCCAAGGACGCCCACTAAACCGAAAAGGTATTTACAAGAACCCTCCAGGCGGTCTAAGGAGGTGAGGTGGTTAGACAGAGAGTGACGGAAAGTAGACGCGACCAACAGATCGCTACGGTCGGTGAGCGGAGCGGAATAGTGACGCACTGTAGAAGCCACTAATCTGGTTGGAGCTTATAAATACCTGGGTAAATCCCTTTGGGTATTTGAAATCGACCCACCAGACGTAGTAACTCTCCTTACCGTACCTAATGACTGAAATATTTAGGGAACAATTCGATTAACATGTAGGTTATACGTACTCCTCATAGAATCACTCGAGGGCGCCACCTGTTCCTCTCGTGTCAAGGCTAGAATATGCATGCTTTCAGACTTCCAGGTTGAAGTCGCTCTTCGAGAGGTCGTCGGGTGGGTCCTTCTTCTTGGGCTCAGCGGGATGAGAGGCTCCTCGTCCTCATTCTTCTCCTCCGCCTTCGGTTCAGGCCCCGCCTTTGGCTTTTCGGGTTTCAGCTTCTGGTCCCTCTGAGGGGAAACGCACTGCTGAGTTGTCTCTGCTAGTTCAGCACCGGCGAGGGCGTCCTTGATTCAAGGCTGGTTGACAATGGTTTCGTCATAGCGGAAGGTATGCGGATATTTGGCACGCCCTGCCTTTCCAAGTATGGATGAGTATGCTCCTCGGAGGACGGTAGCGGCGGTGGTTTCAACGAGGGAGAGACGCTGGCTGACGAGGAAGGTGTTACGAGATTTGTCATGACCGTAGACGCCAGCACCGCGCATTCGAGAGGCCAGGTGCTTGTTTAGGAGGGCATGAACGTGTCAGGAACGCCATGGCTAACGTGTTCCCTTGTATTTTCTTGGTAACGAGCGTCTTCACTATTGCGGGGAAAGGTGGGTGGGACTCAAAGCATACGGAGTTTGCCGAGCAACCTGGAAGTTAGCGACATGTCCAGATAAATGGACAGTCTTTATTATACCCATCGATGGAATTGGTTGCTATTCATCTCACATCTCTCAGCTTACCACCTTGAATCTGGCCAAAAAAAGCGAGCGTCAAATCGCTTCCCACCGCCGCTGCCACTTAGAGGAAGCACATCAGCGTCACCACCTTTCCTGTATTTATCAGAGAATTGTTGAAGGGCGCGGTCTTGTTCTGCTAGCCCACGAGTACTGATCAGGACGAGTTTTAAGTCACCTCTAAACTTGAATGCTAAAACTACTACAGCGCTCCATCAAATTCAAGCTGCTCGGCCTTGCTGTTCGCTGATAAAGCAGTACGACGACGATCTGTCCCATCCCAGCCCCTCTTGTGTCCTCGCCCAGCCGCAATCCGTGGGCAGCAGCCACGGTCACGGGGATATCCCCAGTCACGCCACCGCCAGCACGAGCGGTGCGAACACAGACGTGCACGGTATGGGCATGGGCAGCGGTGGCATCCCGCCGATTGAATCGCCACAAATCAGGCAACGGTCCCCGTCTCCTAATTGTCCTGGACGTGCTGGAGCGCGCACGCCGACAGCTGCACACAGATCGTCGATATGTGTGCACCCGAGTTCCCCCCCACCTAGTCTATGAATGAGCCCAACGAACCGGCTCCAGACCTCGGTTTCCTAAGATCCAGTGGGGCCTCGCCCAGGAGCAGAAACGACTGCCACAGCCACCATTGTAGTAGCAGTAGCAGTAGCAGAGTAACCAGCACGGAGATCACCAGCAGCAACAGCCTCCCCGGTCAGCCAGGAACAAATCTTCTCCTCCTCAAGCAATATCACCAGTCTCACCAGCACGAGACTCCAGACGGGACTCGAGTGTCCTTACCCAAGTCATGAACGCGAATGCAAGTGCGCGCTTTCCGTCGTTCCTTCTTCCTTTCGAGACTCCCCTCTGGCCTCGAAGGTCTCGCCCCCGATGCGTAGAATAGCCCCCATTGCCACCACTACTTTCCGCCGTCACGGGTGTCCCGGCGAGCATGTTCCCCGATCTCCAGTCTGGGGCCGGCAACAGCGCGGGTCCTGGCGTGGAAGAATGGCCCCTGGAGGGGCCGCAGAAGGAGGACGCGCTCGCGATCCAGGCGTGGAGGCTGTGTGCGCGTATCAAGGCCAACTTGCCACATGCGCAACGGACGGGGAATCTCACATGGTGAGTGGTGCGCGTCTTGTTGAGATGGAAGATCCAACTCGAAGAGCAGATGTAGGCGCAGTACCACCCATGGCAACACTACCAACACGACCAGGTGATGCAGATGAAGGAGGAGGGTGAGAAGGATAATACAGTCATGCCGGTCGACGAACAGGTGGATGTCCCCAATCGAGAACGCAAGCACCCAGAAGTTTGGTGAGTCTGCGACGATCCCCGGTCCTATGACCACCACGTCGGCGCGGACATCACGAGGGTCAAGGCGGGGGTGCGTATTGAAAGCCTCGGAATGCCTGACGATAGCGATGGCAATGAGTGCGTATTTATATTTTATTTTATGGACGGTCAATGTACTGATCTGGCTTGTGAAGCGGAAATTGCGGACCAAGGGATGGACTGGCGTGCGATCTCGGCTCAGGGATTGGGATGGGAGTGGGATGGGGATAGGGATGGGTTGGCGTCCTGGGAGCAGGAGCCATAGTCTATCTCGCCCAACTCGACTTCACCTTCAAGCCACCGGCATACATGGCTTTGAGTTTGACGATACCACCAGTAACAACGGCAGCGTCTGCACCACCGCCAATATTGAGAAGGGTTCGCTATACCGCCAAGTGTCCGTGAATGGAGAAGGAGCGGCAGCGGGGGCAGTGGGAACGGACGGAGTCTGTTGACAAGGAACTTGCAAATGTTGGCGGGGGCACTACCATGGCGGCTGGACGAACACCAACCGTCTTGCTGCTCCGCCGTCACAGCAACAAGTGCGCCAGATCGGCGAGGCCGTACAGCCCCACCACGGGGTGTCGAGGGACGAAGAGCAACAGTACACCGAACAGCAGGAAGCGAAAGGCGAGGAGGACTTTTGGGGATTTATGTCCGCTAGATTTCTTGCGCCCCACCGGCCGTTGGGGTCAGTGTCGGGATATTAATGTTCTCATCCTAATTGTTACGGTTCGCTATAGCGATCGACCCCCGCATCTTTCGCAATTTCCATCAGCCTCGATTCTCTGCTCGATGGTTGTCTCGCCCCAGAGCCTTCGGTACCAGCTATTTTTCTCTACTATCTCAGATACGTAGCTGTATAAATTAATGCGGCCACAAGTGATACAGAGGCACTTTAATTTCCGTGAGGTAACATAGGGTCTCGGAATCGAGAGCTTTACATTCCAGCTGTCCTGAGTCCCTCAGTGAGTTAAAAGACAGACGGATAATGAGTGACCCAAGTGCACGATGCTACAACACGAGTACCACTGTGGACCCTCTGCTTCTATCTACTCGCCGTCGACTGGCTGCCGTCTCGGGCCGATGCCGAGGAATCTTTCGTTGGACGCCCGTTCCCACTACAGCCTGAACTGCTCCAAGCCTGTAAGCTGTACCCCCCAACAACTCTCCCAATCAACGTGTTGATCTCGACCACCTATGAAACCCCTCGGCGTGACTAGTGCAGTATGGCTCGGCATCACTTACAAACAAATCCCAGGCTGGGGCATCCCCGAAGCACTTCTTATATTCCTCATTTCCGCCGACAGCGTCTTATACTTGTACAAGGCCCAATTAGGAGCAACCTCTACGACTGACTTGTGGTCGTGTCCTCAGAGAAGGAAACCTAAAAATGAGAGAATTATCTAAGTAAGTGCACTGATTGAACCGAAATGCTACTTACGCGACCCTTCCAGACGATCTAAGGAGGTGGATGGCTAGACCGAAAGTGAGCGAATATAAGTAGCAGTGGGGGATATACAATACCTCTGAAGTGAATGAACATGGAGCATTTGGAGTCATCGAATGGTCTAGCCAACCTGCTGCAATTGTAGGTGAAGTATTTACGTTTCAAGCAAATCAACTATGGCTGTTGAAATGAAAGGAATACTGTAAACAGCACGGGCCACGTGCACTCCGCTTGCAGTGAATCTTGTTCCATTCCATACATAACTAGTCTGACCCAAGGAGTAATAGTATCGAGATATGCCTAGAATATATATTATGACGCCCTCAAAATTTCAGTACACATAAGCTAGCCCCTGCAAAGACACATTAAGCGATTATATTACTTTTACTAGTCACATCTAAAACTGGCATGCCTCAACTCGTCGATAAAGTCCCTTGGCAATATCAACGAAACTTCAGAGGATTCATCGGTGACAAACTTGATCCCGTCCACTGCTGTGATAAAATTGTCCGCGAAGCGAGGAGTAAGAAACGATGGGGTCTTTAGATGGGTTAGGAAAGCGTTAATGGAATAGTAGAGACTCACTCACCCGAGTGAGAATTTGTATTCCATCTGGCTGGGCCATAATTAGTGACCACCAACTGATTGGGTGTCGGAGTGTGCTGATAAATCTGGCTAAATTGCAACGCCTTGCTGTACCCATCCTATTACCAGCCTTGGCAAGGATATCCACCACCACCACAGTGGTTTCGCTATTTACATCCAACACCCAGCTTGGTAACGTAGCAAAACTTTTGACTTCTGCGTCCCGGAGTGGTAGGAATGGTGTAGGAAGACGAGTAAAGAAATACTATCATATTGTTGGCGGTCCCCCATACAAAATAAGCGTGTAAACTTACTACTAGAAGACAATTACTTGGTGCTTTGGCCAAGTAATCAACAGCTCCTGGACCACCATTTCGCCAGGATGGGTCCCATAACGATTCCAGTTGGAGTGCTGACTATGAACAGTGACATGAGTGAGCATTGTATATGGGTACCTATACAGGTACCTACTAGCTTGATGTCGTCGCCCTGTCGTTTGCGTCCATCGCACATTGCGGTATACAAGGACTGGGGATACTTTTTGGCGGCTGAGCTCAATATCATCTCAAATGCATTATAAATGGCCCACTGTCCAATACTTGTGCCATCAAACTCATCAGGAAGAGGGCAGCCAAATAGCATTGTAGTTGGCCGCAAGGAGGAAGAGATTTCATAGCTGGTGTATCGGTATGGTCGTATCAAGGAAGTAAGACATATCAAGGAAGTAAAACTTTCGTCTAGCCTTTCAGCGAAGGAGGCGGATTCCACTGATGCGTCCACGAAGGATGATACGTTGCAGAGTTGCGACGATGTCACATTCAGAACCTGCGCAAGGTCACTGACAGAGCGCCATGGGTATGACGGTTTTCAGGTGGTAGTTGTGAGTAAGGGTATGAGATTGCGTACCTTTGCACAGCAGAGAACGTGGATACAATGTACCTCAGAGCAACAATGCATTTCCTATTGTGCTCTGCATGGTGCTACGACGTGCCATGGTCAGTGACTATTGGATATAGGTCCAGTGTACCAACCTCAGTCTGCGATACGATTTCATCTTGAATCGTATATTTCTTGTCATTTAATTTCTGAACTCTCTGCTGGTAATCAGAATCTGAGCAGGGTCAGCCAATGAATGTGGAGAGTATTATATTATTTACCTGCACTGAGAAAGCTTGAAGTATCATGAGGCTGCGCATTTCTAATCGTTAGGAGACGGGAAAGAACATTGGGTCGATTCTTCACTGATGCATTCTAAGCTAGAAATAGCATCTGTAATCCACGCATTTCTATATCAGTTGCTCACCTCCTCCCGTTCCTCATCGGCCAACCTTTTGGTGCTAGACTCGGCGGTTGTGACCCCTGTAGCTAGGGGGTCAGTTTGCCGTAATGACATTTCCACTCTACTACCACATTGGTCAAAATAACTGGTGCCCTCTTCCGTCCAGAATTCGTTTGATAGAGCCTTGTACGCCGCTTGTAATTTTTCGAGCCCCCGCCTTCGTTCTTCTATCTCTACAAGGTATTTAGAACACCAATAATACCTCAATGGGTTGCTGTTACCATCCATCAGGAGTTCGTGAGTCTTGTGAGCCAACTCTTGCAGCTGTCCATCGACCGGTTGGTGTGATGAAATCACTTTGGACCCCGGCCTTTTTCCTTACACGGGGGTCACATGACGGACATGTGACCAGTCACATGACATGACGAGGAGTGGAGCTTGAACCCAAGACTCCACTATGACATCACATG
>Ga0307515_10017152_pt1 | contig 13211 bp, 17 predicted proteins | sample 17_EM_MG_FD_194513 | JGI IMG/M metagenome (GOLD analysis project Ga0307515, IMG submission 194513) | Populus trichocarpa ectomycorrhiza microbial communities from riparian zone in the Pacific Northwest, United States - 17_EM | ecosystem: Host-associated > Plants > Roots > Unclassified | place...
AGCCGCACCCCGCCAGGATGAGGACGGCCAACGGCAGCAGCACCGCCGCACGTCGAAGGGTCATGAGCGGCAGCATCCCCACTTCGCTCCGGCCTCAACCTCGTACAAGAGTGCGAGATCACCTGTGACGGTGGGCGAGCCTTGGAACCCATCGATATGCGAGGTCGAGATCCGCGCCGATCCTCGCCGCGACGGGCACCGCGACCGGTACTCCGCCACGGGGCAGGGCCAGGACCAGCGGCCGGCCAGCGAGGCGCGAAGAGCGATGGTCTTGCCGTACCCGGCCGCCGCCACCACAACCATGCACCGAAGCTCCATACGACAAAGGAGGGAGGGCCCCGTCGACAACGTACGTCGGGAGCTGTCTGATGCCGGACCAGCGACACCGGCAGACGCGGTCGCACATCTGACCATGCTGGGCGCGAGAATCCGGGGAGTAGGTGAATAGTCCGGCGGTAGATGGAGTTGTCGATCAGGGACAGCAGGTCAGCCCTTCAGCTGCTGGATCTTGTCCTTGAACAGGGTGGCGGCGATCGACGCCTTGCGCGGCTGCCCGTGCAGCCAGGCCTCGGCGAACTTCTTTGCCTGCGCGTAGCTGACCTTGCCGGGTAGCGGCGGTTCGTCCGGGTTGACCGCGACGTCCACCAGCGCCGGGCCCGGATGGGCGAGGGCTTCGGTCAGCGCGCCGTGCAGATCGGAGGGCTTTGCCACGTGTACGCCGAAACCGCCGCACCCGCGGGCCCAGGCCGCGTAGTCGGGCAGCGGCTCGCCGAACCGCACCCCGTGCTCGGGGAAGCCCAGCACCATCTGTTCCCACAGGATCTGCCCGAGCGAGTTGTTGTTGTTGATCACGACCTTGACCGGTAGCCCGTACCGCATCGCGGTGTGGAACTCGGCCATCAGCATGGCGAAGCCGCCGTCGCCGACGAACGCGATGACCTGCCGTCCCGGGTACGCGTGCTGGATCGCGAGGGCGTACGGCAGTCCGGGAGCCATCGTGGCGAGCGTGCCGGACAGGTAGAACTCCCGGTCGCCGCGGATCTGCCAGTGCCGCGCCGCCCAGGTCGCGATCGTGCCGGAGTCGCAGGTCAGCACGGCATCGTCGACGGCGAGCGTATCGAGTTGGTGGGCCAGGTACTGCGGGGCGATCGGGTCCCGGTCGGGTGACTCGAGCGCGGCCATCGCGTCTCGCCAGTCGCGGGTCTTCGCCTGGTACTTCTCCAGGAACGCGCGATCCTTGCGCTCGAGCAGCGGCAGCAGCGCCTCCAGGGTGCCCGCCACGTCGCCGACCAGCGGCACGTCGGTGGGGATCCGGGTGCCGGCCCGGGCCGGGTCGATCTCCACCTGGACCACCGTGGCCTGGCCGGGTTCGGGCAGGAACTTCGTGTACGGGAAGTTCGTGCCCAGCATCAGCAGCGTGTCAGCCTCCTCCATCAACTCCTCGCTGGGCCTGGTGCCCAGCAGGCCCAGTCCGCCGGTGACATACGGGGAGTCGTCCGGAATCACCATCTTGCCGAGCAGCGACTTGACCACCGGCGCACCGAGCGTGTCGGCCGCCTGCTCGACAAGCCGTCCGGCGCCGCGCGCCCCTATCCCGGCGAGGATGGCCACCTTGCCGCCGGCGTTCAGCGCCTCGGCCGCCCGCCGCAGGTCGGCGTCGCGCGGCCGGACCGCCGGCGCCAGGTAGACGGGGGCGGTCGCGGGCGGTCGCACCGGCGCCACCGACTGGTACGGGTCCTTGCCCGCGGGCGCGATCTGCACGTCGTTCGGGAAGGTGAGATGGGCGACGCCGCGGCGCGCGTACGCGGTGCGGACCGCGATGTCGACCAGCGACGGCAGCTGCGCCGGGTTCATCACCACCTGGTTGTACTCGGCCACGTCCTCGAACAGCCGGTCCAGCGCGACCTCCTGCTGGTAACCGGTGCCGAGCACGCTGCTCTCCTGCAGGCCGGTGATCGCCAGCACCGGTGCATGATCAAGTTTCGCGTCATAGAGGCCGTTGGCCAGGTGGATGCCGCCCGGTCCGGAAGTGGCCAGGCACACCCCGATCTTCCCGGTCGCCTTGGCATACGCAGTCGCCATGAACGCCGCCGCCTCCTCGTGATGCACCAGCACGAACCTGACCCGGTCGGCATGCCGTCGCAGACCCTCCATGATCCCGTTGATGCCGTCGCCGGGCAGGCCGAACACGGTGTCGACCCCCCATTCGGCCAGTCGTTCGATCAGAACCTCGGAAGTAATCTCAGCCACGATTGCGGTCTACCCCGATCCACACCGCTCACACCCTCGCGCACGTCAGAATCAGGCGGGCGCGGACGGGGAGTAGCTGTGCCGCCGACCTCAGCCACCTCTGCCCATGACAGCAGCACCGCCGGCCTCATCGACCTGTACCGCCACGGATTCCTCTGACGAACGCGTCGAAGGTCGCGAGAGGCATCGGTTCCGGCATCTGGTGACGCGGCGCCACCCGGCGCAGCACGTCCGAGAACTCGAAGAACGTCCGGAAGTCCCGGGGATAGCGGCGCGGCGAGACGCCCGCGAAAGTGCCGGAGATCCTGGCCCGGCCCAGCAGTTCGCGCCACTGGTCAGCGCTGGCGATACCGGCTGACCGCACGCCGTGGCAGAACAAGGCGAGGTGGATGTGGTCGTACGGCTCGGCGTCGTCGAGGTAGTGGTGCAGCGCTGCCAGCGACGGCTGGACCGGGAACACCGACCAGTACGGCACGGCGCCGGCGCGCAGCGTCCACCACGGGTCGAGCAGCATGAACGAGTCGACGAACAGCCTGTCGCCGGGCAGGCCACGGCCGCGGTACCACCGCCGGTACAACTCGGCGACCAGCGGGCTGAGGTCCTCGGGTTCGTCGAACGGCAGCCGGCGGACCCGGAAGCCGTGCCGGTCGGCGAACGCGGCGATGTCGCCGCGCAGAGCGGGTTCGAAGCCCCATTCGGCTTCCGGGGCATCGCCGTCGGCGGGTGGCGCGGTCCATCGCGTCCGGCCGGCCCGGTAGCGGCGTAGGTAGTCGGCCACCCGATCGCTGCCGGTGCGGTATTCCTCCGCCGCGATGCCGCCGACCGCGCCGAATTGGAACAGATATCGCTCTCCCAGGTGGGTGACTGGCCAGCGTTTGGCACATTCGGCCACGATGACGAGCCCGCCCGGCTCGAGGTGGTCGATCAGGAATTTTTCGTATGCCGGTCCGAGGGTGCGCCGCTTGACCCGGAAGTAGGCCATGCGGCGCAGGGTCAGCCGGTCCTGGTTGGGATCGTGCATGTGGTGCAGTACGATCTCCGGGTTCCGGTCGAGCAGGGCCCGGGCGGTGCCGGCGAACGCGTGTGCCGCCAGTTGCGGCTCGTCAGGTGACAACCCTCGCTGCCGTACGGGCAGCAGCAATGTCTGCGGCAGCCACGGTACGCCGAGCGCGGCACACAGATGCACCAACGCCCCGCTGGACGACCCGATCACGACAGCCGGGTAGCGGCGACGCGGGTAGGCCGCCACGATCCCCGCGGCGATCGCGTCCAGGTCCAGCCGGCCGATGTCGGACTCTTTGCGGCCCTCGGCGCCGCTGAAGACGCTGTAGAGGTGCTCCTGTACGGATGCGGGTAGTCGGGACGCCGCGGCGGCGACCGGTCGCAGCACCCGGAACGCCGGCTTGCCCAACGGCGGCGTGTCCCGGCCGTGCAGGAACCGGGCGAGGGCGACGACCATCGCCGACGCGGAGTCGAATCCAGCGACCTCGGGAGGCAACTTCATGGCTGTCTGATGCCCGGAATGGGTACCGGCGAATCCGGGTACCCGATCCTGCATGAGCAGGGAGCCGAACGGCGTCGTCACGAGCTACCACAACGGGGCGCTGGGCCGGATCCGCAGCCGCAGCCTCGGCACCGCACGGGCGGGCGTGCCGCAAGTCGTGCTGATACACGGGATGACCGCCTGCGACTACCTGCTACCCAGCCTCGCCGCGATGGCCACCTGGACCCGGGCGCACCTGATCGACCTGCCCGGTTGCGGTGGCAGTGGCGAACCCCCGCACGAACTGACCGTGGCCGAGTTCGCCGACGCCGTCACCGACTGGCTCGACCACCGGCGCCCGTACCGGCCGATCCTCGCCGGCCACTCCAGCGGCACCCAGGTCGCCACCGCCGTGGCCCTGCAACGGCCCGACGACCTCGCCGGCGTGGTACTGGCCTCGCCGGTGTTCGACCCTGCCTACCGCCGACTCGCCCAGGTGCTGTATCGGTGGACCCTGGACCTGACCCGCGAGCCGGCCGGGCTGGAACGGGTCAACCGTCGCGAGCGCAAGCGGGCCGGCCTGCGGCGGCTCGTGCACGTCCTTCGTGTCCACCGGCGCTACCGCCTGAGCGACGCGGTCACCGCCTTGCGCCTACCATTGCTCGTCATCCGCGGCCACGACGACGCCCTCAGCACACCCGGATGGGCCGACCGCCTCGCCATGCTCGCCGCCGAAGGCGGCCACGTCGAGGTCCCCGGGCCGCACACCTTCTGCTGGCAGGACCCGAACGCCTGGTCGGAACCGGTTCGGACCTTCGCCGAGCACAACGGCCTACCGGGCACGATCACACCTCCCGCAGCCCGGTAGTCCTGTTTCGCTGCCGACGCCGGCATGGCAACTCCATGGACCTGGAGCCATCTCAAGCGCGGGTCAGTCCCCGTCGCTAAGCCGGACCCGGAGCTTCTTCAGCGCTCCGGCGAGGACTCGGGAGACGTGCATCTGCGAGATGCCCGTCCGCTCGGCGATGCGGGACTGGGTCATGTTGCCGTAGAACCGCAGAACGATGATGCGCCGCTCGCGGTTGGTCAGACAGGCCATCGCGGACGGCAACGAGGCCCGGCAGTCCGCCACGTCGAAGCCGTCATCCTCGGCACCGAGGGTGTCGCCCAACGTCAGATCCCCTCCAGCGCGCACCAGCGCGCTCAGCGACACCGACCGGTAGGCGTACCCGCTCTCCAGCGCCTCCAGCACCGTGTCCTCATCGACGCTCAGATGCGCCGCGATATCGGCCACGGTCGGCGTCCGGTTCAGCATGTGGCCTAGCTCGGAGCGGGCTTGGCCGATCGCCGGCAGCAGTTCCTGCAGGCCGCGAGGGATGCGTATTGACCAGGCGCGATCGCGGAAGTAGCGCTTGACTTCGCCCAGGATCGTGGGGATTGCGTAGCTGACGAAATCGGCGCCGACGGACGGGTCGAACCGGTCGACTGCCTTGATCAGCCCGATGGAGGCAGTCTGCAGCAGGTCGTCAAGCGATTCGCCCCGACCGGCGTAGCGGCGGGCGAGCCGGTTCGCCATGGGCAGCCAAGCCGCTATGGCCTTCTCTCGCAGAGCCGCCCGTTCGGGGTGGGTGGCCGGGAGCCCAGCCATCGCGTTCACCAGCTCGGTAGCCCGCACATGTCCAGGGCCAGCTGGATCTCCTCACGGGGCTGGACTACCAGCACCGGGACCGTGGCGCCGGGTGGGCTGACCGGCCCGTCGTCGTCGCGGTCGCCGGCCGAGGGGCGCGCTACGCCGATCAGGCCGAGGCCGGCGCAGATGTCGCGGCCGTCGCGGACCGCACACACCGAATCGCCGCCGCCCAGGTGCGCCAGGACCAGTTGCAACCGGTCGGCGGGCCGATCGAGCAGGTCTGCGGCGCGAGCCGTGGCGTAGGCGTACGACAGGCCGTGGAAGCCGTAGCGGCGCAGCCCTCACCGCCGCCGCCAGTCGCCGCCAGTCGCGGCGGGTAGCGGGTCGGTCGCGGCGTGTGGCGGGAGGCCGGCGTGGAAGGCCGTGTCCGGGCAGAGCACATGCGGAACGTCGGGCAGTACATCCCGCAGCAGGTCGAGCAGGGCCAAGGCGGGTGGCACGTGCAGCGGCGCCAGGTCGGCGACACCGTCCAGTGCACGGCGGAGGGCATCGTCGGCTACAGCCGGGCGGGTGATCACCTCTCCGCCGTGCACGAGCCGGTGGCCGACCGCGGAGGGAGATAGTTCAGCGAGGCCACCGGGACCCGCCAGGGCACTTCACGCGACATCTTGAGGAACTTGGCGTACTGGTGACCATCCCGTCGATGATCGACACGAACGCCTTGTAGCAGGAGAACAGGCCGTGCCTGCCGGTCAGCAGGTAGCCCTGCAGCCAGCCCTGGCACAGATGCTCGGACAGCACCTCCAGCACCCTGCCGTCGGTGGCGAGGTGCTCGGCATAGCCTGGCACCGGCCACTGGTACGCGCGGCCGGTGGCTCCCAGCACGGCGTCGAGCTTGTTGGACGCCAACTCGTCCGGGCACATGATGCGGAAATCGCGCCGCTCCTCGGTGGCCCGCAACAAACTCGGTGAGCCACGTGGCGAGCGTGCCGCTGCCACCGTACGGTTGGTCACGACTCTTACCTGCCGCCAGCCGTACGGGTGCTGCTGGCGTTCGCCTTCTGGATAGCGTCGATCAGCTCCCGTTTGGTCATCCGTGACCGGCCGCTGATGTCGAGCCGCTTCGCCACGTCCATCAGATGCGCCTTGCTGGCATTCGCGTCCACACCACCGGCCGTCTCGGCCTTGGTGTTCCGGCCGCCGGCCGCCTTGGCGTCGCTGGGGCCCTTCCTGGCCTTCGGCTCCCAGTGGTCGCCGATCTTCTCGAACGAGTGCTTGACCGCGGCGAACGCGGTGCGGTGCGCCCGTTCGCCCTCGCCGTACTCCTCGACGGCGGAGTCGTGCGCTTTGGCGTAGGTGTCCTGCGCCTTCTTGGGCGAGCGCCGCAGCGTGCTGGGCATGTCCCCACGAGCCGGCATGACATCCTCCCTCTGACGGCGGTGACCCGGACCTGCGTACCCGCTTGATTCAGGTTCAAACGGTGTCGGGGCACACCGGTGCGTTGTTCTCCCTGTCGCACAGGAATTCAACCGAGCGTCGACAGAGGGCCCGGGCTGCGGATCGATCAGACGTTGACTCGGGATGCCACCCGGACGATGGTGATCCTGGGCTGGAGGCGCTCGGGCTCGACAGTGCCCGGGGATCCCGCCGGATCATTGCAGGTGTCTGCCGCGGCCAGGTCGGCCGTTCCAGTCACGAGACCGATTCGGGGTCAAGGATGACGCTTACCGGCACGACCCGTTGGACCAGCGCCACCGTCATCTGTCTGGACCTCGTCGGTGAGCTGAGCGTGCCTGGCGCCGCGACCATCCAGACGATGATCTGCCAGGCGCTCGTCGACGGTCTACCCGACGAGTTGATCGTTGACCTCGACGAGGTCACGTTTCTCGACGGTGACGGGCATCAGGCGCTGGTGGCAGGCTACGTCCTCGCTGGCGAGTACGGCACCCGGTATCGCGTTGTCAATGCCCATGGCCAGGTCCGCGCCAGGTTGCAGGCTACCGAGACGTTCGAGGTTCTGGCTGATAGCCGGGATCTGGGCGCGCTCATGGCGGCAGTCCTCACCGCCGGCGAAACTGGTGTCGCCTAGATCAGTTTGTCAGTGCCTCACGTCTGGGAGTTCAGCGGAGGGAGAGGGCTCGCTGTATCAGTCCCGGAACGTGTCGTTCCTGCTGGTCAGGCCGGTATGTCAGCCTGCTGCAGCTGGCCGCCGACCGTACCGGGATAGCCGAGCAGATCCGTTCCCGCAAGATGCAGCAGGCTGCCGCGCTGTGCTCTGCCGGCGTGTTTCATCATCTCGTGATCGGTTGCCATGGTGTTCGTCCGCGTGCCCGGTCAAGGTTCCGTACCACGCTGTCCCTGCAAGTAGTTCGCTGTACATCGTCAGTCCAAGGTTCGTGTTCATCGCTAGTTTCCGGACGACGGTTGCGGCGTCTTGTTGGTGGGTTGTGTCAGCGGCCGACCTGGCGGGGGCGCTGCGGAGTGCCGCGGCCCCGCGCACACGCAGTTTGACCCTGCCCGAGCATGCCAGCGGGCTTGTACTGTTCGCGCACGGTAGCGGCAGTTCCCGCCACAGCCCCCGCAACCGCGCCGTGGCAGAAACCCTCAACCAGCGCGCACTCGCCACCCTGCTGATCGACCTGCTCACCACCGATGAGGAACAAATCGACGCCGGTACCCGCGAGCTGCGCTTCGACATCGGTTTGCTCGCCGACCGCCTGGTAGGCGTCATCGACTGGCTCCGCGAAGAGCCGCCCACCGCCGCGTTGCCCGTCGGGCTGTTCGGGGCCAGCACCGGGGCGGTCGCCGCGCTGGTAGCCGCCGCCGCACGTCCCGATACCGTGCGAGCCGTCGTGTCCCGGGGCGGGCGCCCTGATCTGGCCGGTCCGGCCCTGGCCCAGGTGCGAGCGCCGACGCTGCTGATCGTCGGGGAACGTTGATCGGCAGGTCCGCGAGCTCAACCAGCAGGTCCGCAACTCGATACAGGTCCTCACCGAACTGCACATCATTCCCATCGCCACGCACCTGTTCGAAGAGCCCGGAACGTTGGAGCAGGTCGCCGAGCAGGCCGGCGACTCGTTCCATTCGTTCCTCACCGCGCCCGCCGGACGCCGCTGAGGAGACACGAACATGACTTTCGCGAACCGCGACCAAGCAGGACGGGCCCTGGCCGAGCAGGTCGCGCACCAGATGCCCGCCTCCGCAGACGCCGGGCGGCCGCTGGTGCTGGCCCTGCCACGCGGCGGGGTGCCGGTCGCCGTACCCGTAGCCGAGCGCATCGGTGGCGAACTCGACCTCGTCATCGCGTGCAAGATCGGTGCGCCCGGCCTGCCCGAGTGCGGCGTCGGCGCCCTCGCCGAGGACGGCCCACCTGTATTCGACCAGACCGCCCTGCACTACCTGGGCATCACCGAAGACGACCTCGCGTCCGCGTAGCGCAGCACGGCGCCGATGCCGTGCTCCAGCTGAACTTGCCCGGGGGAGACCAGGACGAGATTCGCTCCCGTGCCGGCTGCCGCCAGGACCAGGGCGGCGTCCGCCCGGACCCGCTGGGCGTCGTCGACGCCGGATTCCCGCAGTACACGCTCGTCGACCGCGATAAGGGTTGGGCCGTCCGGAGCGATCCACAGCATGTCGGTGGAGGAAGGGTCGTTGACCAGCAGGACCGTGTCGACCTGTCCGCGCTGCAGCCGGGTCGCCACGTCGGCCAGTCCGATGCCGGCCTCGTCGGCGCCGCGCTGTGCACCATATCGGTCGGCGGCCTCCCGGACGTGGCGCTCCGCCACCTCGGCGATCGCCTGGATCGTGACATCGTCGAGCGTGTTGTCGTCGGCTCCGGCGTGCCGCGAGCCGGCGTCGGTGCTCACCAGCCGGTCCCGCCACCGTCGGGGCAGCCGGTCGGTGAACGTCTGTACCGCCCGTACGTCACCACCCACGACGATGACCTGGGCACCGACGGCCTCGGCGAGATCGACGGCCGCTGCCCCGACGTCGGTGGCGTTGCGCTTCCACGCCTCCTCGACGGCCGACTGGTAGTGCCGATGCGACCAGCCGCCGACGTTCACCTTCCGCAGCGGAAACGTCTCGCTGGCGGACAGGGTTTCCAGCAGTACGACCTCGCCGGCGTTTGCGAAGATCGCCAACCCGTACTGTCCGGGCTGGTACGGATGTTCCTCGACGGTGACGGTGACGGCGTCCACGGTCGCCTGGTCCGCGCCCTGGTCAAGCAGCTTGCTGCGGAGCGCCTGCCAGCGTAGCTGTACTTCGTGATCGGCGTTCTCGCTGGCCCAGGTCGCGTCCAGGTAGACGGTGACCCACGCACCTTTCAGCTGGAACAGGGTTACTACCCGCCTGCGGCGGCTTCTCACTAGCGGCCCAGGTCTCGTTATGCTGTCCGGCATGGTCGGTTTACCCCAGATCGGTCGGGGTATTCGGGCGCGTATGGAACGAGGTAGCAGCAAACACGCCACACGTGTTGACGAAGAGATGAAACACGAGGTGCGCGGCAACGTTCAGGGCATCACCGGCGGCCGGGCCGAGGAGTGGAAGGCGGCCGAGCCGGCAGGCGAGGATCAGCCCGCGGTGAGCCGGGTGCCGAACATGGACGACCACGCGGATCTCAGCCGCTTCGGGACGTACATCGGGTTGTCCAGCATGCCCGGGGACCGTGAGGCGCTCCGAAGAGGCGCCGAGACGCTCGGAGCGCCGGCCGACGTCCTCGCGGACCTGGATCAGTTGCCGGAGGGTGTTGTCTTCCACACCGTCACCGAGATCTGGGCGGCACTCGGCCGAGGGCCGGCTGAGCGCTCACCACGATGACTGCCGTCGGCCTTGAGGTGCGTCCTTGGGGCCGACGGGAGTGACGGACAGTTCCCCGATCCGTCGCGGGCGAGCACCGCGGCCTGCCACGGCGGCGCCTCGACGAACAGGTCCGCTGTCCAGCGACGGATCAGTCCGCGTCGGCTACGCGCCGACGGATCGGTAGTGGGCGAGGCCAGCACCAAGGCCGAGATCAGGTTCGGCCGGATCACCGCGAGCCGGGCCGCGATCTCCGCGCCGAACGAGTGGCCGACCAGGCAGATCCGGGTAATCGGGCGGGTGTCCAGCCAGGCGGAAAGGTGCGCCGCATGGCGTCCGACGTCGTAGGCGGTGCGGGGTTTGTCGCTCGATCCGAAGCTCCATCGTGCCGCCGCCTGACCGAGCCCGCGGACCGCACTCATGACGAGAGGAATTACCGGTAAACCGATCCCGCCACCGTCGCGGATCCACCGTCGGCTACGGGCTCGGCACCGACGGAATCACGTCCCGCGTATGAGGCTCCACGAAGTGGGAATACTGTCGGTTATGTCCCGCCCCGACAATCGCCTACCCACGATCAAAAACCTGAACGAACTGACCCGCCTGGTGGACGATTCGCCCACTGACGGGCAGTTCTACGTGCGCTGGTCACGAGGTCCCGGGGTGGACCTGGCCGGCGACCCCTGCGGTGCCAGCCGGGACACGCTGACCGGCGTCCGTCTGCCCGGCTTGTCGGCGAACCCACTGGCGGTGGAGGACTGGTGGGGTGACCGGTCTCGCCGGCTCTGGGCGGCCCGTCGCCTGTACGACTACCGCCACCTGTACCGGGCTGGTGTACGCCCGTGGGTTTTGGTGGGCGACGCCTGCGGTCGGGGTCCGGACAACGAGCCGTTGGTGCGTTGCCGGCGACCGGTCGCCTGGATCGACGCCGCAGTGCTTGGTGAGGCGCAGGACCTCGTCGAGGAGCAGCCCGCTGACGAGTGGGGGCCCCTTGACCGTGGCGGCGCGCGGCACAGCCGGTGATCCACTATTCCGGCCCCCAGGCGATGGAGACCGACGAGGTGACCGTGGTAGTGGCCACCCGAAATCGTATGCAGCGCCTGCTTGTCCTACGGTCCCTCGCTGACCGTGCATCACCACCCCGAGGCGGCAGGCCGGGACACCCGGGCCAGGGAGTACCGGGAGACCCGAAACCGGGTGCTGACCGCGTTGGTACGCCGGCCGCTGCCGGTGGTCGCCCGGACTGCGATGACGGGCCTGCGTACGCACCCACGGGCTGTGGCATCCACTCTGCGTGATCTTCCCTGGGTCGTGCGGCATCGCCGTGTGTTGCCACGTGATGTCGAAAGCGATCTGGAATGTCGCGGCTGCTTCCAGCCCGACGGGGCGCTTCGATGGACGGTCATCCTGTTGAGCAGTTCCGGACCGTACCCGAAGCCCTGACCGCTGCCCCGGCGAGGGTGGACGGCGCCGAAAGGCAAATCGGTGGATTGATCGAACCGGCATCCGACGGTGGAGAACCGCTGCGGGGCCGGGCAGGCAGAGCGCGTCTCGACCTCGCTCCTGAGCAAGTCGCGGGTCCCGACGGGAACAGCCTGGCACTGGTGGTTGAGCTGTCGATCACGGGGTATGCGTGGCGTGGGATATCACAATGCCGAATGAGTCAGGAGCAACGCAGTTGAATACTTTGCGCGCATTGGTGTTGTGCTGCACGCTCAAGCCGTCGCCCGCCGCGTCCAGTGCCGAGCTGCTGGGTCGCGAGGTGCTCACCGCATTGGCAGATCATGACGTCGACGGCGATGTTGTCCGCGTGGTCGACCACGACGTCAGGTTCGGTGTGTCCACCGACGAGGGCGACGGCGACGCCTGGCCGCTCATCCGCGCCAAACTGATCGAGGCACAGCTGTTGATCATTGCGACGCCCATCTGGCTCGGGCAGCCGTCGAGCGTCTGCAAGATGGTGCTGGAACGCCTGGACGCGGAACTGTCCGAGACCGACTCGCAGGGCCGTCTGCTCACCTACGGCAAGGTCGCGGCCGTCGCCGTCGTCGGCAACGAGGACGGCGCCCACCACGTGACCGCCGAGGTTCTGCAGGCCCTCAACGATGTCGGTTTCACCATCGCTGCGGCCGCCTCGACCTACTGGGTCGGCGAAGCGATGGGCAAGGTCGACTACCGCGATGCCGGGCCGAAGCCCGACACCACCGGCAGCGCGACCAAGGCCCTCGCCGCGAACGCGGCACACCTGGCGCACCTGTTGGCGGAACAGCCGTATCCCGCAGCCTGAGCGGTTCGCCCGCCGACGGTGCGCCCATGCGGGCCGGCCCATCACCAGGCCGGAGATATGGCGTAGTGCCACGGCTGCTGGCGAGATCGTCAGGGCACTCGGCGACATCCGCCCACAGCATCGCCGCTGTCGCCTGCGCCATGGTCGCCACCCCATGCAGGCACCGCCGGAGTGACGCTTCGTTCGGCCAGAATCGGGTATCCGCATTGCATGCGAATCGGATATTTCCTCTCCTGCGAGGAGTACACCCCGGCCCAGTTGATCGAGCAGGCCCGGCTGGCCCAGGACGCCGGCTTCCAGGGCCTGTGGATCTCCGACCACTACCATCCGTGGAACGACGCCCAGGGCCAGAGCCCGTTCGTCTGGTCGATCATCGGCGCGCTCAGCCAGGTCGTCACGATCCCGGTGACCACGGCCGTCACCTGCCCGATCATGCGGATCCATCCTGCGGTGATCGCGCAGGCCGCCGCGACCAGCGCCGTCCTGCACAACGGCCGGTTCGTCCTCGGCGTCGGCTCGGGGGAGGCTCTCAACGAGCACGTCACCGGCGAGCGCTGGCCGTTCGCGGAAGAGCGCCTCGACATGCTCGAAGAGGCCGTCGAGGTCATGCGCCGGCTGTGGCAGGGCGACTTCGTCACCCACCACGGCCGGTATTACACCGTCGAGCAAGCCCGGATCTACACCCTTCCGCCGGCCCCGCCGAAGGTGTACGTCTCCGCTTTCGGACCCAAGGCAATCGAGGTCGCGGCCCGGATCGGCGACGG
>Ga0307515_10017153_pt1 | contig 13211 bp, 1 predicted proteins | sample 17_EM_MG_FD_194513 | JGI IMG/M metagenome (GOLD analysis project Ga0307515, IMG submission 194513) | Populus trichocarpa ectomycorrhiza microbial communities from riparian zone in the Pacific Northwest, United States - 17_EM | ecosystem: Host-associated > Plants > Roots > Unclassified | place...
AGCGTATATTAAGGCGTTAAAGGATATAACCTTACTCTCTTTAATCCTGCAAATACTTATAAAGGAGTGTATACTTAATTAAGATCTTCTATTAGCACCGCTCTACTCTCTTAAGAAGTATAGTAATTTAATACCTAACTCTAACCTACTTTAATTAACCCGCCTAACTAATATAATTATAATTAGATTAATTAAATATATAGTAGCTGGGGTAAATAATACGGTAGAGGGTATAATTAATAACTATAAGGTAAAGGTAGAGGCCCTTATAGAGGTTTATTTTAAAGTAATTACTAAAAAAAGTGCTACGTTTATAAGAAACCGAATTGCTAGTTAACTAGGTATTCTCTTAATAAGTAAAATGAGGCATATAATAAGTTTCGCTAAAGTATAAGAAATGTTAAAAATTATAAGGTTACTATGGCCTACTTTTAAAGCTTTCTAGTTTAATATAAAGGCGTAGAAGATCTTAAGGGTAAGGTTAATAAGGCTAAATAGCTCCTTATGGATATAGAAATTAAGAACTACTTACCTAACCAATACTTTACTAAGTATGGTAAGGTAGATAGTATATAAACCGTTACTATTCTTAATAACCAATCTACGCTCCACTCTATTATAAAGTTAGATATTTTTAATAAGCTATAAGAGAGTTTTACGTTCTCCTTTAATAACAGATACTCGGCGAACGTCTTTTATAGTACTATGCCAGATACTAGAGCCGTAGGAGTATCTATAGTAGGAGAACCTTAAGTTTAAGCCCTTTAGTAGCTTAATAGCTCTATTTAAATTAACTATTTAACGGCAGGCTAATACACGATTCGTTTTAGCAAGGGTACTATAATCTCTTTTAGTATAATTAGGGTCCAAACCCCCTTAAGGTATATTACTTTCTATATTATTCCCATAAATACCCCATTTCTATTTTGCATTAAAGATATAAATAAATTAGGCGTTAAGCTTAATAACCTTAAGAATGTACTCATTTAGGGAGATAATTAAGTACCTGTTATGCGCAAGTAGGGTTACCCCTAGTTACTCCTTTATTAACTAGAAAAGAGTGTTACTTAGAGCTACTTAACTAAGTTAGAGTTACGTTAACTACACCATTGCTTTAGCCACCTATTTGTTTACTAACTGCTTAGGGTCCTTTAGCGAGCAGGCTATAAAGTTAAGGTTAAGGCGATTAAGCATCTTATAAAGTACTACTATTACTACTAAATAAACCAGAAGTCCCCTGGCCGATTTAAGTTTAGCCTTAAAGATAACTATAACTTTAACTTCTATATTATTATTAACGTTATATACCTTAGCGGTAAGCTAGTACTCTAAGTTATTAACTTCTTAACCTCCTTTTAAGCCGTACGTTTCTTAAAGGATATATTAGCTAGAAACGCATAGGATACCCTATAATTATGCTAGATTAATATCTACCTAGAACCCCCTAATTAAATTGTCTATAATATAGGAAAGAACTTCTTATCTATAAAGTTTTAATAATAAATAAAGGTAATGGCAATTAAGGTATATAATAGTATCGGAAAAGTAAAACAATATTATACGCCATTACGCCGCGTATATAAGATTATCTCTTTAGAACTAAAGGACGCTAGTGAAGAACTTACCTTATAAATAGTTATTAAAGCCGTTAACAATTCCGCTAGCCCGGATAGACTTATACCTATATTGCTTATCTTTAGCGCCTACTCTTAAATAACTAATAATTCTTTACTATCTCCCTCTATTATATAATAAGCTAAGGCTATTTATAAGGTAACGAAGGAGGTGCGACGTCTCTACGCTACACGCTAGGTTAACAATACACTAAAAATAAGAAATGGCCTAAATACCTTAACTATACTTAATCTACTACTCTAGTCTAAGGTACACGTATAGTGTAAAAAGGGAGGGTAATTAGGCCTATATTAACTTATTATAATTAATAGTTAAACTTATACTATTTAGATGCCTTACAGACCTACTTAATTCCATTTAACTATTATTAAGCCTTACTATAAAGATAATAGTTTCAAGCCTTTATAGGATGCTATAGAAAATGCCCTAAAGGAGAACTACAATTAACGTGCTCTAGAAGGCGACTATGATCTTAATATAATTATAGTAGATACGCTATAACTATAACGCGGTAGAGGTCGCCTAAAGGGATTATAAAATTACTAACATCTTATTAATTTTAAAGAACAATTTATTACCGCTATTAAGAATAGAGTTAAGCTATTAATGGCCTTTATAATAGCTAAGAAGAAGGCTAACTTTAAACTCGCAAAATAGCTCTAAAAGAAAGGTTATATTATAACTTTAGGAGCTCCTTTTTAAGTATCCAATAAGTAGGAGATCGATAGTCTTATTATAAGAGAAGTCTTTAAATTCGAAAAGTATAACCCTACTAAGTTTAATAGAGTTCGCATCTTTAAGTTAAGAATAGTTAATGAGATTAAGGATAAAGCTACTAACGCCCTATTTAAGAAATTAAGGCTTATTATCTAAGGTTATAATAATAATAGTAAGGAGGTAATTTTTACGTAATCTTCTACAATTTAACAAGCTAGTTAGTAAGTTATTATTGCGCTAGCTCCCTCCTTAATAAAGAATAGAATGGCGGTTTATTTGTAAGATATTACTTAAGCCTACACCCAATTAGAGACGCACCTTTAGCGCTTAATATTAGCATACCTTCTAGAGCAAATTTACTACTAGTATCCCAAAGATATAATTATAGTTGTGCTTAAGCCATTATATAGAATTGTAGAGGTAGGAACTTACTAGTAGGCTACCTATAGCAAGCACTATAAAGAGAAGCTTTTAATAACTACTTCTATATTTAACCCCTACTTCCTTATCACAACTATAGAAACTCTATTTAAAATTATTGGTATATAAACTAATAATATAATTATCTTAGGAGACAACCAGTTCTTAGCTCTTAAAAAAGACAAGCTAATAAGGGCAAATCTTATAGTAAAGCTAAAGGAAAAGCTTAATTTAATAACACCATTACTCTTTAATAGATATATCCTCTCCCTAAATAAGGATTCTATTACTTTGCGCTAAAAGGGTTAAGGTAAAAAGATTAACGTTATTAACATTAATTCTCTAAAGTAAGAATATATGGAGTAACACGCTTATAGAGCTTATATTACTTCTATCTATTAACCTAAGGCTTTATTTAATCTCTCTATTACCGCTTAATACTAGGAACTAATTAAGGATAACGTTCTTACCCTAAATAAGCGTCTTTCCTAGCAAATAAACCATCTTAATTAGGGACTACTCTACGTGCCTATTAATCTTCCTACTATTAAGCTCTTTGTATTTATTAATGGATTATTTATAAATAATAAAGATTTTAGCTCCTAGCTAGGATATAAGATTATTATTACAAATAAATCTACTAGAGAGAATAACTTTATAATCTATAGCAATCTTATTTATTAGAGCTTAACTAAGAGTAAATACGTTACTTAAAGCGTTCTAGCGTTAGAGATATATAGAATGGTTAGCGGAGTTAATATAGTAATTACAATTGGAACTACCCTAAAGATAATTATAGATTAACTTAAACTTCCCGTTATCCCTATAATTATATATACCGACTTATATTCCCTCTATAAGTATTTAGTTAAGCTTAGTACTATAAAAAAGAAGCGCCTTATAATTAATATTATAGCACTTTAGCAATCCTATAAGCGTTAAAAACTCTTTAAGATTTAATAGATTAATAGCTAAGATAACCTAGTAGATGTAATAATAAAGGCAAACCTAAATAAGGTACTAGAGACGTTTATTAATACAAATACTCTATATATACGAGTTAAAGGTTAGGTTAAAAGGGAGTCCCTAGAAATTTCTTAATTACGTAAGGTCTTAAGATGTCTAGGAACTTTAACCGGCGGTTAAAGTTATCTAATTAGTTAGATTCTCTTGCCAAGACTTTTTAAAAGGGGGGAGTATAACATTCTATAGACCCTAACTCTAACTATCTAATTAGGATTTTTTATCCCCGGAATAGAAAATCGCTATTGGCTCGCTTATAACTAGCGCCTTAGCGGCCCTAACGCGACGTCTACCTACGACCCCTTAGTAAAAGAGCACCACGTGCTAAGAGGCAAATTTTAGGACAGCGAGACTTATATTATAATAGCAATAGTAAGTAAAAAGGATTTATATTTGTTGCGCTAGTTAAGCAGTATTTATATATAGATGGCAACTATAAAAAAAGAGTTGCTAGTGTCGGGAATAAGGCAAGCGGTCGTTATATAACGCCGCGGCACTAGCGTAGCGAGGAGTCTTAAGCTTCTCGCCCTTCCTTATTCTAATAAATAAGCTTTATTAACTAACATCACTGTAACCTACTTAAGTAGTTATTATTGGTAAGTCACCCTATGTAACCAACAGTCCTATATATGCTATTTAATCTATAGGTGTTAGTAGCTTAGCTCCTTCTTATATAACCTTAAAGTACATCTATATAAGGAATCCTTTAAGTTTTAATCTTTCTCCTACATACCTCTTAATTAATAGTAGCTTAATCTTTACTACTTTAATTCTGTTAACCCTTTCTTCTAGCGCTATATTATTAGTTGTTAACTAGTTAACTATTTCTTATAATTATCTAACCATTATAGGTTGCTGTAAGTTAGTGTCTGCTATACTAGTATTACCTAACCTTAAAGTAGTTACCGCCGTTAATAGCGTTATAGTGGCTGCTTTTAGTGGTATGTTATTTAACTTTTTATATTTAATACTGTAACTAGGTAGTAATTATATAACGGAACCTTATAGTAAGTACTACAATAGGCTTATTAATAGGCTAGGTGTATAGGTAATACAAATTAAAGTTAATAACGTAATAATAACTAGTGGAGTAATTGCCTAATAGATTAACTCTAATTATATTCTAAGAATTACTATAAGGAAGGAACTATCTAGGTAGGGACTAAGGGTCCTTAAATATATAACCGTACTTCTATAAAATCCTTCTTATATATAATAAACGTGTACTCTATCTGCTCTATAATAGATTATAGATTATATAGATTATATAGATTATATTATATAATCTTAGTTACTATTCCTCGTTATATGGCTCTATCGGCTCCATCTTAGACCGTGCTTGTATTAACTAACTAGCTTCTTCTAACTCTTCCCCAAGTAGTTATAACATCGTACTTAAAGCGTCCGTAACATTTATTACTTATTTCTATAGGGGGGTTTTTTTTTTAACCTATTAGGCCTTAGCATTTATATTTTATAGGGGGGTTTCCTAGTTTTTATAGTAGATAATAACCTCCTTAGGTCTCTTATCTCCTAGTCCTAGAGGTAAAAAACTAGGCAAAAAGCCTTGCTAGTTTTTACTATCCTTTTACGCCCTTACTCCTTAATAATCTTACTAGAAGATTTCTAGGGAGGTTAGGCTAAAGGTAGTAGAAAAACTAGCTAAAAAAGACTAGTATAGTTGTTTTCTTTTCCTATTAGAAGTAGAAAAAACTACTAAAAAAAGAACTTGTTAGGCTTTTACTAGCAGAAAAGCCCTAAAGGCGATCCTCCTCTTACTTAAAGAAAATCTGACTAAAAGAGATATAGAAAAGTACCTACACCTCCTATTTTATTAGGCTCTTACTTTCTATAGAAGAGAAACCTAGGAAAAGTCTATATTTAATAGTTTTGGTATTCCTACCCCTACCTCACTTACAAGCTAGAACCACCCTTAGAAGAATTTTCTCTTCGGATAAAGAGGGTAAAAAGGCAAATGAATCCACCTCTAGCTTAGTAGGCAGTAAGAATTGGGTCTTAAGAGTTGGAAAATCGATTGTTTTTGATAGTAAGATGGGTATGCGTAAGTTTAGAAGTGGGGCACTACCTTTTAGTAAGGTTATATGTATGGTGAATTATAGCGTAGGTATTTTGCCGGCGTAGCGTATACTAATAGTATTTATAGGCTAATATACCTCCTATTATAAGCGATAAGGAGGAGAGAGAGAAGGAGGATAAGAAGGAAAAGAAGAAGGAGGAAAAAAAGGAGAGGAGGAGAGGGAGGAGTTGCTAGAGCTATAAATTATCTATATTTCTATCGGCGTACTACTATTACTTTACCGTTATTTTATTGTCGCCCTACTAGTAGAGTATAATCCTAGTTATAATTTAATTGTTCTAGCTCTCCCACTTACTTTCTTTTCTATTTGCCCCTTAGGGTAAAGTAACTATTATATATCTCCTTTGCGTCCTTATTAATGTCCTCTACTAGGACCTATTAGTTATATTCTTTTAGCTAGCCTTTTTACTTAACTAGGTACTATAGGGTTTAGTTATATCTATTCTTTCTATATATTTCTTCTACTTTATATTAATCCTCCTAGTCCTTTTAGTTATCTAGCTTAATAGGCCCTAGTAATATATCTTTAGTAGTGCCTTTATATTGTTTATATAGCTTTAGTAAGCTAATATAGAATATAAGGTAGATATAGCTAGTGTACTTACTTTCTAACTAGTTTAGCTATACTAAAAGGTCTAATAAAGCGTATAGTAAGCTTCTTATTTAACATTTTCTATTTAAGGTTCCTAGTTAATAGTAGGACTAAATCCCCTATATTATATGTCTATAGTTAGTAATAACGATTATAGTATTTCGCCTATACCTTAGCAGCGCTTTTCTAGTATTTTGCTAGCGCTTTACGTTTAAGGGATACCCCTCCTAATCCCCCTAAGGCGGCTAGGACTAAACTGTTATAATCCGCCTTAACCTTATATTCTAGATATAGGTAATATCTATAGTAGGTATAAAATAGGCTTATACCTATTGTACTAAATTTAGCATTATTATAGGCGAATTTAGCTAGTAATAAGAGGCCTACCTAGTTACTTTGCTTTTCGTTATAGAATATACAAAGGTAATACTCTAGCGTTTAATTCTAGCGTTCTATTTACCTATCCATTTATAGGTAAAAGGCCATACTTAGCCTATATTTTATCTTTATAGTAAAGTATAGCTCTAACTAAAACTTACTAGTAAAGATACTACTATAATTAGATATAATCCCTTTAGGGATTCTAAAATGGCGTACTACTTTATTAAAAAAAGAGATCCGTAAGTTTGGTTATAGTAATAGTTTTTACTATTAATAGATATAAGGCTATCTTAGTATAGCGGTTAACTACTATATATATTATATTATATACCCTATTGCCTTATCTGCTAGGCGGTAGGCCTATAATAAAGTCTATTATAATTTTCTGCTACGGCTTATTTATATAAAGTAGCGCTTATAGCTTACTATAAGGGCGATATTAAGGCGTATATATACGTTAGTATATATTATAGGTAGAGATATAGTTCGTAACGTCCGTATTTATACCAAGCTAGTAGTACTTACGCGAAAGTAAATCTAGAGTCTTTTTCTTACTAAAGTGGCTAGCTAGGGTATTATTATAGTGGATTTATAGGAGTTTTATACGAACTATTAGGTCTAAGGGTATATATAACCTCCCGTAGTAATAAAGTAGTCTAGTGGAGTTAAATTGCTATACTAGCTTTAAGCAGGCGCGTTAATAGCGTCTTGCCGTATCTAAGCTGTTACTGCGCCCCTATAGTATAAAGTTATCTTTAGTCTAAAGTCCTTTAATAAATTTAACGACTGTTTCCGTACTAGACTTATAAGCACTTTCTTAAATACTTATTTCTCTAACTTAGGTCCTTATTATACGCTATTTAACGGTATATATATAGGTTGCCCAGTTAAACTATAATACTATACTGCCTAGGCGTACCGCCGTTAGGTTACTAGCTTATAGCTATAAAAATAATACCTTTATAGAAGGCTCGCTTTCTTATATACCTAATAGGACTTTTATTTTAAGTTAGCAGCCCTATATTTCTAAAGTCCTTTAAAGTAGTAGTAGTATAGTATCTTCTTCTAGCAGACCCCCTACGCCTAGGGGTTACCTTAATAGCGCATTTACGGGGTTCGTTTTTCTCGCCCTATACTTAATTATAAAGTTATAGGTAGCTAATGCTATAGCCTACCTAGCTAACCGTCTATTAAGGGCTTTTACTTTTATAAAACCCTTTAGATTATTATAATCTATAAGCACTTCTAGGCGGCTTAATTGCCCCTTAATATAGTATCTCTAATGCTTAAAAGCCTCTATAATAGCTAGTAGCCCTTAATTATAGGTCTTATAGTTACGCCCTACTAGTAAAAGCTTCTTAAACTAAAAGGCTATTAGATGCTAAAGGCTGTCTTTAAACAGCTATAATATAATTACTGCTAGGCCTTATATTAAGGCATTAGTCTTTAACTAGGTTAGTAAGCCTAGCATATAATATTATAGAAGTAGCGCCGTTATAAAGGCGTCGCAGAGCTAGTATATTACCTACTCTACATCTTCTAGCTAACTAAAAGGCCTAGTTTTACGGCCGTTCTTTACTCCCTTTAGGAGATTAGTAATAGGCTTTATAATAGTAAAGTACTTATAAATAAACTGGTAATAAAAGTTAGCAAAACCTAGGAAGACCTGGATATCCCTATAGGATTAAGGGCTCTTTTACTTAGTAATAGCTTCTACCTAGCTAGGATCTATTGCTATACCTTTAGGGCTAATAATATATTTTAGGAACTTAACCTTCTATATGCTAAACCTGTACTTCTTAAGGTTTATATATAGTTAGTATTATTATAACCTACGCAGTACTTCTGCTATCCCTTCGCACGCTAGTTTGCGTCCTACATTTTTCCGGCCAATTAGAGGCCTTCGTTCAAGCTCTTAGTACAGTGTTCCTCCTTATTAATAAGGATTGTAGGACGCCAGCGTGCGAAGGGATATAGCGCTAATATTCCTCTAGATTTTTTAAAGAAAATTAGAATATAATTAAGGTAGACTATATAGAAAACGTCTACTAGTTTTAATAAGGCTTAATTAATATAGCCCTAAAAGGTTAATAGTCCGTTAATTAGCCTAAAAGGCAAAACTAAATACTTAAAGTGGCCGTAATACGTGCGGAATATTATTTTCTACTTATTAACCTAATAGATATAAAGGTGGTAGTACGTATTTATTAGTCTAACTTAGTAAAGATTTTAGAACCTACTAAGCGGTCTAAGGTTTTACTAATTAATAGTAGTATAAGACGATTCTTAGTTATTACCATATTAAGGCCTCTATAATCTATATAGAGCTATAGCTTTTTATCTTTTTTAGGTATAAATAGAATAGGTACCCCTATAGGATTAGTACTTGGTTAAATCTAGCTCTTAGCTAAAGTATTATTTAAGTACTCCCTTAGTACCTCTAGCTCCTTAACTAAGAGGTAATAAAGCGGTCTATATAGGACCTCCTATTTCTCTTCTAAGCTAATAGTATAGTCGCCCTAGTAATATTAGGGTAGCTTTTCTGCTTTTTTATATAAGAAGATATCGCTAATTTCCTTTAACTATAGGGGAAGGATTAATAAGCTACCGTTGTTTTACTTACTAGGTATTAGTCTAGTAATTACTAGGGCAAAGACCCTAGATTTTATCTAGAGAGACTCTATAAAACCCTTAGGGGTTTATAGTAATAGGGATAAGCCGTCTAGCTTCTATTGCTACGCCTTTACCTTATAGTTAATAAGAAGTTAAGCCTTTTTTAACACCGGTATACTTATTAGAGTAATAGTAGGGGATATATTAGCTATTCTATAGCAGATAAGGATTACTTCCCTAATCCTACCCCAGCTATTTTTTATTCTTAGTAGTACCTTATAGGCTTTATAGTAATATGCCTAAGTTTTATTTACCCCTATAATTAGTTCCAATAACAGATAATCCTAAAAGTATAAAATTTAGCCCTAGGTATACTACCTATAATAGAGCTAACTATACCTTAGCTTTATACTATAGAATTAAAGTTACCTCCCAAAATTAATAAGCTTATTACTACGGTATATAACACCTCTGTTAATCTATTACTATATTAATTTATTACCGCAAAGACCGCTAGCTTCTATACGCTGCCTACTAACCTCTAAAGCTTAGGCTAGATTAATATAGCAGCTTTAGAAGTAAAAGAGAATAGGCTCTATTATAGAGGCTGCCTATTTATTCCTAACTTAGAAAATCTATAACAGTAACTAATCTAAATAGCCTACGACCTCTAATTAAGCGGCTACCTAGGTAGAGGAGAAACCTATAAGCTTCTTAGCTAATACTACTTCTAGCCAAAAATAATAGACTTAGTTAAACGCTTTATAGGCGCCTGCTACGGTTATAAGCGCGCTAAGGCCTTTAATATAAAGTACTAAGGACTACTATACTCTTTATTAATACCTATATAATAATAGACAGATATTACTATAGATTTTGTTATTAACCTACTACCCTATAAATAACACGGCCGTACCTATAAGAACATTCTTATAATAATATGCCGACTTATAAAAGAGCGCTACTACGTCCTAACTAAAGGCGTAGCCGTTAGTAATGTTACTAACGCCTTTTTTTATAAAGTTTACTAACTATATAGGTTACCTAACTTAATTACGTCTAACTAAGGCATATAATTTAACTTTAATATATAGAGACGAATCTGCTAACACCTTAGTATCTCTGTTAAGATGTCTATATCCTTCTACTATAAAACTGCTAGGTAACTAGAAAACGCTAATACTAGTATAAAAGCGTACCTACGATAGGTAGTTGCCTATAGTTAAGATAACTGGGTAAATTACCTCCACTAGGTAAATTCGCAGTAAATAACTACGTCTTAACCACTATAGGACTTACCCCATTCTTTGTGAATAAGGGTTATTACCCCTAATCTAGTATAAAGCCACCAGAACCTATTAATAAGAAACTGCTATATAGAAAACGCCCTAAGATACTACTTACTAACTAGTATATAGACCGTATAAAAAATCTACTCAACTATTATAAGGGAGAAATGGCCTAGGCTTAAGTAAAGTAGGCCTACTTTGCTAATTATTATAGAACGCCACCACCGGAGATACGTGTTGGCGACTAGGTATAGCTAGATATATATAATATCTCTATATAGAGGCCTATAAAGTTACTTAATTATAAGAACCTTAGCCCCTATTTAATTAAACGAGTTATTAATAAGGGAGCTGTATATAAACTAAAACTTCTGCCTACCCTAGCCACCCGCGGGATATAGCCTATATTTTACTTGTAGCTACTATACCTCTATTAACCTAACCCCTTATTAGGGCAAATATAGCCTAAACCCCTATTAGTATTAATCTAAGATAAGAATAAAGATAAGAACTATAAGGAGTGGACCATTAAACGAATTATTAACTTTAAATACTTTGGCAAAGGTAGAGGACGATAGCTCTACTATAGAGCTATATACATAGGATTCGATATAAATTAGCCAGAATGGCAACTATAGGAAGACTTTAAAATATAAAGGATTTAATTAGCGACTTTTATTATATAAACCTATAGAAACTGGGCCTAAGTAGAGATTTTATACCTAATCCTCTATAGGAGCCCTTATAGAGTTAAACCGTTATATATTACCACGTAAGGGTAAATTGCCGTTAGATTGCCGTTAGATTACAGTAAAGTGCGATTACGTAACCGGAATACCGTTAAGATGTTTAAGAACTTTAACCGGCGGTTAAAGTTATCTAATTAGTTAGATTTTTAGATGCTAAGCCTTATTATATAACGTTATTTTAAGCCTTTAGCAATAACCCCCTTTCTTCTTTTCTATACCTTAAGTGTCCCTTTTATATATATATAGTAACCATAGCGTCGCCAGAGCTCCGCCTCTATAGGAAGGGGGGTAGTATTATAGAACCCTACCGTAGGGGCCTCTATAGGAGAGCCCCGTACTCTTGCATATACCTTATATATAGCTTATATTAGCTACGCGTAGGTATATTACCTCCTTATGCCCTTAACCGTTACAATTGATCGCGTAACGTTTTATAGACTCCTTAAATACATACGCTCTGTAGCTACTACCCCTATACCATAACACCTATCTTCTACTTATTAATAGCCTTAGTAGTTAGTTACGTTAAATATTTAAGGCGTCTCTACTACTATAGTAGCCACTATAGTGACAGAGACACCCTATATTTTAGTAAGTAATTAATCCCATCTTATATGAGAATCTTATACTATTAGTACTTACTAAATTACGTGCTTATAGGGCCTCCTCCTATTTATAAATACTCCTTCTATACCTTCCTCTCTTCCTTTCTTCTTCCTTATAAGAGCTAGTAGTACTCTAATACTCCTCCTTAGTCCCTACTAAGGGATCTATTAGTTAACGTGGCGATATAGATAATATTAGACGAGGAGATAGGTAAGAGAGAAGATAGGAAGGACGGAGGAGCCTCTAGTAGGTATTGGTTGAGCAACGTTAATAGCTATATTATAGCTACCTAATATCCTATACTTATAGGCCTCCTCCCGTCTATAAATACTCCCTCCTTTATACCTTTCTTTCTTCTTTTCTTCTTCCTTATAAGAGCTGGAGGTGCTTTAATACTCCCTAGTCCCTACTAAGGGATCTATTAGTTAATATAGTAATATAAATAGTATTGGACAAGGAGACGGGTAAGAAAGAAGATAGGAAGGACGGAGGAACCTCTAGTAGGTGTTAGTTAAGCAATATTAACGGCTGGTTTTCGGTACCTAAAAATTGCGTTACATAATAACACTTAGGAACGTAAATATATACCCTATCCCATACTCACACCACTACTAAATATCCTAGATTTTATACTTAGAGCTGCTTATAATAGGTATTCCTAAAAAATCTACCGGTTTAAAGCTCTATAATTAAATGTTATTAACGTTTTATATAGAGGTTATCGATTAAGCTCCCGGGACATAATTTTTAAAGTTTAATACTATACTAATATTACGACCTTCTTGCAGTGGCCGAGCCACCCCTAATTCCCTCCCCTCCCTTTTTTCCCTCCTATTACTTGGCGCCAAGCTATTATATTATCGCTAAGCCATTATGTCGTCGTATGTAACGGAAACTTATAGTAAGAACTACGGTAGGTTTTATCAATGGGCTAGGTACATAGGTAATGCAATAAGTTAATAACGTAATAATAACTGGTGGAGTAGTTACCTAACAGATTAACTCTAATTATATTCTAAGAATTACTATAAGGAAGAAACTATCTAGGTAGGGACTAAGGGTCCTTAAATACACAACCGTACTCCTAT
>Ga0307515_10017154_pt1 | contig 13211 bp, 9 predicted proteins | sample 17_EM_MG_FD_194513 | JGI IMG/M metagenome (GOLD analysis project Ga0307515, IMG submission 194513) | Populus trichocarpa ectomycorrhiza microbial communities from riparian zone in the Pacific Northwest, United States - 17_EM | ecosystem: Host-associated > Plants > Roots > Unclassified | place...
CATCTGGGACATGTGCCGCTCTCTGGCCCAGTCGATGACCGACGGCGAGGGCGCCTATGAGGGCTCGGTGCTTTCGACCCGCCTGAAGGTCTCGGGCGTCGATGTGTTCTCGGCCGGCAAGTTCTCCGGCGGTGAAGGTTGCGAGGACATCGTGTTCCGCGACGCCGGGCGCGGCGTTTACAAGCGTGTGGTGATCGAGGATGGCAAGGTCGCCGGCGCGGTGCTGTTCGGCGACGCGATCGACGGCAACTGGTACTTTGATCTCATGCGGGCCGGGACCAGCGTCGCGGACATCCGCGAGACGTTGATCTTCGGCCAGGCCATTACGGAAGGGCTGTCCGGCCTGGACCCTAACGCGGCCGTTGCGGCCATGCCCGACACGCAGGAAATCTGCGGCTGCAACGGTGTCTGCAAGGGTTCGATCATCTCGGCCATCACCACCCAGGGTCTAACGACCCTGGACGATGTGAAGGCGGTCACCAAGGCTTCGGCATCGTGCGGGTCCTGCACGCCGTTGGTCGAACAGGTGCTAAAGCTGACTCTGGGCGACAGTTTCCAAGCCCAGACCGGCCCCAAGCCGATGTGCAAGTGTACCCACCATCCGCATTCGGACGTCCGCAAGGCCATCGTCGAGCTTGAACTGAAATCGATGCCGGCGGTGATGCAGGCCATGGAATGGAGCACGCCCGATGGCTGCTCTTCGTGCCGTCCGGCCCTGAACTACTACCTGCTGTGCGCCTGGCCGGCCGAATACCGTGACGACAAGCAGTCGCGCTACATCAACGAACGGGTCCACGCCAACATCCAGAAGGACGGCACGTATTCCGTCGTCCCGCGGATGTGGGGCGGCATGACAAGCCCGGCCGAGCTGCGGGCCATCGCTGATGTCGCCGATAAGTTCGCCATTCCGGCGGTCAAGGTCACGGGCGGCCAACGCATCGACCTGCTGGGCGTCAAGAAGGACGACCTGCCGGCGGTTTGGGCCGATCTCAACGCCGCCGGGATGGTCAGCGGCCATGCCTACGCCAAGGGCCTGCGCACGGTGAAAACCTGTGTCGGCAGCGACTGGTGCCGGTTCGGAACCCAGGACTCCACGGGCCTGGGCATCCGCCTGGAGAAGTTCCTTTGGGGCTCCTGGGCGCCGGCCAAGGTCAAGTTGGCCGTCTCGGGCTGCCCCCGTAACTGCGCCGAGGCCACCTGCAAGGACTTCGGAGTCGTCTGTGTCGACAGCGGCTACGAGATCCACATCGGCGGCGCGGCTGGTCTGCACATCCAGGGCACCCAGGTGCTGACCCGGGTGGCGACCGAGGACGAAACCGTCTGGGTGATCGCCGCGGCTATGCAGCTCTATCGCGAAGAGGGCTGGTATCTGGAGCGGGTCTACAAGTGGATGGCGCGGGTCGGCCTGGAAAGCATTCAGGCCCAGGTGACCGATCCCGACCAGCGCAAGGCGCTCTACGACCGCTTCACCTACTCGCAGCGCTTCGCTCGCATCGACCCCTGGGCCGAGCGCGTGGCCGGCCGCCACAACGAGGAATTCACCCCCATGAGCCGCCGGATGGAGTTCGAGCCCGCATGAACGCGCTGATCAAACCTCCAACCTGGATCGACGTCGGGGCCGTGACCGATATTCCACGTCGCGGCGCCCGTCGGGTGACCAGCCCACGTGGCGATATCGCCATTTTCCGCACGGGCGACGGCGAGGTCTTCGCTCTGATGGACGCCTGTCCTCACAAGGGTGGTCCACTCAGTCAGGGCATTGTCCACGGTCGCGCCGTCGCCTGTCCGCTACACAATTGGTCCATCGACCTGGCCACCGGCGAGGCCATGGGCGCGGATCGGGGCAAGGGCTGCGCTCCGGTGGTGCCGCTGGAGGTTCGCGACGGTCGCCTGCTGCTCAGCCTGACCACGGTTGTGGTCGATGGCTGACGGCGGCTCCGCGATCACGGTCAAGACCGCCTGCCCCTATTGCGGGGTCGGCTGCGGTGTGACCGGGGTCGTGGGTGAGGGTAGGGTGGTATCGGTGGCGGGTGATCCCGCTCACCCGGCCAATCTCGGCCGCCTTTGCTCCAAGGGCACGGCGCTGGGCGCGACGGTCGGTCTGGAAGGCCGGCTGCTCGAGCCGACCATTGGCGGCCGCGTCGCCAGCTGGACCGAGGCGACCGCCCTGGTCGCCAAGCGCTTTCGCGAAACCATCGCCAAGCATGGTCCCGACAGCGTCGCCTTCTACGTCTCGGGCCAGCTACTGACCGAAGACTACTATGTCGCCAACAAGCTGATGAAGGGCTTCATCGGCTCGGGCAATATCGACACCAACAGCCGGCTCTGCATGGCCTCGGCCGTCGCCGCCCACAAGCAGGCCTTCGGCGCGGATCTGGTGCCGGGTTGTTACGAGGACCTGGATCTGGCTGATCTGGTGGTGTTCAGCGGCCACAACGCTGCGTGGACCCATCCCGTCCTCTTCCGGCGGATGGAGGCGGCCAAGGCGCGTGGTCAGAAGCATGTGGTCATCGATCCGCGCCGCACCGACACCGCCGAAGGCGCGGACCTCCATCTAGCGATCGCTCCGCAAAGCGATGTGCGGCTCTGGAACGGCCTGCTAGCCGATCTGATCCGACGCGGCGCGATCGATCGCGACTACATCGCCGACCACGTGAACGGGTTCGACGCCATTGAAGCGGCTTTGGCCGAGATCGACCAATCACCCGCCGCCGTGGCCGCCGACTGTGATGTCGCCCTGGCAGACATTCTAACCTTCTTCGATCTGTTCGCCGCGAACCCGAAGACGGTCAGCCTGTTCTCGATGGGCGCCAACCAGTCGGCTCAGGGCGTGGCCAAGGGCCTGTCGATCCTCAACACCCACCTGGCGACGGGACGGATTGGCAAACCCGGCGCCTGTCCGTTCTCGATCACCGGTCAGCCCAATGCGATGGGCGGCCGCGAAACCGGTGGCATGGCCAATACCCTGGCTGGTCACATGGATTTCGAGCCCGCGGACCGCGATCGCGTCGCCCGCTTCTGGGGCGCGCCGAACACCACGCGTAAGCCGGGCCTCAAGGCCGTCGACATGTTCGAGGCCGTGCACGACGGACGCATCAAGGCGATCTGGGTGATGGCGACCAATCCCGCCGTCTCGATGCCGGACGCCAGCCGCGTGCGCGAAGCCCTGGCCAAGTGCCCGTTCGTCGTGGTTTCCGACTGTATCGCCGACACCGACACCGCCGCCTTCGCCCACGTAAAGCTGCCGGCCTTGGCCTGGGGCGAGAAGGACGGGACGGTCACCAATTCCGAGCGCCGCATTTCGCGCCAGCGCGCGCTGTTCGCCGCGCCGGGCCAAGCGCGCCCCGACTGGCGGATCGTCGCCGACGTGGCGCAAGCCATGGGCTTCGAGGGTTTCGGTTGGGCGTCGCAAGCCAGCGTGTTTCGCGAATGGGCTCGCCTGACCGCCTATGAGAACGAGAACCGACTGTTGAACCTGTCGGGTCTGACCAATCTGGGCCCGGAAGGCTACGCCGCCCTCGCGCCCATCCAGTGGCCCGTCGGCGTCGATGGGCAGGGAACTGACCGCCTGTTTGTCGACGGCCGGTTCCAGACACCCGATGGCCGCGCCCGGATGGTCCCGACGCGTCCGAAAGGCCCAGCCGACGCGGTGGACGCCGTCTATCCGCTGTCGCTCAACACCGGACGGATCCGAGACCAGTGGCACACCATGACGCGCACCGGCTTGGCGCCGGATCTGTGCCGCCATGCGCCCGAGCCGTTCGTGGAGATGCACCCCATCGACGCCGAGGCCGCCGGCCTCAAGGAGGGCATGCTCGCCCGGGTGATCACGGCGCGCGGCGAGGCCGTCGCCCTGGCCAAGCTTACCGATCGTCAGCGCCCAGGCGGCCTATTCATGCCGATGCACTGGACGGACGCCTTCGCGCCGTCCGGACGCTCCAATCCGTTGATCGCGCCCAATATCGATCCGGTGTCCGGCCAGCCCGAGTTCAAGCATACGCCGGCGCGCATCCGCGCTTACCGTGAAACCTGGAAAGGCTTTTTCCTCTCGCGCGACACGCTGAAGACGCCAGTCGGTCAGGACCTGGTCTGGCGACGTATTCCGCAGGATGCCTGCCAGCAGCACGAATTCGCCGGACGGGGCGACGCCTCTGAACGGGACGCTGTCCGCAAGGCGCTATCCAAGGGGCTCATCGGTGAAGTCGTGGCCTACGACGACGACGCCAGCGGCGCGCGGCGCGAGGCCTGGGTTCGCGAAGGTCGTCTGGCCGCCGTGCTCTTCACGACCACCACCGGCCGTTTGCCGCCGCGAGACTGGCTGGCGGACCTCTTCGCTGAGCCCGTTTTAGGTCCTGAAGCCCGTTCAGCTCTGTTGTTTGGCCGTCCGCCAGGCGCGCCTGTCGATCGCGGGCCACTGGTCTGCGCTTGCCTGAAGGTGGGCGCCAAGGTCGTGCAGGCCGCCATCGCCGCCGGAGCCGCGACTCCCGACGCCGTCGGCGCGGCCACGGGCGCGGGGACCAACTGCGGATCCTGCCGACCCGAAATCGCACGAATGATCGCCGCCATGACCAAAGCTGCTTCCGTCAAGGAGACCGTAGATGCCGCATGATCTTCAATCCGGCCGCGTTCTGTTGGTCGGCGCCGGGCCGGGGCCCGTCGATTTGATGACGGTTCGGGCTCTGCGCGCGGTCGAGAGCGCGCAGGCGCTGCTCTATGACGCCCTGATCTCGGAGGAAGCCATCGCGTTGGCGCCGCCCGGCTGCATCCGGATTCAGACCGGAAAGCGGTCGGGGCGGACCAGCATGAAGCAAGAAACCATCAATCGCCTGATGCTTCGCCTGGCGCGGCGTGGCCTGCGCGTGGTGCGGCTGAAGGGTGGCGATCCCTCGGTATTCGGACGGGTGGGCGAGGAGTCCGACTTTCTCAAGGGTCATGGCGTCCCCGTCGAAGTCGTGCCCGGCGTCACCGCCGCCTGCGCGGCCGCCGCCCAGTTCAACTTCCCGCTGACCCATCGTGGCGAGGCCCGCCGGGTCGTCTTCACCACCGCCCGTCTGGAAGCCGGCAAACTTTCCGGCGACTGGAGCGCCGCTGCTGATCCCGAAGCGACCATGGCCATCTACATGGGCGGCGAGGTCGCCGGCGAGCTCAGCAAGTTGATGATCGCCGCCGGTCGCCCGGCCTCGACGCCGGCGCTGGCGGTCGAGCAGGCCGGTGGCGCCGACGCCCGGCTCTATCGCGGCACCCTGGAAACGCTCGCCGATCAGCTGCTCGAGTCTGGAAGCGGTCCTGTGTTGATCGTCATCGGGCAGGTCGCGGCCAGGGCCGACGCGCGGAGCATCGTGGAAGAAGAACGGGCGCTGGTGATGACCGCGTAAGGTCTTCTCGCAACGGCGATCGTCGGTCGCGCGTTGTGGGCGAAGACCTTCAAGGGAGTTTGCCCATGGCCAGCCGGCCGACCTGGCAGGGACACCTGCGCCTCTCGCTCGTGACCTGTCCCGTGGCGCTGTACACCGCCACACAGACCAGCGGCGAGGTGCACTTCAATCTCCTGCACAAGGAGACCCACAACCGCGTGCGGATGATTCCGACCGATCCTGATCTTGGTCCGGTGGAGCGCTCGGATCTGGTCAAGGGCTACGAGTACGAAAAGGACAAGTACATCGTTCTGAGTCAGGATGAGATCGACGAAGTTCGACTGGAAAGCACCCGAACTATCGACATCGAGCGCTTTGTCGAGGCCGATGGCATCGACCGGCTCTATTGGGACAATCCCTATTTCCTGGTCCCGGACGGCAAGCTGGCGTTGGAGGCCTTCACGGTCATTCGGGAAGCCATGAGCAAGACGGGGCAGCTGGCGCTTGGCCGCGTCGTCATGCATCAGCGCGAGCGGCTCTTGGCCATCGAACCACGCGACACCGGCATGGTCGCCTGGTCGCTGCGCTCGCATCAGGAAGTGCGTGCCGCGGCGGATTTCTTCGACGATATCCCCGACAAACGGCCCGACGCTCAAATGATCGCCATCGCTGAAAAGATCATCGAACAGCAGCAAGGTCCGTTCGACCCCAGTCAGTTCAACGACCGCTACGAGGACGCCCTGCGCGCTTTGATCAAAGAGAAGCAGAAGGGCAAGGGGCGTAAGGTCACCGTGACCGAGCCGGAGGACACGAATGTCGTCGACCTGATGGAGGCGTTGCGCAACAGCCTCGGCAAGGGCGGTGCGTCGAAAACCGCGGCCAAGAAGGCGCCAGCCAAGAAGCCGGCGCCCCGCAAGAAGTCGGCCTAGGCTGTTCGCGACAGCCGCTTGATCGCGGCGGCGAGATCGCGCTCGCCGTCGCAATAGTCCTCCCAAGCGGAAAGGTCTTTCACGAGGGCAGGCGCTGTTCTCACCTTGAAGCGCATTGGGTCCAGCCCCTTGCGCACCTGGGTCCAGGTCACGGGCATCGAGACGGGCGCGCCTGGCCTGGACCGAGGCGATAAGGGCGCGACAGCCGTGCTCATCCGGTCGTTGCGCAGATAGTCGAGGAAGATCCGGCCGCCGCGATCCTTCTTGGCCATGCTGATCAGATAGAGCTCGGGACTGTCTGCCGCCATCTGAGCACAGATCTCCCGAGCGAAGGCCTTTGCGGTAGGCCAGTCCGGGCTTTTGCCTTTCGGCGCGGCTTTCAGCGGTGTGACCACATGCAGACCCTTGCCGCCGGTCGTCTTGCAGAACGAGACGAGACCCAGATCCTCCAGGCGGTCGCGAATTTCGCGCGCGCCCTCGATCACCCGTTCAAAGTCGACGTCCGGCGCGGGATCGAGATCGAAGACCAGACGGCCTGGAGTGTCAGGCTCATCCGGCTGACAGTTCCAGGGATGCAGTTCGGTCGCCGCCACCTGGGCGAGGGCGGCCAGCGCCTCTAGGCGGTCGATTTGAAGATAGGGTTTGCGGTCACCGCTCACCGTCACCTCGTCGATCAAGGACGACTGCCCCTTCATGGCGTGGCGTTGGAAAAAGTGCTGCCCGTCCAAGCCATCCATCGTGCGGATGATCGAGCAGGGCCGGCCCTTCAGATGTCGCATCATCCACGGGCCGACCGCTTCGAAGTACCGGGCCAAGTCGAGCTTGGTCACCGGCGCGCCATCGCCGCCGTCGGGCCACAGAGGCTTGTCCGGATGCGATAGGGTGACACCCATGACTACCGCGGCGGCGGCCTTCTTGCCGCTCGCAGCGGACGGTCTGGCCAGGACTGCGTCCTCGACGGGCGTGGGCGCTTCGGCCTCTACGGTTTCGGCGGGTTTGTCCTCGCGCAGCCCCTTGAAGGCGGCTTGGCGGATATTTCCATCACCGGTGAAGCCCGCATATTCGATCTCGGCGACCAGTTCTGGTTTTACCCAATGGATGTTGCTCGCGCCGCGCGGCGCATTAGGGCCGGCAAACGGCGACTTCGGCGTCTCTAGCGCCTTGAGCTTGGCCAGCAGCTTAGTGACCTTGTCACGACCAAAGCCCGTGCCGATCCGGCCGACATGAACCAGCTCGCCATCGCGATAGACGCCTGCGATCAGCGACCGGAAGGCGTCGCCCGTCGTGGTCCAGCCCCCGATCACCACCTCATGCCCGGCGCGGCACTTGGCCTTGGTCCAGGACTCGCCCTTGCCAGACCTATATGGTGCGGAAAGTTGTTTTGAAACAATGCCTTCTAGCGACATTTTGCAGGCCGATCCGAACACCGCGTCGCCGCTGCTGGTGAAGTGTTCGACATAGCGCAGGCGATCATTCGGCTGGGCCAAGACCGCTTTCAGCCGGGCCTTGCGCTCGCTCAACGACAGCGCGCGCAGATCCTCGCCTTGGGCAAATAGCAGGTCGAAGGCAAAGAAGATCAGGTCGCTGGTGTCGCCGTCCGACAACGCCGCCTGTAGACCCGCGAAGTCCGGCGAGCCGTTATCATCCAAGGCGACGATCTCGCCGTCGATCATGCCGTCAGGGAGACCCTCCGCCGACTCGGCGATCGCCTTGAAACGGTCGGTCCAGTCGAGGCGCGTGCGCGTGCGGAGGACGATTTTTCCATCCTCGACGCGGAGTTGCATCCGATAGCCGTCGAACTTGATCTCGTGCGCCCAACCCGCGCCCTTGGGCGGCCGATCAACGAGCTTGCAGAGTTGTGGCGGCACGAAGTCAGGCATTTCAGCGACCTTGGCCGCCGCCTTAACGCGTGTGGGTTTCGGCGACGCGGCCCGCTCCGCAACGACCTCGCCGCTGGCCTCGGGGGAGGGGCTCTTGCTGTTCCAGACAGCCTTGGCGCCGCGTTTCTTGTCCACGACGAACGGCGTCGGCGCCTTGCCCGTTCCAGCGGCGATCTCATCCATGGTCCGCCCGGAGGCGATCGAGAACGCGGTCTCATCCAGAAAGCCGTCGTCGCCCTCGCGGACATAGTCGTCCCGGTGTTTGATCAGCAGCCAGTTGGAACGCTTGCCACCGTTGCGGTCGTTCTTCAGCCGGACCATCGCCCAGCCGCCCTTCATGCGCTCACCGGCGAAGACGATCTTCAACTCGCCGCGCTTGAGACCCTTGTCGATATCGAAGCCGGGTTCTGGCGCCCACCATCCGCGATCCCAAAGCATCACCGTTCCGCCGCCATATTGGCCCTTGGGGATCGTGCCCTCGAAGTCGCCATAGTCGAGCGGATGGTCTTCGACCTCGACGGCCAAGCGACGGTCGTGAGGGTCGCGTGAGGGTCCGCGCGTCACCGCCCAGGACAGGAACACGCCCTGGTGTTCCAGGCGGAGATCGTAGTGAAGCCGCGTGGCGTCGTGCTTCTGGATGACGAAGCGCGCGCGCTCGCTAGCGGCGATCTCAACGTCGCCGCTAGGCTCCTCTGTTACGCCGAAGTCTCGCTTGGCCTTGTAAGTTGCAAGGCTCCGTCGGGCCATGTCCAGCCTCCGCTTAGGACAGATCTTCTTCTTCGGCGTCGTTCTTTTCCTGCTCCAGCGCGATGATCTCGTCGTCGTCTAGCTCTTCACCGATCAAGGCGTCGTCATCGTCGTCATCACCCTCGGCGGAGGTCAGATCGATGACGGTAGGCAACTCTTCGAACGTGCGCATTTCGCCGCTCCGGACACGGCCATCGCCATCAAGGTTCTGGTTGTCTTCGTCGAAGATCTCGGATTGGTCCTGATCGTCGCGGTCGCTTTCGATATCGGTCGCCATGGTGATCTCCCTTGAATGCAAGAGGAATACCGTGCGGCGTGGTGGGGTTCCCCTGACGATCAGGGTTTGGCGAGCGGTGGCGTTACGGGCTGCGATCCGGCTTGCGGTAGGCTGCTGATCGGCACGCCGGGCAGCAACGGCTCGCCCGTCCACTCCCAGTGCCAAGGCTCGAACGCATAGTTCACGAAGCCGAAGCGTCCGGCATTGACGACCATCCAGCGGAATACCGGCGAGCGCGCCATGGCGCGGCGATTGTCGTCGTTGGAAGAGTCCGGTCCAAAGCCCGGCGCGGCGTCGATATAGACATCCATGGCAAGGCCTGTGCGGTGGGCGGAACAGATGGTTCGGACCAGACCTTGGCAGTTGTTGTCGCGCGCGCATCGCTCGGCGTCGGCGGCGGGATCGCGAAAGCCCGAGAACAGTGTCAACACTTCGGGACGACGAAGCACGCCCGCCGCGCGAGCCTCCGAGACCATGTTGCGGTAGGCCTCCAGCGCGCCGGGTCTCAGCTGGATGATCTTGCCGCCGTAGCTTTCGTTCGGACGAGCCGTGGCCAGCGACGAGACTGGCGGCGCGTCGGGACAGATCCCCTTGGCGTTGGTCCGCACAAAAGGGCGAGCCAGGTGCCAGCGGCTAGTCATCGGCTGAAAGGTTGCTGGATCGAGGACGCCGGACGCACGCAAGCCGTGCCCTTGCTGCCATCGCGCCAGGCTCGCGGCGAAACGGCGACTGGAGGGCGCGCAGGTCGTGCCGATCTCGGCCGCGACGCGTGGCGCGTAGATCTCCCAGCCGATTTCAGGACGGCCAAATGGCGACCAGACGGCCGTGGTCAGTGACGCGGCGTTCACGGCCGCCGCGCTCTCCGGCGCATCGCCGCCATTGCAGTCCTCGTCGACAACGACGCTCGTAGGCAAAGATGGCGGATCAATCGAGGGGATGTGCGTCGTTGCCATGTCGGCCTGCACCCACGGAGGCGGCTCGGTGATAGTCGCGGGTGGCGGCGAAGACCCACTCGGCCAGATCACCCAGCCTACAAAGGCCGCTGCCGCCAAGGCGATCACGCCGAAAATCCAGGCCAGACGACGTAGCAGCTTCAATCGGTTCTCCCCGCGAGGCTTGGAACTTCGCCATGGCTGAAGGCTTCAGACCGTCGAGTCGTTCCGTCTGGAGTTGCAACATGACCTTCAATCCGCACACCGTCGTTGCTCTGTTTGGCGCGACTTTCGTTTTGGTGGCGTGCTCGGATCCCGCTCCGGACCCTCAGCCTAAGCCCGCGCCGACACCCGCGCAGCCCCAGGCGACCCAGACCGAGCCGCCGTTGGTCGATGCGCCACCGGCCGTGATCGTCGCGTCGAAGTCGCCACAGGCCCAGGCGATAGACGCCGTCGCCTTCGATCCCGCCATCGCCGATGTCGAGGCCAAGAAGCCAGCGCTCATCAAGGCCCAAGTGCTGCTTGATCGCGCGCATCTGTCGCCGGGGGTCATCGATGGGCGGGAGGGGACGAACCTCTCCCTGGCCATCGCGGCCTTCCAGGCCAAGCAAGGTCTGCCGGTCGATGGCAAGTTACAGCCGGCGGTCTGGGACGCCTTGGTCGCCAGCGACACCGCGGCGGTCATGACCGACTACGTGATCACCGCCGAGGACGTCGCGGGGCCATTTGCCGACATTCCCAGGGACGACTACGAGGCGATGGCCAAGCTGCCCGCCATGTCCTACGGCAGCCCGGCCGAGGCCTTGGCGGAACGCTTTCACATGGATGAGACGCTTCTGCGAGCGCTCAATCCCAATGCCGACTTCGCCGTGGCCGGAACCTCAATTGTCGTGGCGGCCGTCGGACCGGACAAGCTGGCCGGCAAGGTCGCCCGTATCGAAATCGACAAGGCCAAGGGGCAGGTGAAAGTCTTCGACGACAAGTCGGTGCAGTTGGCCGTCTATCCCGCGACCGTGGGCAGCTCCGAGCGCCCCGCGCCGGTCGGCGAATGGGCGGTCAACACCGTCGCGCCCAAGCCAACCTACACCTACGATCCTTCGCGTCTGACCTTCGGCAAGCCCAAAGGGAAGCTGACGATCCAACCTGGGCCGAACAATCCGGTTGGCTCAACCTGGATCGACCTGACCAAGGACACCTACGGCATCCACGGCACGCCGGATCCCAAGCTGGTCAACAAGCGCGCATCGCACGGCTGTGTGCGCCTCACCAACTGGGACGCCGCTGAACTGGGCGCGGCGGTGCAAAAGGGCGCCAAGGTGGTGTTCCTCGGCGCCGAAGCGTCAAAGGCGGCGGATTAGCGCTGCACTGCGAATGCGAGGAACTTTCGGCCGACGCCGCTGTTTGGTTGAGGGCGGGTTAGCCGAGCCCGCATTGCTCATCCAGGATAGTCCCCATGCGCATCGCTCAAGTGCCGCCGCTGTATGAAGCTGTGCCCCCACGCTTCTATGGCGGCACGGAAAGGGTGGTGTCGCACCTCACCGACGCCCTGGTCGACCTGGGCCATGAGGTGACGCTGTTCGCCAGCGGCGACGCCCAGACCAAGGCGGAACTGGTAGTGGTGCGCGATCAGGCGATCCGTCTGGATCCGGCGCCGCTGAAGTCGGATCTGGCGGCGCACATGTCGATGCTCTGCGAAGTGCGCGCCCAGGCGCACCGCTTCGATGTCATCCACTTCCATACGGACATGATCCAGTTTCCGCTGTTCGAGGACATGGCCGCCAAGACGCTGACCACGCTTCATGGGCGGTTGGACCTGAAGGATTTGCCAGGTGTCTATCGCCGGTTCTCGCGCTTTGGTCTGGTTTCCATCTCGGACGATCAGCGCAAGCCTCTGCCGTTCGCCAACTGGATTGGCACGGTGCTCCATGGCATGCGGGCCGACATCTATAATTTCCGTCCTCAATCGGACGGTTATCTGGCCTTTCTGGGCCGGATTTCGCCGGAGAAGGGCCCCGATCGCGCCATCGCGATTGCCAAGCGCCTTGGCCGCAAGCTCAAGATCGCCGCGAAGGTCGACAACGCTGACGTTGCCTATTTCCATTCGGTGATCGAGCCGCTGCTGTCGGATCCACTGATCGAGTTTGTCGGCGAGATCGGCGATAGCGAAAAGTCCGCCTTCCTCGGCGGCGCGGATGCGCTGTTGTTCCCGATTGCCTGGCCCGAGCCTTTCGGCCTGGTGATGATCGAAGCCATGGCCTGCGGCACCCCGGTTGTGGCCTATGATTGCGGCTCAGTGCCCGAGGTCATCGAGGATGGAGTCACCGGCTTCATTGTCCGGGGCGAAGACGAAGCGGTTGAGGCCCTGCGACGTATTCCGTCGCTCAGCCGCCGCGTGGTGCGCGAGCGCTTTGAACTGAAATTCTCCGCCACCGCCATGGCTCGCCGCTATCTCGATCTCTACGAAAATCTCGGTGAAGCGTCGCACGGCTCGAACCTGACCCTGGTCCACAGCGCGTGAGGCTAGAAGGGCGCGAGAAAGGCCGCACATGAATGACATGACGCCCGGCCCGATGGGAGCGGCGGAACAGGGGCAGACCGGCGAGCCGCGCGTTCCCTATCGGTTGTTCGCCCTCAAGGATCGCGACACCTTCCTGGTGGCGGACGCGTTCGGCGACATTCTGGGCGCCGCCGACGGCCTCTTCCATGATGACACGCGCCTGTTGTCCAAGCTGCGGTTGTTGATCGGCGGCCAGGCGCCGGCCTTGCTCAGTGCGGCGGTGTCGCAAGACAACGTGTTCTTCAACTCCCACTCGACCAATCAGGCCTTGCCGTTGCTGGGCGCCGGAGCGGCGCCGCACGGCGCCATCCATATCGAGCGCAAGCGCTTCCTCTGGGATCAGAGGTTTTACGAGCGCCTGACCTTCGTAAACTACAGCCGCGACATGGTTATCCTGCCGGTCGGCTTGGAGTTCGACGCCGACTTCCACGACATGTTCGAGGTCCGGGGTTCAAAGCGCCAGGCGCGAGGCCGCTCGCTGGCGCCCACCAACGACGGCCGTAGCGTAAGCTTCAGCTATGAGGGCTTGGACGAG
>Ga0307515_10017155_pt1 | contig 13210 bp, 1 predicted proteins | sample 17_EM_MG_FD_194513 | JGI IMG/M metagenome (GOLD analysis project Ga0307515, IMG submission 194513) | Populus trichocarpa ectomycorrhiza microbial communities from riparian zone in the Pacific Northwest, United States - 17_EM | ecosystem: Host-associated > Plants > Roots > Unclassified | place...
GTGGTGGTGGTTATAGGTATTATGGGCGGTAGTAAAAAGTTTTTACATAGGATGGTAAGATCTTAAAAACAACTACTAAGTGCCCCTTACAGCAATAACAATAACACTATTCTCCTATTAAGGCACCTATACGATCTAATATAGATGCGCGGCATTTAATAACATCCCTTAACCCCCAGTAGAGAGCATTAACGACCTCTTATATTAATAAACGAGCGATTATAAACGAGTAACGAGCAAATATATGGCCCCTTCTAACCCCTAGGGCAATCGCCCGCGGAGCATACGGTTACTCGCTATTAACTATTAAATACTACCTAGCAGCCTAGATAATACCATACGGTTTTCCTGTCTCCTCTTAAGGAGTAGTAACCCTTAGTAAAGGCCTAGTGACTAGGGCCTAGGTATAAAAGATACTCAGGCATATACGTCCCGCTCGCCTTTTAGTATAGTGGTTTATAGATAAATCCCCCTTACGCCTTTAATAGGCCTTAGGGGGGGGGGAGGTATGGCGTATATAGTAATGGTTAATAAGAGATAGTATATAGGGGGTGGTTAAAATACGGAATACAACCATAAGTGTACAGCAATCGAACGGTAAGGCCTAGCTAGGACGTAGTGAACCCTAACTAGGATAAGCTAGAGAAGGAAGCAGTGGTTCCTAAGGAGTTCAAATATCTAAGGAGGACAGGACGTAGCCGTAGGCCCGTAGGGCCGCCGCTATAGACGAACATAGTAAACCGGGGTTTTTTATCCTACTAAGGTGGCTTATAGGGTTTTTCCTCCCCTAAACTGCAGGGTTTTCTTCCTGTAAATTATAAGTTTTCCCCCTGTGACGGAGTAGTCTGCGTAGGCCTAGATAGGATCTGTATTAGACGTTAATTAAGAATTACTACTACTAGATTTCTTTAATTTCCTATTTACTGTCGCTATTAACTTAAACTGGTAGGGGAGGTTTATTCTTTTATTATACGTACCTAGGGAAATCTCTTCCTTACCTCGCACCTTAGATACCTCCTTTCCCTTAAGGATTTGTCTCTATCTATCTTCTTCTATAGTACTAAAAAAAAAAATTTCTTAGTTAATATTTATCGGGTTACCTAATATAAGGGACGTACTTAGGGACGTACTTACCCTATTAAATTCGCGACCTTACTACCTTACGACCTCGCGACCTCAAATCCTACCCCTTACTGCTTAAATACCACCCCCTACCTACCGCCTAAATGCCTTCTAACCGCCCATTTTGTACTACCTATAAGTAGTATCACTCTTCCGCCGACTTTATAATAAACCGTTATAGGCTTCTGTATAAGACCTATAACTTTTATAAAGTTAATTCTTTATTTACTCTTTTTAAACTCACTACCTTTCTAACTCTATATATATAGGAGAAAAGAAGTAAACAGTCCTAATAACCTTTAGCGGACCTTCCGCAGCCTATAAACTAAACTATAGCCGCTACTACCTCCACCGCTACTTCTCCCCTTATACCGCCCGTATTAATCCAGCCGTAACCACTTATATTAATCCAGCCGCGACTACTAGTATCAATCTAGTCGCGACCTACTACCGTCCGCCCTATCGCGAAGCAGCTAAATTGTAGTCCTATTACTATCCGCCCTATTACAAAGCAGCTAGATCTTAGTCCTATAAACGTCGCCTACAACTTTTACGCCGCCCTATATTAGATAGATAAACGTATTAGTATATTAAAGCCTAGCAATTTACGCTTTAAAGCCTACTATAAGCATAATAATATAAACCTCCCTCTATTCTAGCCTCCGCCAGACTATCTACACGACCTTTTAGAGTCCTATAGTACTTCTACTAGGCAGTTTAGGAAGCGGCTCCGCCTATATAATGTAGCATTAGCTTTTACGTCCGTAAACTATACCATTACTAACTATGGTATAGCCCACGGTAGCCCAAATTACTTCTAAATATATAGTAAGCTTTACCATCTACAAGGCCCGCTAGAGGCTGCTACTAACGTTACTCTACAGTATACGCAGCTGTACTTTTATAACCCTAGTTATACTATAGATATCCGGCTATAGGCTAATCCTAACGCCTAGCTAGATATGGCTATCTTATAGTACCTTACTGCTATACTATCTAAGGTACGGAGCCCTTTTATCGCCCTCTATTAAACCATAAGGGAACGGCTTTAGGCTTAGCCTATAACAACCCCATTGCGGATTATCTTAAACCTATAAATACGGCTTATCTTAGAGGCTAGTACTAATCAGCACTGCAAAAACCTCCTAATAAGTAACGAGGTGGCCGTTATTATACCAAATAAGCACGGTAATACTAGCTTTTGCAATATTGTGCTTATAGAGCGTTATATACCTAATAAACCCCCGCGATACTACCGTATTAGCTTAGCGCACGCTATATATATACCGCTCTTCCCCTATAGTAATACTAGCTGGCACTAGGGTCTCCAGCTATGTAACTCTAATTAAGTCTACTAGCGAGACCGTTTAATATAATAGGCGTACTTTTAGTTCTACCTATACGTCCGTAGCAACTCTAAGTTAGTCCCTTTTACCTACTACTAGCTATTTTAGCAGTATATTGTAGATATATAGACGCTATATAATTAGAACAAGCTTAACTAAATCCGCTCCTACCAAACTAACCTCCATATAGAGCTATATAACGGTGTTACGGATACTTTTACCCGCGCTAATTTGAACCCTAAATCGTTAGGCCGCTATATAGTCCTTCTATTAAGCTTCCTTAGTGGAGATCGCTTTATTAGGCAGTGCTTTTAGGATTTAATAGCTATTATCCGCAAGTATAGCCATCTAAGCCTATTTATTACGTTTACTACCAACCTTAGGTAGGATAAGATTACCCGCAAGCTACTACCCGGCTAAACCGCTATAGATACTAGTGTCTATATATTGCTTAGCAGTGTCCATCTTAGCAACGCACAATGCTAAGACCTCCTACAATATTCGCGAATATTAAACGCAGTCACTATGTAGCTAATTCGCTTTTAATACTATTAAACTCATTAATATTTATTATTTATTCATTATTTATTTCGTTTAAGAATCATTTTATAACGCTATTACTGCTTATAACTAACTAGGATATCTATACACGTATATAATCCCAATAAGCAAACCCATCCAGATAACTTACCTTAACTATACTATCGTCTATAACCGCTACACCCTCCTCTATTAGTCCTATAATGCCATCTAAAGCTAATATACGCGCTACTACTGTAAAAGAGCGTAAAATTACTAGAGAGTAAAGGGAACAAGCCTAAGATAAAAGAGAGATTTAGAAGTATAAGGAAGAGCATAAAGCCCGCCTAGTAGAGGAGGCTTACTAGTATAAATACCACCAGGCTTAAATGGCTTAATTATAGTTAGGCGTGGCCGCTTTAGCCTTATAAGCTACCGCAATAGCTACTATAACTAATACCCTTAGTAAGCCTCTCCCTCCTAGTATAAAGTTGCTTAAACTCCGCCTTCTTAGCATTATAAAAAGGGATTACCTAAATATTTTTAAGGGTACCTTTAATCTAGTAAACCTTGCCTACCTCTAAGTCTATACCGCTTAGGTTAAGATCACTAATAAGATATAAATTAAGAACGGTACTCTAATTATAAGGAAGATAAAGGTAAATAGGAAGCTATTTATAGATAAAGACGTTTGGTTTAAAGGTTTCACTAATTATATAGTTATTACTAGCGCTCTCTATATATGCCTGCCGGACCTTATTACTAGTATACTTCTTTAAATAAATAAAATTTATATTTTATTAACCTAGTATATCTAGGTAGGTTATATACTTAACCTAGTACTTAACTACTATACCTTTATAATAACTAATAGCTAACTAGAGCCTATTAATTAGTAAATACTAGCCTAGTATATAGCACTATACCTTATAATATTTAGTACTATTAACTTTACCGCCTTAAAGAGACCTAGGTTAGATACCTCCTATACCTCTAATACCTGCTATAAGTTTAATAGCAGAGGCTGTAATAATACAGCTTATAAATACCTGCATAAGTGCTTAAAGTATAGTAAAAATTACGCTATATTATCTAAAGCTTGTACCTAAAAATAGTAAGGCGAACCTTATAAAGTAGGGTCTAGCCTAATTATAATACTAATTCTTATTATACGCTTAGGACCTAGGCCTAATATATTACTATTATTCCCTATCTTTATAAAGGCGAAGGCTTTCTACTACTCTTTATCGCCCCTAAGGATTTTAGCGTGGCACTCCCTTCTATCTAACTACCTAGGTAATTTACTAGCCATCTTAGTAGGCATCCTAACCTATAGCTATAAAATAGGAGCTAAATCTATTCCTACCTTAAGATCTTATAGAAACTATAACTCCTCTTAGGATAACGCCGACCTTATCTCTAAGAATATAATATTAGACCTCGTAAAAGGACGTATTAGAATTATAATAGAGCCTATTATAGTCTTACCTTTTAGCTTAGTACTAAAATTAAATAGAGGATACCGCTGAATTTATAAACTCTCCTTCCTACTAGTATTTTTAGTTAATAATATAATCCTAGAAGAATATAGAGCACTAGTATACACTACAGTTACCACTATTTAGGCCTATGTTATTTTGGCAGGTTATAGATGTCTACTACTTAAAAGAGATATTAAAGACGCGTTCTATATAGTCCCCCAATCTTATAGGGCAAGAATATATGTGATGCATACTAAGTATAAGGGATAGTAGATAGGAAAAGCAAATTAGCTATATAGTAACTGCGTTTAATATTCGCGAATATTATAAGAGGTCTTAGCATTATATATTACTAAGATAGACACTACTAAGTAATATATAGACGCTAGTATCTACCTATTACAGTCACGTAAGGAGATAATTAATTTTTACTATATAATTAGGAGGCGTAGGGCTATAAGGTCACTCTAGGGCTAGTTTTTAATAGTTTTGCTAGTACCTAGCATTTAAATCTACTAAGGATTTGCCCTAAAGTAACTAGATATCCCTAAGCAAAGCTCCTACACCTAATAAGATATTGCTATATTCTGCTATATTCTGCTATATTACTGCATTCTACTATATTCTACCACATTATTATATTTTACTATATTTTATAAACCCTAACTTATAAGCTAACTAATTAAAATTTTCTATGCCCGGTATAGAAAATTGCTATTAACTCGCTTACCACTAGTGCCTTAGCGGCACTCTTAATATCTTAACCTAATTCTTACGCTAAGAGCGGTATACCATGCTAGAAGTAAGAGTTAAAGTAACGGAGGTTAGTAGTCTTAGTCTTAATATATAGGCGAAAGGCTTCTAATAACCACCAACCTAGTTACTAAATTTACTAATATAAACACCCTAAATCTTTAGCGAACTAGGCAGCGCCCTAGTGGAAGAAGTAGTTTAAGTAGCTACTTAGGTTAATCCTAGCGGCTACTAAATAGGAGAAAAGGATCTTATAAACCCCTAGAGAGGTAAAGGGTTTACTATTAAGACTAAATAAGGGGGGGTTAAGGGGTTAAGGGTCCCTATTAAATAGCTTTATTATAGTAGTAACTAGGTATAATAAGCCGCCTACTGCCATAATAGTAACATTAACGCCCTAGTATTACTTATTGGCTTTGCTCTATTTAAGGCAAAATATTATCCTACTAGGCGTAAAGGTAATATTATATTAGGTAGCCTTTTTTACTAGGAAGGTTATTTAGTTCTTAAGCTCCGTTATAGTATATATAATCTTACCTATTTATAGAAATCTAGTAAATATAAGGGTAAATATGGCATCTATATTAATATCTAGTAGTAATAAGCCGTATATTACTACCTAGGCTAGAATATTCCTAGTAATAGGTTACTTATCCTTTTTTACTAAGGGAGAGATAGCGGCTGCTCTAGTAAGTAATTGGTATACTATAGGATCTTTAAATACTATAATTAAGATACCGTAATCTATATAACGCGAGTAAATTATAGAGACGTAGGCTTATAAGGTTTTAGCCTTAAGCCTACCTATCTATAGCTAGGAGGTACTAAACGCGCGGCAGGTAATTTATTCGCCTAATTTACGCGGCTTAGCTAGGTAGAGGGAGACCCCTTTAAGTACGCAGTATAACTCCTAGCTATTAACTACTAAAGAATAGTTTCTATGGGTTACTAGCGTAAGGCTATACTAAAGAAGGAGCGCGTAAAGGTTAGATAACGCGTTAATATTATTTTTAAAGTTTATAGGTGGTTATAAGTAGTCCGTTAGGTTTATAGCACCTATTAAAAACTTATTAGCTTTAGTAGTAATAAATTAAGGGTCTAGTATAGGCAGAACTAATAAATAGCCGCGGCCTAAAATTAAGATAGTATATTAGCTAAGCCATTTAAATTACCTAGGATCTACTTCGCGGATATTATAATATCGTAAGCTATAGCAGCTAGCATAATCTTACGGAGTAATTTATTTACTACACTACGGACAATAGTCTTCTTAATGCCGTGGTAAACCACTATATTATTAGTATAAATAGATAGCGCGCTATACTACTAGTTAGTAAACTATAGATTAAATACGTAAGTAATAGTATGCATTTCCTTTAGATTAATATAGTCTACTTATTAACTAGGCTTAGGTAATATACTAAACGCCTAAAATTAAGGGAGGTTGGCGATATACTACTACTAGTTATCCTTATATTTAAGTTTCTTAAAGAAATAAAAGCCGCTAAATCTAAACTAGGTAGAGGCGTTAGTAAAGAGATAAATATGGGCATACTTAACGTCGTTAAAGAATAATACCCTATTACTTATAGTAAGTAGGTTAAGCTAGATATATAAGTTACTGCGTAACTTAGTACTAAATCGCCTAGGTTTATACTTATTTACTAGAGTTTCTAGCTAAGTAGTAATAGAGATTTAAAGGGATCTAGAGTAAGATTAACTAAGCTTAATTATATAGGCATATTATATAAGGTAGCCCATAAGCTACTAGGCTTAAAGGAATAATAATAAGCCATATTAGAGTGCGGTAGTAACCTTCTTAATAGCGCGTAATTATTTTAGTGGTAATAATTAAGTTTATATTTGTATAGTGTTAATAGTATATCCTAGAACCTTAATAATAGTTCCTACTATATTCTTAGAGCTATTTTAAGGGATACTTAGGGAGTTAGTAATAGAGATATAAGTCTAGGTAACAGCTGCTAAGTTATTTAAATTGGTAAGGATAAAGATAAAATTATCTAGGTAGTATTTTACCTTATAAAGTAGTTATAAATAGAGTATCTAGTATAGGCCTTCTGCGAAGAGATTAAATATAAGCGGCGCAGTTTAAAGACTAAAGGATAGGTAGTATTTCTAGTAGGTAATACCTTCCTAGGAGAAGCCTATTAATGTTCTTACCCTATAAGATAGGGGGACTATATAGAACGCGTCTTTAATATCTCTCTTAAGTAGTAGACATCTATAACCTGCCGAAATAACATAGGCCTAAATAGCGGTAACTATAGTATATACTAGTGCTCTATATTCTTTTAAGATTGCGTTATTAACTAAAAATACTAGTAGGAAGGAGAGATTATAAATTTAGCGGTATCCTCTATCTGATTTTGGCACTAGGCTAAGAGGTAAGACTATAATAGGCCCTATTGCAATTCTAATACGTCCTTTTATAAGGTCTAATATTATATTCTTAGAGATAAGGTCAGCGTTATTTTAAGAGGAGTTATAGTTCCTATAAGATCTTAAGGTAGGGATAGATTTAGCTCCTATCTTATAGCTATAGGTTAGGATGCCTACTAAGATAGCTAGTAAATTGCCTAGGTAGTTAAATAGAAGAAAGTACTACGCTAAAATCCTTAGGGGCGATAGAGAGTAGTAGAGAGCCTTTGCCTTTATAAAGGTAGGGAATAATAGTAATATATTAGGCCTAGGTCCTAGGCGTATAATAAAAGTTAGTGTTATAATTAGGCTAAACCCTACTTCGTAAGGTTCGCCTTACTATTTCTAGGCGCAAGCTTTAGATAATACGGCGTAATCTTTACTATACTTTAAGCACTTATATAGGTATTTATAAGCTATATTATTATAGCCTCTACTATTAAACTTACGGTAGGTATTAGAGGTATAAGAGGTATTTAACCTAGGTCTCTTTAAGGCGGCAAAGCCGATAGTACTAGATATTATAAGGTATAGTGCTATATACTAGGCTAGTATTTACCAATTAGTAGGCTCTAGTTGGCTATTAGTTATTATAAAGGTGTAGTAGTTAAGTGCTAGATTAAGTATATAACCTACCTAGATATACTAGGTCGATAAGATATAAATTATATTTATCTAGAGAAGTATACTAGTAATAAGGTCCGGCAGGCATATATAGAGGGCGCTAGTAATAATATCACGTGTCTATACATTGCTTGGCCGAAAACCAAACCTGCAACTCAGGATTCAACCAGACGTTCAACACGGTCAACAACATCATCGCTTGCAACTGCACTTAATAGGTCGTTCTTTTCACCCACCTACCTCCCTTATATGTATATTAGATTAGATGCTTGCAGTCCTGTTTAGGTCTAGCGGCGGGCTACCCCACTGGGGGCACTGGGTAGGATTCAGGCCAGATCTCCGAAGTTTAAGCCTAAAAAGCCTTATAAACGCTAGGATATCGCCTAGATCCCGCCCTATAAGCCTGCACCCTCCACAATTAATATGTTTAAAATGGACTATGACCTATTCGTGCCGTGCGAGAGATAGACCACGTAATTAGTAAAACCTTTAAACTAGACACCTTTATCTATAAATAGCTTCCTATCTACCTTTGCCTTTCTTATAATTAGAGTACTATTCTTAATCCATATTTTATTAGTAATCTTAACCTAAATAGTATAAACTTAAAGGCGGGCGAGGTTTACTAGATTAAAGGTGCCCTTAAAAATGTCTAGGTAATCCCTTTTTATAACGCTAAAAAGGCAGAGTTTAAGCAACTTTATACTAGAAGGGAGAGGCTTACCAAGGGCATTAGCTATAGTAGCTATTGCAGTAGCTTATAAGGCCAAAGCGGCCACGCCTAACTATAATTAAGCCATTTAAGCCTAGTAGTATTTATACTAGTAAGCCTCCTCCACTAGGCGGGCTTTACGCTCTTCCTTATACTTCTAAATCTCCCTTTTATCTCGGGCTTGTTCCCTTTACTCTCTAGCAATTTTACGCTCTTCTATAGTAGCGGCGCGTATATTAGCTTTAGATAGCATTATATGACTAATAGAGAAGGGTATAGCTGTTGTAAACAATAGTGTAGTTAAGGTAAGTCGTCCGGATGGGTTTGCTCGTTAGGATTATATACGCGTACGGATATCCTAGTTAGTTATAAGCGGTAATAGCATTATAAAATAATTCTCGAACGAAATAAATAATAAATAAATAATAAATATTAATGAGTTTAATAGTATTAAAAGCGAATTAGCTACGTAGTAACTGCATTTAATATTCGCGAATATTGCAAGAGGTCTTAGTATTATGTGTTGCTAAGATAAACACTGCCAAGTAATATATAGACGCTAGTATATATTGCTTGGCAGTGTCTATCTCAGCAACGCATAATGCTAAGACCTCCTATAATATTCGCGAATATTAAACGCAGTCACTACGTGGCTAATTCGCTTTTCCTACCTACTATCCCTTATACTTAGTATGTATCACATATAGATAGCGCTTTAAGGCAATTCTTTAGCAGGTGCTAGGAACTAGTAAAACCGCTAAAAACCCGCCTTAGTGTGACTACCACAGTTAGATAGTTTTGCAGCTATAGGCTTGCGGTCAGGGATATCTAGTCGCTTTAGGGCAAATCCTTAGCAGATTTGAGTGCTAGGTACTAGTAAAACCGCTAAGAACTAGCCCTAGAGTGACCTTATAGCCCTGCGCCTCCCAATTATACAGTAAATATTAATTATTCCCTTACGTGACTGCGATAGATAGATAGGCCCAATTTAATTATACGCGTCTTTTACCTAAAGCTAAACCACTTTATACACGACCTAAAACGGGTACAGATCTTCGGCCAGTTCCGCGGCTACGTTTAGACTATTAAGTACCAGAAACAGGGCCTGCCCTATTTATACCTACTACTCTTCCTATATCCGCATAACCGCGATAGGCTACTAAACCTAGCCGTTATCGACTATTTTATATCCGCCGAGCTTCCGCAGCCAGAGGACAATCCTACTAGTCATCTTACTAAGATTATAAAGTCAATAATGGTTCACGGCCCTTGCGGCTCCTAAAATTCACAAGCTCCCTATATAGTTGTGTTAAGGCTAGGCCTTCCGCCAACCTACTTAAAGCGGTACCCTAAGCCTTTTAACCCTACTACCGTTATACATATAGACGGCTATCTAGAATACCACCGTTATAATAATTTACGGTTATAGTCTATCCGCTTACTAGGGCCTATTAGAGCTATATTTAAAATAGACAACCACTAAGTTATTCTATACTACCTATATCTAACCATAAAGTATCGTACGCATATAAATATTAAGGTCTACACCTCTATAAAGTCTATTAAGTATATCTATAAGTATATATATAAGGGAAACAACCGCACTACTTTACGGCTTACGGACGGCGATAAGGTAAGCCAGTATTTATAGGGCCGTTATATTAGCCCGTCTAAGGCTATCTAGCGGCTATTTAAGTTTCCCGTTTATAAGAAGTACCCCCCTATAATCTAGCTTACGGTGCACCTTCCAGGCAAGTAGCCCGTATACTTTTAGTTTAATTAGTCCGCCAATAAGATCTAATAGCGCCTTAAGCTCTCTTGCTCTACACTAACGGCCTTCTTTAAGTATAATGCGGAGCATAAGGATAGCCGTAATCGCCTATATTAAGACTTCCCCAAGCGGTATACCTTTCTTTTAAAGTAACGGGAGTGGCGTCTACGCCAGTAAGGCTTTGTAATAGGCTATATATATTACTATAGTCCCATTACGGGTAAGAGGTTTTACTTACGGCTACTGCTAACGTCCGTTCCCAGCCCTACCTCCTTTAAGAACCTCTATACTATTGCTAGTATAGTCTATCCAACCTTCCAGGCCGCCTGCGTCACCTTAGGGCTACTAGAAAATAATTATAAGTAGATTAATTACTTAACGGAGGCCGCCGTTTTTGCCGTTAGCGCCTAGCTACGCTCCTTATTTATAACCGCTTTAGTTTACGGCCCTATTATAAAGCCAGTTACTTTATAGGACCGCTTTAAACAGTCTATCTATAATAACCTACCTCGCTTTCTAGCCTGCCAACCTAATACTCCTCCTACTATCACTAAGGACAACAATACCTATCTTAATTACGGCCTATACCTTATCTATTAGATACTTATAAATCACCAGAAGACGCTTACGGACTATAGCCTGTCCCAGTTTTAGCACCAGTAGGGTATTATTACGGAGGGAAATAACCCACTTCTTATAGCGGAGCTACTATAATACAACCCTATAGAGAAAGGACGCTAGTTTACTAAGCTACGCCAGCAGCTAAATACGGATCAAGCAGCGTGCTTTAATACTATTATTACCGCTATAGATACCAATCTATAGACGGCCCGCTTCTTCCTTTAGGGCCCTATAAGTACCGGTAAAACGTTTCTCTATTGCTGCCTCTACCACTACTACCGCTCGCGCGGTAAGATTGTTCTTTACGTAGCTTCTTCTAGTATTACGGCCCTTCTACTACCTGGCAGCCGTACTACCCACTCCCATTTTCGGAGACCTATTAATTTATATAAAGAGTCTACTTGCAATATCTCTAAAGGCTTAAATCTAGCCAAGCTTCTACGCCATACCTCTCTACTTATCTAGAATAAGGTGCTAATATAGCACTATTACTGCTTTAAAGCCGTATACTATATGCTTACAAATATCCGTTCTAACAACTCTACCTTTAGCGGACTCCCTACTATCCTAGGCGGCGACTTTGCTTAAATACTACCTATCATCCCGTAGGGAAACCGCGCAGCTATTATAGATGCCTACCTATAGCGGTCGTTCCTCTAGCCTACCTTCCATATACTATCCCTGCGGTTAAATATACATATCTACTAGGGCAAGGTTAATTAGTAGTTTACAGCTTAGGTACGGAGCTTATCCTATAATGCGTCCCTATCTAGCAGCGTTACTCTCCTACTTAGTATAGGCTAGTTTTAGTCCTAGGAACCCTTTTATAGGCATATATACCCTCTATAACTACTTATACAGGCATATACTACTCTTAATACCTTCCGTAATCGCGCTATCCTAACTATACGCAATAATACTATAGCTAAGATTAATAAGGCTATCCTTATACGGCTCCACGGCTCCCTAAGTACCTTTTATTCTATAGATACCGTAGAGTAAAGTAGAGAAGAAAATAATAGTAACGTTATACCACTACCGCCAGAGCTTCTGCAAACACTTAATCCCAATAGCTTACCTCCGTTAAAGCTTTCCCTTAAGGTAAGCACGCCCGTAATTCTTTTACGGAACCTCTACCCTAAGGAGGGCCTTTATAACGGCACCCATATAGTTATTACGCGCCTAGGTTGGTGCTATATTAAGACTTAAATCCTTAGCGGTACCTTTTACAGGCAGCTATAGCTAATCCCTTATATTAAGCTTACCTCTACGGAGGAAGAACTGCCATTTATTATTAGTAGAAGGCAGTTTCTAATCTAGCTATACTTTACTATAACCATAAACAAGTCGCAAGGGCAGTCTTTTAACTTTATTAGGGTTAATTTACGTATACCAGTCTTTACACATAGGCAGCTATATATTACACTATTAAGAGTAACAGATATAAGTAGGCTTTCGCTATTACTACAGCAGAGAGGCAATGCTACTACTACTAATATTATATATCCGGAGGTATTACTAGCTATTACGGGTTAAAACGCGGGGGGATAGTATAGCAGTAGGGTAGTAGTAGGGCAGTAGGGCAGCAGTAGGGCAGTAGTAAGGCAGTAGTAGGGCAGTAGTAAAGCAGCAGTAGGGTAGTAATAGGGCAGCAGTAGGGCAGACTAAGTTTAAAAAGCTAAAAGCCCACCGCAGTATCTATCTAGAGGTTTTACTTTTGTAATAAGGTATATTATTTTATTATATAACTACTTCTATAACTGCCCTATAGGGCTAGCAAAACTTTTATAAATGCCCCGTAGGGCCTAGTAAGGGGGGGGGG
>Ga0307515_10017156_pt1 | contig 13210 bp, 8 predicted proteins | sample 17_EM_MG_FD_194513 | JGI IMG/M metagenome (GOLD analysis project Ga0307515, IMG submission 194513) | Populus trichocarpa ectomycorrhiza microbial communities from riparian zone in the Pacific Northwest, United States - 17_EM | ecosystem: Host-associated > Plants > Roots > Unclassified | place...
CTACAGTCTTTTCGTCCGTGGCTCTGCTGCCCTAGTCCTAAACAGTCCTTAGTTTGCTTGCCCCGAAAATTGTCGTCTGGTCCGGGGCTTACTTTTGCCCGGACGGGACGGACTATTGGGAAGCCTGATCGCCATTAACCCAGTACCATCGACTTAAATCCTCAACTCCATGGCCATTGAATATTGTGCGATTCTCGGACTGAGATTACAGGTGTGGGTGCCAGAGTTGGTCGCGGAGTTAGTTAGTCGCAGGAATAAACTTCGTCTGAAAGTCTATTGATATCAGGATTTGCGAATAAGAACTGTAAATCCACTTAGTTAATTGATTCTCAAGAACTCTCTTTTTCTGCTGTGTAACCTTATACTGCTCAGTTGAAGATGCCTTTCATTCATAGTGTTGACTAGGGATTTGGCCCGGTGGCTTTCTTAGTGTTCAGTGCTGGCGGGCTCGGGCATGAGGCCAGTGGCTTACGGCCCCCATTGACCTCGCCTGCCCCCACCAGCCTCGTCTGCGCCCACCAGCCTCGCCTGCCCCCATCGGCCTCACCTGCCCCCATGCTGAGCAGGTGGCCAAGCCTCGGCACTAATGCTCGGCTTTGGGCTCCAGGTTTGGCAGTCGGCATGGAATTTTTCCTTCTCGTTCTTTCGTATATAAGTCTATAGTTTTCTCTCTCTTGAATCGACAGACAATTAAGCTTCTTCGTTCTTTCTCTTTTGCTCTCAACACATAGCCTGGGGAATCCTCTCGATACTCGCAAAGGGTGGTGAAGGTCACTGCCGGAGGGTGCAAAAGACTAGCTGCATCACGGCAAAAGTCCACTTCAAAAAACCAGCTGCGTCTCTTCAATAGACCAGCTGAACCCAGCGCAAAAGAGGCTCTGCAGCGAAAGAGGTTTTGCAGCGAAAGAGCCACTGCAGTGCAAAGGCCACCGCAGCGCAAGACGCAAAAAGAAGTGAAAATCTCCAAGCCTGAAAGGGTGCGAAAGAGCATTCGCAGCGAAAGTGTGTGGAAAGCAGCCAAAAGCCCGAAAGCACGTGGTACAATCTGGAACTCTCAAAGTATGGTCGAGTTTCGCGATGTGGGCTGAATGCACGTAGTTGCTCTAGAGTAAATGCAATTGCATTGATTAAATTCAGCTGGATATGTCCAGCTGAGTGCGCATACAGGCGTGGGCATATGTGTGCAGAGTATTCACTGAGGTGGGGTGCAGGGGTACACTCCGCGAATGAACCAGTCCAGTCACTGAGGGTGGGACTCCGTGAATGGACCGGTCTCTCCGCGGAGGGACATCCTCCGCGACTGGACTAGAACAGGTGATGTACATCGTTGGTAAGGCCTGCGTATGTTCATTGCAGGAGGATATGTTGAAGTACCTCATTACTATCAAACTCGGCAGAAGTTTATAGAGTAGACCTTGTGAAGTACGGATATCACCTACTTTAGATAGAGTGAACGCAGTATGATTAAAACAAAATCAAGTAGAGATATCACATCCCTGGGTTAGGGTTAACTTCTAGTCATGTCGCAATGTATTTGGTAAATATCGCACTGGCCTCATGTCCCGCCGATATACCACCCCGAATTCGCCTCGTCTTCACTTCACCACCTTTACCATCCCTTCCCCTAAGGGACCAAAGAAGGAACCAAGCGAAAAATGGAGCGGAGAGATGACAGATGTGTAGAAGGGTCGATTGTCGTATTTTTTATTGTCTGGGAATAATTGCTGCTGTTGCAAAGGTCAATAATACGGAGCTATCTTGCGCGTGCAACAGAATGACAATCGATTCACAATTTAGCACGGCTGGGAAGAACTGTCAAACTTCGTTGGCGCGATATCATAGGCGAGCAATTTTGCTAGCAGTTAAACACAAATATACTCGACAGCATAGCAATACGGAAATTCTGCGCCTACATGCAAACTACGTTCAATTTCCACAATTTAGCGCTTCTTATGAGAACACGATAGACGGAATAGCTAGCTAAAAATCGTCCAAAGATGACCGAAGAGCATGCATCTCAGCGATGTGTTGAGAGTATATGAGAAAGAACGAAGAAGCTCAATTGTCTATCGATCCAAAGAGAGGGAAAACTATAGACTTATATACAAAGAGAGAGAAGGAAAACTCCATGCCGACTGCCAAAGCCGGTGCCCAAAGCCGAGTACCAGTGCCGAGCTCTCCTCCTCAGCATGGAGGCAGGCGAGGCTGGTGGGGGCAGGCGAGGCCGATGGGGGCAGCCAGCCACCGGCCTCATGCCCGAGTCCACCGGCATCGAAGACTAAGGAAGCCACCGGGCCAAATCCCTAGTCAACACGATGGAAGTGTGCATTGGATCATAAGGATGGAACTATTGAGGTATTTCAACGGGTTATTTGGGGTGATCAGTGCAGTGTAAAGAAATCGCCACTAGGATTACAAACATAGATCAAGGTTCTCAACGGTCCGGGGGCCCTGGAGTCATTCAGGGCACGAATCTCACGCCCTGGTCGGTCTTGGGCCGAAATCCTTCAACTGAGGGCTCGGTATGGCGACTGACCGACCCGGGCGGAGTTTATCATATTAATACTTGCGTCTTTGTTGCCAAAATTGGGGTGCGGGAGCCGATGATACAATTGCTGATTACCGAAGGCAAGGTAAGTTTCCATACTTGGAAAACGTGATTCTAATAATGAGCAATGATGTGTTGAATATTCCGAAGGCAGAGTTAGTGACTTATATACGACCAGAAATAGTGTATATGTATATCATTTGCATCATCGCAGATATATGAGCATGGTATTCAGCCGGGCTGAAGGTCTTTAGTTGCGCTGATTGAAGTAAGCTGGATATCGCCAGCTGAGTGCGCATTCTTGCGTGTTCATATATACCTGCAGAGCATTTACCGAGGATGTACAATCCGCGTAGTGATATAGTGATATCCTCCGAGAATAAACTAGAACAATCCCTGAAATAGGGCGTCCAGAGACTACTGATATTGACAAGAGGCATGCAGTCAATACACTGCTCCGTCCTTCCGGCTCGCTCAAAAATACAATCTTCCGGCGGACGACGTCGAAGGGCCACTGTGGCACTGACACTAGCCTAGGATGCGAGGGTCTTAGTTTCATTTCATTCATTTCCTTGCAGTGGAGCCTGTAGGTCTTTTTTGTCATTTCAGGAGATTCGGGTGGGACGTGCCCTTCGCTTCGAGTGAAAGGGATGTTGCAACTTGACATCGGGAGTCCTTCCTTGAGGTGTAAAGGAAAGTGGTGGGCAAGGTATTTTAAAATGTGTCATAGCCGCTCACGGCTAAATACAACATGATTACAAAACTGACGCTACGCGCGGATTAGCTGTTAACCGCGCAATGCTTAACATCCTTATCCGTTTGTATCCTGCTGTTCGGGTACTTATTGCGCCAATGCCGGCCGTCTCCGACCCTCCCAATTTGTTTCACGAAGCTCTCCCCCCGGTTTTGGCAGGTTCCGTCACTTCTTCCGAGCCGCCCGCAACATCGTTTTCGCCGATCTGGAGTAGGAGTTTTACGGTATTATTGAGCTCCTCTGGCTTGGAAGTCTTCCAAATCATGATAATTCAACGGCATCATAGCGTTAGGTAATTACAATCATTGTAGAGTGTAAGCATGCTTCATTGTAATTGACATAGTAGACCCAAGCAGTATAAGTCAATCAAGGCAGAACATGACCCATTTATACCATTAAGTTACCTTAGGGTTGTTTTCACTCACTGTAGTTGACGTCGTGATACCGACCGGTTTTTGAGTTGCATTGACAACCCAACAGCCGAGTAACGAACCTTAGCTTGTTAATTTCGCATGAGGCAGACGACAAGGTACATACGTCCCCTACAAGGTAGCGTACTCAATTTGACCTTGCAGAGGTCAATTGTGTGCACCATCCCCACCAACCTTGAACGCCACAACTACTCCGCAGCAGGGATCGGCATCCTGATGTAGCCTACCGATACAGTAGGCAAACGGAGCCCAGAAAGTGCGGCTCTGTGGGGTTGGCAATGTGGAAGCTAGACAGACTGCCGAACTCGGGTACGTTCATCGTGCTTGCAAGACTCGCCAATCTCGGAACCTCAGAGAACGGTAAGCGAACGCAATGAGCTTCCCAAAAGCATAACTCAAGACGGAAGACGTCTTGAATAGTCATGCTGTACAGTGCGATACCCCTGAAGCTTTTCCACATCCTGCAATGTATGGGGAACAGTCGAGATGGTTTTCACAGTTATAGAATTACTATATGGATTCTAAAGTTCTGTAGCTTGTCTATAGTTCGGTAAAGTTTTTGTACCATTGACCCCCGCAAGCCCCTTGAATCTTGGGATTTTAACATTGTAAATAAAGCCGCACACGCGATTTCAGGCTTTCTCCAACTCGAAAGCGAAATATCAATTGATCTCTTCGAAGCGACTTTAAGCGAGCTAGGATAATTCAAACTTTCTGAGCGTTCTTCCAGAGATCTTTCAAGCTTTCTTTCTCGGTTGGCGGCAGATCAGCATTATGATTACCGGCCTGTTAAACGTTAGGTTTAACTGCAGGCACACTGTAGGTTATCCGGCACAGTAAGTTCAAAGTTTACCCAACCAAGCAAACTTAATGTTCTCTGGTAGCAACCGGGGTTGCAAAAGTCCGTCCCGTCCAGGCAAGACCTTGCCCTGCCCCGGACTATGATTTACCGTCCTGTGGGATTTCAGACTGCGGTACTTTAGATGTCAGCGGTCATCTGAGTGGTGGATAAATGATGCGAGTGATGCAGGCATGACTGAGATACGATATCTAATATGCCCCCTAAACACGCTTATGGTATATAATCCATACTACAACCTAGCCAGTTGATCATACACAGAGTGGATAGCCCACATCACTTTGGTATCTTAACCTAAACAACTGCAAAACTACAACTGAACCAGCAACCCCAGCCCTAGGCGTCACCCCCGATTGCCCTGATCGGGCTCTAGTCTTGCAATATCTTGCCAGAGACTAGACGACAATGCAGGGACCTGAAAGACTGGCGGGCGGACGGACAATTGCAACCGCTGGGACGCAACTTGATTCTTACTGTGGATTCATACTAAGGAATCTGTTTGTGTGCAATAAGGTTTGGGTCGCAGGAAGCATTTGGTACACGGGAAGGTATGGTTGGAATCTATCCAACAGAACTTTAACGTTCCATGGATAAACTTCGGGACTAGCTGCAAGCTGGAATCGTCTTGCAGAACCATAAATAAACGTTGGCTATCGCCACCTACAGTAACCATCATAAGCTAGTTGAGAGTTACTATCTTCAACCCGCTCCATGTGAGTCCATCTGTACGGGCTCCCGCCAACTGTCGGCCTAATAAATCGACCGTCTCTAGCATGCTCCTAGCGAGTCTATCTCTATCGTCCACGAATCTCAATAATCCGTAGCAACTACAGCTTTTCGGAACCCGACATCGGGGTCCCCTCCCGGGTATCATTTCTGCGGCCTTGTCTGTCCGGAGCTGAATTCTTCGGCTCTAGGGCATTATAAAGGTATCTATAGGGGACGGCGGCTACCGGCGGTATGCATCCGGTGGTGAAAGCGGTGGTGGGCATTGAATTGCCCGTTTTTAAGCCCCGAAACTGCTAGCGGTTGGCCTTAACACAAGCAGCTGTGTGTGCTATGGTGCTGGTGATAAACTCGAATGCGACAAGTAGTGTAAATAAATGGTTTCCACTGCATCGCACAGATCCACCTACATGTCACGGAAACTACGGGCCTTATATGGGTCTAGTCCAAGGAAATTTTGCCCTGGTTTCAAAAGTCCAGAGTTCTGTGACCCGAAATTTGCAGTCTCATCCCGCGTAGACAGTGTTCCCAAGCGGCCCGGCCGCAAATCCGCGGCGTGGCTTGGCGTAGACGGACTAACAAGATGCTCAGGATTACCTCTCATAATGAGGCATGAGAGCTCATAATACAAATTTCTGGAACTTTGCAACATTTTTGTTCTTCATAATGCATCATGATGTGCCCACCTGGCTTCTGCTTTGATTGATTTGCCTCTGCATTACCGCTCCCCTAATTATCCACAATGGAAACCCCTTCCATCTATTTGCCCAGCAGGATGCTCATAATGGTCCATGAGGATATTAGATCCAAGATGTTCCATTGACAGATGGTGTTAATTTATTATGATGATTTATTATAAAGCCGTACTAGGTACTACCAGCTTTAAAAAGTTTCGAGCAAAATTTCGGAGAGTGTATGGAGTTTGGAGCAACAAATAGCGTCTGCTCCGAGGACGCACAGTACCGGAACGAGCATACCCTCTACCGCGAACAGAGCGCAATCAATCTTGGAAGGGAGAACCAACAGTCAGGGGGCGCTAGCGCCTTTGAGTGGTTTTAATTAAACTATGTTCACACTATCTAGAGTATGATAGTGCCTGAAGGCCGACTCCCCACCCGCCCTCCGATCACCCAACAGTTGAACCAGTACACGGATTATAAACGGTACACTTGTCCGTTATGGAGTTAGTTCTCGATCAGCAGTGCTGTTTGCAGGTGGAGACTCCCAGTACAATACAGTGTGTAGGTGGAAGTGCAATTAAGTACACCTTGGAGAGAGTGTCGTGGGGTTCCGCTGCTAACGGGAGTCGATTGCTGCTGAGAGCTCAACTTGGAGTGGCGATTCATAATGTACGAATTTTAGATATGGTGTTCCAGAAGCCATATACGTAAGTCTCAGAAACCATATACTGTAACAATAAGTGTCCATGGACTTCCGAATGAAGCCCTCATGTTGCGATTGATCAAGTTCAAACCCGAATGCAATTGGCGCCAATTATGTAGAGTATATGTAGTTCGGGGGGGGATTCGGGTAAATACTAAATATTATGTCCTGTCGCCAGTAGCGGGGATTTGGTGTTAATTGTGCCAAGCACATAAACATGCGAGGTACATAAATGTGGTCCCAAGATGTCGGAGTATACTACCCCGCTGCACTACTCCATGCACTGTTCAACTCTAGACTTCATTGCTCGAACGTTTTATGTTATCTAGGCGCGAAATATTAGTTGTAACAAGTCACAGCTATAGCAAAACCGTAAAGTGGTTCGAAGCCAAACACTACACAACCGAAAACATCGACATAACTACGATGGTTAGCCCACCAGTTGATACAATTCCAGACTTCGCATACAGTAGACAAATTCGTGAAGTTGGATGCTGTATGGCGGCCATTTTTGTTGTCTTGGGAGTGAGAAAGATCTGGAAGTTCAACCCGGTCGACATACTGCAAATTACCCAAGCTGGGGGATGGTCCACGATAACCTACCCCTGTACCCGAGTACTGGAGCACACCCCTGTTCCTGACATTCGGTAAAAATACATCTACCCCATTCTGTACATTCCGCTTTCTCTCAGAAAATAACTGGAGAGAGAATACCCCAATTGGCTCATCCTTGTTCGACAAGTGAATGGATCTATCCGCTCGCTAATTAATCTAATCTAATCAATCTAATATCATTTTATAAAGCCATAACTACAATTCCATTCATCTCAGCATCATTGATCTCACAGACCTTCTGAGTAATAAGCTGATGACACGTCACCTTCTACGCATGTCGATTGAATAGTTCGAGGAACCAGCGCAAGTTCATTGGCCTCGTTGATGCACCTGCTTCTCGACGATCATTATTAGAGCGTTAGTCAATCCCGAGCACAAAAAGATTTAGTAACTGAATGCCACGGCAGAGATGGTATACTGTAATTGTTGAAGCTATGCAGAGTAGTTTAGTGTGAAGTTTGCTGTATGAAGGCGGCATATTAACGATAATCCGTATTTTAGAAAGGACTCATTAGCTAATCTTTTTATGTGTTGATGGTAAGGTCGATCTTTGATTTTATGCTGCCTGTCATATATTGTTATTTAAACCTTATCGGTTGCTTCTCGTGATATTTTCGATTTATTGGCACCTTCGGCGGCTTCCAGTGGGACGACGCAATTGTTTGTGTCTAATTTTCCCACATTAATTGACAGGTCCAAGTTAAAGACTTCGAGGTGACGATTTCGTTTCCTTTGTTGTTGCTTAGTGGTCAGTCGACGGGTTCCGTGCCGCGCAAGACAACAGAGAGTAAGTCTTGGCGCTGCACGTTGCTGTAAATCAGTGGAATGTAATCACCGCACATAATTTCAGAAGTTTCGGGTACATTTATAATTGGACATGCGCTCATGCAGATGAGTGATTTTTCATTCCATTTGGCACAATTAACTTGCCGATCAAGCATCTCGCATTATTGCAGACAAACCGTTCGCGCTTTTACCGAGATGTCGCAGTTAATCTATTCAACCGTGGGAGAGTCAATTGGTTCTGAGATTGCCTTCTTCCCTGTTTGCAAGTGCGGGGTAGGAATTTTGAACACCAACTGCGATGCTGCTGTATGCGGACGGAAATAAAACACCGAACATTGTGACTCATACTAATATAGTATGTGTTTAGTTATCTATTTAGTTCAGGTGATCACAATATTCTTCCACCGCGAATTCATGATCTCTGTTCGATTTGTAGACATTGATACACCCACAAAGCCGTAACCGACTGAATACTCTTTTGTACACCAGTCCTGTTCCCTGATATCTAGCTGCTTCACGCACCTATATTGGACACCTTTTGCCGATCGCGATCATCTCAAGCTACTGAAAATGGGATCGGGTTTGCACGACTTCGATGATGAGCCGGAGGTCCCAAATCCTTCAGCCGCGACTAAGGCGGACATGGAAGAGGCGACTAGAAAGATGGAGGAAGCAAAGAGGAAAGCTGAAGAAGCGGAGAGGAAAGCAATGGAGGCAAAAGCAAGTGCTAGGATAGCTAGAGAGAGGGAGATTGGTGCAGTCAGACGAGAAGAGGAAGCCCGGAAAGCAGCTCAGAGAGTGAATCAAGACATAGAGGAACGGAGGATGAGAACTGAAGACGAGATGCGCAGAGCGATTGCAGAAGTGACAAGACTGGAGACTGCGAGATTGGAGGCTGAGGATGAGCGGGAGAGGATGGAAAGAATGTTGAATCACCTTAGCGATGGCATCGAACCGGAGTACCGCCCAACAGAAGAAGACCGAATAGCTGCCAGGCATAGAATATCATACCAACACAATAAGCTGCATCTAGCAGTTGCTGGGGCAGCGAATACAGGGAAATCGTCCCTCATCAATGCACTCCGCAGGCTTCGGGACAATGATGACATGGCAGCTCCGACTGGCGCCTCCGAAACGACAGTCGATATAGGACGCTATCCAGACCCCGACCTACAGTTGCCTCGTAGCAGATTCATATGGTATGACATGCCTGGCGCTGGCACCCAGATCACCAACGATTGGCAGTACTTTAAGAACCAGAACCTTTTTGTTTTCGACATCGTCATTCTTGTAACCGAAACCATTGTGAAGGCTGACACAATTCTCCTTCAACATTGTGCGCGGCTGAATATTCCCACGTTTATTGTACGGAGCAAGGCAGATCAGCATATAGACAATGAACAGAAGAAGATGGAAAATGACGAAGACAACGAAGACAGCGACGGCGACAACGACAATTTGGGGGATAGCATTTATTCAATCGCTCGGGAAAACTTCATCTCAAGTACCCGCGAAAACGTCCGGAGAGAACTCGAAAGGGCTAAATTACCTCGGAAACAAGTTTACATCGTTTCCAACGCTGGAGTGCGTCTTGTTTCCACTCATATGGACGGGGGAAATTATCCCATGAGCAGGAAGAAGCTAAGAATCTACAACGAATTGATCGACGAAGAGCGACTTATCCGTGACATGTTGACTACTGCCTACGGAAGACGATATATTGGCCGTTAGTTGTTAGGAACCGACGGAGAGTGAGGACTTTGTAGGGTTCGTGGTGTGATGCGCCGGTGGTATACTCAATGCATTGCGAGATATGGCTACCCTCAATAATTTTCTTGTCGTTATTCAAAGATATTGCTGTGAACATGTTTGCCTTGCAGAAAACTTACTTCAAATCCACATTAAAAATTTGTGATACTCGGTCAGTGTTCCTAAGCGGCCTGCACGTGATTTAAACAGCCTGCATCGGCCTGCATAAGCCTTGGTCTGGTGGATAGATGGAATACGGCAATGGCAGGGCTACGATGATTGCGTTGGATATGGTTTATGTTTCGTACTTTGGAGACTTTCTTAGTAAACAAAATATTCTGTTTAGGTTTAGTCCGCCAAGAAAAGCCGCCAGGCCGGCCGGAAAGCCGCCAGGCCCGGCCCGGCCCTCATTTGAAAGCCGCCGCTAAGGCCGCTTAAGAACACTGGTTCAACCATTTGCCCTGGTCATAAACAGTCCAGAAATCTCTGCCCCAAAAATCATAGTTCGGTCTCGGGCAGAGTGTTGCCCGGACAGGACGGACTATTAGGAAACCTGCTTCCGTATGATGCCACAGCCTGCACGCAGGCCAATATCCATATTCATACTGATCCTGTAGATCCATTGCTGTTGCGTCGATTTGACGGTGCCTCGTCGAATGTACGTATATAAACATGTCGGGCTTACCGGCACTGGGGAAACTCCAACGGGTGGAAGTGTCGTCATCTCAGTCATCGTACCCAGCGCTATGCTCCGACTATACCTCAGCGGCGCTCACCCTGGGCATCTTTTTGGGCATCCGGCTGATGTCTCCCACCCAAGTCTCCCAGGTCCATCCCATATGTGTTGCCCACTCGGAATAGCTTCCCTCACGTTGTCGTTGATGTCATCCCGAACAGTATGCAATGTGTCAATCGCTGTGCGTGTCAAATGCCCCATAGTCTCGATCAGTTGACGCTTCATTCGGTCCTCATGTTCTCGCCTTGGGTAGCTGTCAGGTCCTCTTGATCGGTTCAATTGTTCCCGATTTGTTGCTGCATAAGATTTGGAGTTGAGGTAATAGGTCAGTTGTTTTCAGTGTTCTTAAGCGGTCAGGTCAGGCCGGCTTTGCATAGGCCGGGCCGAGCCGCCCTTAGCGGCGGCTTTTAAATGAGGGCCAGGCCTGCAGGCTTTTTCTTGGCGGCCGGGCGGCTTTTCTTGGCGGACTAAGCCTAAACAGAATATTTTGTTCGAAAGATTCTCTGCAGCCTTTACTAACAAAGTCTCAAAAGTACGAAACATATGCCATATCCAACTCAATCATCGTAGGCCTGCCATTGCCGTATTCCATCCATCAACCGACCAAGGCTTATGCAGGCCGATGCAGGCTTTTTAAATCACGTGCAGGCTAGGCGGCCGGCCGGGCGGCTTCTGACCCAGGCCGGGCCGGGCCGCCCTTAGCGCAGGCTTTCAGAATGGAGGCCGGGCCGCTTAAGAACACTGGTTGTTTTGAATTGACGTCGGTGTTCTGGTCTCGTTTCGCCGTAGGTTCTATCGAACTTGGCTCGATTGTTCGCGATAAATAAGCCATAGTGGACACACCCTGCTCGATTCACTCACTTAGCGAACGCTAGTAAGATAGGTACTAATGTATTGATGCTAGGTTGTATGGTGCACACTGGGTACTAATACAGTATGTTCTTAATTCCACCGGGTAAGGAGTCGCAAAGTTCGTTCCATCCGGGCAAGACCTTGCCCTGCTTCTGACTATGAATTTCCGTCCTGGGGTTTTTAGACTGCGGGATTGTAGGTGCCGGCGGTCTTCCGTGTGATGGACACATGATGTGAGTGATGCAGTGATGACCGAGTGATTATTACCAATATACCCCCCAACCATGTCTATGGTACAGAATTCACACGATTACCTACTCAGTCGATCACCCAAAGATCAGAGAGCCTAGAGGACGACGCGCAGTTGAGGAGGACATGGAGTAGAAGGATACGGAGTTGACGGATAACGATGGCTCGGAGAGATAGGAGGGCGGAGGAGGAGGGACGACGGTAGAGAGTTAGATAACAACAGTCCGGTGGACGGTGTAGACAAGAAACGATGAACGTAGAAGAGGGCGGCGTATACGACTGCGGTGTAGACGAGGACTGAAGAGAAACGAGGGCCGAGAGATGAGCGCACAGGACGGACGGAGATCGGAGGCCTCGGAATCTTCAAGAGACTGGTGACCATCGTTTTGATGCAAACTCACACCTCTTCCAATCCTCCGCAATTAACAAACTGATAGATTCTTATTTCATGTCTGGGCGGGTTTCAGTGACTTTAGGGTCTGCCTAGACCGGACATTGGCCAGTATTAGTACGTTATCGGCCGCGTGGTGAGAATTCTCGGCAAAGACAGCGGCTTCGCTTTGATGGAGATGTATACGATCAAGTGGAGTATTGCTATACACGCGGAGACATCAGACGTATAGATGTAAATGCAGAGTGCGGAGGTATGAACCAGGGCAATGGGTGCGGATAGGACGAGTATGGAGGCTCATATAATCGAGAGCGACAACGACTTTGACGCTGTGAGGCAGTGGAGTCTGCGACGGAGGCAATGCGGTATGCAAGTATGAAGGGAGTACCGTAATCTCGGAAGTGTAGGGTAGTGAACGACTAAATATCGGTACGATCATCGGCTGCCAAGTCCTACCCAACGATACTGGGCACGCCGTTACCTAACAAATTGCGGCAACCACCGGAAACGATAAGCGAACGCAAGGAGTTCCCCAAAATCGGAGAGCATGCACAAAGTATGCGTCCGTGTACTCCCGTCGGGTGGAGCCAGAACTGGCAAGGTATGAGAATGTTATAACGCCACCGCCAGTATTGGGTAAAACGCGATCAGCAGATTGATGGAAAGAGGAACGACCAATTCAGTTTGACTACACCTCTAGATTAACCCCCTAGGTAATCGCTCTGCACTCAGCAAATTTGATTACCTGAAATGGGGGTCCGCCCTTTTAGTGCCTGACCCTGTTGACTGAGGGATTTAGCCCGCAGGCCATTGGGACTAAGATATGCACGAGACATAGCGGGCTTGGTACGGAGCGTATTTCCCCGCCAGCCTCGGGCTTGGTGCGGAAGCTATTTCCCCGCTAGCCTCGCGCTTGGTACGGAGCCTATTTCCCCACGAGCCTCGGGCCTGATTAGTGCTTTCTCTTAGTGCTTTCTCTTAGTGCTTTCTCTTAGTGTTTTTCACTTGTTGATTCGCTCTTAGTGATTGAGATGATTTCTTTCTCTATATATATGTCTATCTTCTTCTCTCTCTGTACGATAGACAGTTCAATCAATCATCATCTCTCTCACCCTCATTTGATTGTCTCAT
>Ga0307515_10017157_pt1 | contig 13210 bp, 4 predicted proteins | sample 17_EM_MG_FD_194513 | JGI IMG/M metagenome (GOLD analysis project Ga0307515, IMG submission 194513) | Populus trichocarpa ectomycorrhiza microbial communities from riparian zone in the Pacific Northwest, United States - 17_EM | ecosystem: Host-associated > Plants > Roots > Unclassified | place...
CTTACCAGTTGGGGTAGAAAAGCTCCGTATGGGCACTTTTATCCTTATCGATTGCGATATTTTATGCATTTTCTATTGGATAAAGGATATTTTATGCTCGCTTATTCGCATTATCCAAAACAACCCTGGTTCGTAGAGACGATTATACGGCGATTAATTGTATGGACGTTTGTACGGCCAATTTTATAATCTTCTTAGTAGTACTGCGTGTTAGCAGAGCTTTGGAGCTCCGTATTAAGCCTCAAGCAGAGCTCCGAGTAGAACTTTAAGCTCAAGGGGGAGACCCCCTTGGACCCCCCTGCGTGCTCCATTTACTGCGTGGGCAGAGCTCTTGCAGAAGCTTTGGTAGAGGCTTTGGTAGAGCTTTTAGTAGAGCTTTTGCAGAGCTTTTGTAGAGCTTTAGTAGAGCTCCATGTAGAGCTTTGATAGAGCTTGTATTTAGGCTTGTTTTTGAAGGCCTTATAAACGACTTTGTATAGAGCTTTGAGCAGAGCTTTGTATAGGCGTTCGTGCAGGCGTTCGTGCAGGCGTTTATGTAGACGTTCGTGTAGGCGTTCGTACAGACGTTCGTACGGACGATTGTATAGGCGATTGTAGACGTTCGTAGAGACGTTTATAGACACTCATAGAGACGTTTATACGGGCGTCTGATTAATTATATAGGCGTCTGATCGATTGATCGTATGGACGTTTAATTGATCGATCGTATGGGTGTTCGTACGGGCGATTGTGTAGACGTTTGTAGAGCCATTTATAGAGCCGTTTGTACGGACGATTGTACGGGCAATTGTAGAGCCGTCGTAGAGGTGTTTGTAGAGACGTTCGTCGAGACTTCCTAGTATATTAGTGCTGCGTGTTAGTAGAGCTTTGGAGCTCCGTATAGGGCTTCGAGTAAGCTTCGAGCAGAGCTTCGAGCAGAGCTTCGAGCAGAGCTTCAAGGGGGAGACCCCCTTAGACCCCCCTGCGCACTGCGTGCTCCATTCACTACGTGGCCAGTACACTGAGTGGGCAGAGGTGCTGCAAAGCCCTTGGTAGAGCTTTTGGTAGAGCTTTTGCAGAGCTTCGTACGGAGCTTCGTGCAGAGCTTTTGCAGGGCTTTGGTAGAGCTCGATGCAGAGCTTTAGTTAAACTTAATGTTTTAAAGTTCGTCACGTGTATTTTGCAGGTAGATACCGCCCGCGACTTTTTTTTGGGACCAATTAAAAGCTGGCTTGGCGGGGTTTGAAAATTTGAACACCCAACCACCTGAAAGTATAGACCACTCGTACCTTGGGTCAATAATCCGGAACGAGTCGCGTTCCGGTATAAGGCAGAACACGTACGTTAAAATTGAGGTTAATCATGGCCAAATTTTAATTATTTGTAAGGCGCCCCTGAGCTAATCTTAACCTAATATACCGCGACTATAACCTACTAGCCACTAGCCGAGCTAAACTATATACCCTAAAGATAAGCCCTACTAAATTATTTGATAAGTTTTATATTAAATTCTAGAAATATACCGGAACCCTTACCTAAGATAATACTAAAGACTAAGAAGATCTCCTTAAAAAAGTTACTTATTATCTTAATTACGCAGCTACTAGCTATAACTACAATAATGTCTATAATATAGTAGCAGCCCTATAGAAGATTAAACAATAACTAAATTAGATTGCTACTACTAATTTTTACCTAAAAACCTCTTTATAGAAGCCCTCTGGGCCTACTAAATCTATATATATTAAGCTACTAACGCCCACTACCTTAAGTATTACTGGAGCCAATATTAACCTCTCTATACTAACCTTTCCGTAAAAACTCCTAGATAGAGAGCATAAGCTACTCTAGAAACTAGGACGCTACTATAAATACCGTTAAAAAGGCTATTATTATAATAACCTAAACTGCCTAATAGCTAGGTTTAATAGCTACCGCCTAATACCTAACCTAATGCCCTAAATACTAAATACGTTACTACGCGCCACTACCGTATAAGATAAAGACGTAGTAATAGTAGTAGAATTAGATACGGAAGCGGAAAACGCTAAGTTCTAGCCTTAAGTCGCGGGTTAGGACGCCCTAATAATAGAGGGATCTATATATCGGCCTGCTTAATAAATAACTTAATAAAAATAAATAGACGGAAATAGATAGTTTTACCTATAATAGGAACTACTGCCAAAAAATAATATAAAAGCCGTTCTATAATTAACTGCGAAGCTACTAATAAATTTATAAATACCTAATTTATGCGTACTTATAACCTATCTATCTTATCCCTTACTAAAGCCCGCGCCCTATAACTTACTAATAGTAGTTGTACCGCATAAAAGATTACCTATATAGTATAACTCTACTTAGATATAAATAGGCACTAGGAGGAGCTCTAGGCCTATATTATACTACTTACTAACTACCCTATTATCCTTAGAATAAGCTAGCTTAAATAATATAACCCTACCATTAACTAGGAAAAGAGAGAAGTAACTTTTAACTCTAAATACTGTAGAGAGACTTGCCTAGGATATAGCCTAGCCGCCTCTATTTACTTACTAGGATATTAACCTAAGAAACCCCTTATTACCCTACCTACGACTAACTACTACTATATAAGTACCGCGGCCTTCTACTATATAGCACGTAGAAAAGGCTAAACCGTTACTGTAGCTTTCTAATTATAACTATATAAGCTTAATAAAGAATAGAACTATATCCTCTATAGTAATAGGATAGATATAGTTAACCTTTTAGAAGATAACGCCTTTATAGAACTTTACGGACTTTTACCTTTAGACTTTAAGAAGTTTATAAAGCTTAAAAAAGGACTTACTAATAAGGAACTCCGTAAGCTCCTCCCTAAGAGGTACTATAACTTTATTAATATATGCTTATAAAAGAGCGTAAATATACTCCCCCCATATTAACCTAATAACTATACTATTAACATTAAATAAGGAAAAATGCTACTTTATAAGAGACCTTACCTAATATTAAAAGACGAACTTTTAGTTATAAAAAAGTATGTTAACGAGCACCTTAATAAAGGGTTTATTTATCCCAGTATATTACTAGTAGCCACCCCTATCCTCCTTACTAAGAAGTTAGAAGAAGGTATTTAATTCTACGTTAACTATAAAGGACTTAACACTATTATAATTAAAAACTAATACCTAGTACCGCTTATATAGGAGACCCTTAAGCGGCTTAGCTAAGCTAAAATCTATACTAAGCTTAATATTATTACCGCCTTTAACTATCTCTAAATACAGGAAGGTAATAAATGGAAAACCGTATTTATATTACGCTTTGGCCAATTTAAATATACTATTATACCCTTTAGTATATATAACGGCCTAGGCGCCTTCTAAAGCTATATTAATAACGCCTTATAGGACTATCTTAATAACTTCTGCTCCGCGTATCTAGATAATATACTTATTTATAGCGACAACCCTTTTAAATATACTAAGAATGTTTAAAAGGTCCTATAGCGCCTTAGGGACGTAGGACTTTACGTTAATTTAAAAAAGTACGAATTCTTAGTTATAGAAGTAAAATACCTTAAACTAATTATTACTACTAAGGGTGTCCATATAGACCCTAAAAAGGTATAATTATAGAATGGTAAGCCCCTAACTGCATTAAGGACGTATAAGCCTTCCTTAGTTTTACTAACTTCTATTAGAAATTTATATACAACTTCTTAAGCGTGGTAGTACTACTTATAGCAATAATATAAATAAAGGGCCTTTTTATAAAAGGAAGAAAAATATATCTATACTTTACCTAGACGCCTAAATATAAGAAGGCGTTCTAAGACCTTAAAAATGCTTTTACTAAAGCACCTATTCTAGCTTACTTTATACTAGGATAATAACTCTACCTTAAAACCGACTCCTTAGACCACGTTAACGTAGGCGTCCTCTTTTAAATAGGTAATAATAGTCTCCTCTACCTAGTTGCATTTTACTCGTCTAGGCTTATACTATAAAAGTGTAACTATAAGATCTATAATAAGGAACTTCTTGCTATTATATAAGCGTTTAAGGAATTCTAACTAGAACTCTTCTTAGTAGAACCTAATTAGCCAACTAAAGTCCTTACAGATTATTATAACCTTAAGTACTATATAACTATAAAGTAGCTAAACTAACGCTAAGTATACTGGAACGAGTTCCTCTCTAGTTTTAACTTTAAAATTGTATATAGACTAGGAGTATAAGGTACTAAGCCTAATAGCCTAATATACCGCTCGCAAGACCTCCCTTAGTTAAAAGAAGACCCCTAAAATTAGTTCTAATAATAAATAATCCTAAAAGCACGGAATTTAGCCCTAGGCATACTACCTATAATAAAGCCGATAGTACCTTAGCTTTATACTATAGAATTAGAGTTACCTCCTAAAATCGATAAGCTTATTACTACAGTATATAATACCTCTATTAACTTATTACTATATTAACTTATTGCCGCAAAGACTGCTAGCGCCTATATACTACCTATTAACCTCTAAAGCCTGGGCTAGATTAATATAGCAGCCTTAGAAGTAAAAGAGAACAAACTCTATTATAAAGGCCGCTTATTTATCCCTAACTTAGAAAACCTATAATGACAACTAATCTAAATAGCCTATAACCTCTAGTTAAGCGGCTACTTAGGTAAAAAAGGAACCTATAAGCTTCTTAGCCGATACTACTTCTAGTCTAAGATGATAGACTTAGTTAAACACTTTATAGGTACCTACTACAGTTATAAGCACGCTAAGGCCTTTAATATAAAGTACTAAGGACTACTATACCCCCTATTAGTACCTATATAACAATAGGCAGATATTATTATAGATATTATTATTAACCTACTACCCTATAAACGATATAGCCGTACCTATAAGAATATCCTTATAATAATATGCTGACTTATAAAAGAGCGCCACTACGTCCTAATTAAAGGCATAGCCGTTAGCGACGTTACTAACGCCTTTTTTCGCGAAGTTTACTAATTATATAGGTTACCTAACTTAATTACGTCCAACTAAGGTATATAGTTTAACTCTAATATATAGAGACAAATCTGCTAATGTGAGGGGACTTTGTAGACAGGGGGCTATAAGGACACAATTAAAACAGGATAGATTGGTAAGAGAGACGAATCCTTAAGGAGGTAAGGCCTTTGGAATTGTGGAGATTATATACTACGGGCACGTGCCTCCGGCATATAACCGGCAACTATTTAAGGGGCGTCCGGGGGTTGTCCTAAGGGCAACCTAGGGTATCCGCAATAATATCCCTTATATTACCTCTCCCCTTCTTACAGTCGGCCCCTAATTGCTATTACCTTACGGTAGGGAGATTATAAGGGCTTATCCTAGAAGGGGTTCAGAGAGATATTAGAGAAGTGTTAGTATACTACTATATATTATCTATCTATCTAACACCTACTTTAAACTCCTAAAAAACCTTAATAAGGAAAAAATATAACTAGAGAAAAGATGTAAGGATTGCTAGGAGACCTATTAAAAGCCTATTAAAAGTATACTAGTAACTACCTAGGCTAATATAGGGATTTTTATATAACTCTACTTCTAAGCCTTTATGCCGGTTTATAATTAATTATAAGTATTATAGGTAATTTAGTGTTCTAGTATAGTTCCGTAGAACCTTCTAGTATGGGATTTAATATATAGAGCCTTAGCTTACTATTATCTTTAACTGCTAAAATATAGTCTATAATTATTTCTTATAATCCTTTTTTTATAATCCCCTACATTACTAATATATTACTCCCATATTTACCCTTAGGCTATTAAATGTGGTTAAGATATTAATTAGTTAGTTAAAGAGATTTATCTCTTAAGATTTAGTGTATGTAGTTTTAAATCTGGTGGTCCTATGCTATATATTTAGTATAGCTCTACTACCTAGCGAATAGGGATACTTTGCGATAGCAACTATAGCAATTATATAATTGTCAAAAACGTCTATAACGTTAATCTTTAATACTATAGTATTATTTTAGGTATAATTTAACCTATATACGTCTTTAATTAACCTTTTAATTGCCTTCCCCTAGCCGCGTAGTTAGTTTTTATAAGGAAGTAATAGTTAAATAACTTATACGCGTGTTTCCTTTCTTTTAAATAGCGCTATTATAACGGAGTTATATTGGTAAGGTTGCGGCTATTTACTAAAAGGGTATTAAACGGTAGGGTATAAAGACACTTTACTTATTAAGCTTAATCCTTTTCCTTAACACCTTACTTCCTATTATTAACCTTTGTCCAATTTAGACGTATCTTTAATATATTATTAAGATTTTCTTCTTTTTTATTATTAATTTAATATACCTCGTTGTTCTCCTACTAACTACTCTTTTAAGTAAATTCCACAGCGTATTTTAGCCTTACCTTTACATATAAAACCCTAACCCCTACTAACCCATAACTAGTGCTGGTCCTACCTAAATAATTTTACCTATACGTCTTTAAAAGATTAGAAATCTAATAATAGGATTCTGGAGGCTTATAATAAGACGTACTATATTAGATCTAATACCTTTAGTTCTTATAATTAATGCATACGTACTAAGAGCGGCAGTTATATTAAGGTAAGCTTTTCTATTTTTAATAGATTTCTATTACTAACTTTAAGCTTTAATAGCCTAGGCCTAAGTGGCGATGATCCTTTAATGTCCTTAACTACTATATTGCCTAGGCTTTATCTTATTCTAGCGCTAATACTAAACGTCTTAGTTAAATTTAAGACTATACTATAGCTATTTATACGGCCTATAATTCCTAGTAAGCTAGCTAGTAACGCCTAATATAAGAATAAGGTTAGTATACTAAGGATAGGGTAAGGGATAAGGGTAATAAGAAGAAGGTTGCTATCTACTATAAGAAGGAGTTTATATATACGCGTTAAGTTTTAAAAGAGTATAATATAATGCAGTATTAAGTAGGTTACTCTTTGGGTACCTAGTAGATAGGTAACTAACAGTTGCTGTAGTAAGGTCTTAGTAGTTCTAGACTATACTAGCCAGCTAATATCTCTATTTATTCTGGGCTTAAGCGTGTCTTTATTAACTATAAGCTTACGCTATAAGAGCTTTGTTAGTATTAGTTTAGACTTAATATTAGTATTAAGCGTTTAAGGATCTTTACCCTAGCTACACCTCATCGTCCTACCCCTATTTTTATGCCTACTTATACCCCTACTAAGGGGTCTAGATCCCATTCTTATTAGCCATTACTTAGTAGCCCGATGGATACTGATCCTGCTCCTACTCCTAAAGGTAAAGCATAGTAGCTTTTTAGATTAGGTATTTGGGATTTATTCTTATATATAGTAGTAATTAAGGACCTTAATTAGGTGCTTAGGAAGGCTTTAAAAGGCTTTTAGGAAGGGCCTGGGAGCCCTAGGAATAATATTCCTAGTATAAATTAATAAATAGGAATATAATTTTAGTAAAATGCCCTATTAACTCTATACTATATACGTAAAAAGGCTAAGGACCTATCCTGCCTTAGGCTGTAGCCCTAATCCTTATGGTTTCCGAAGCCTGTCCGTTCTATATCCGATTTAACCTATTTACTCTTTTTGCAAGCTTTCTTTATAGGTCGTAATGACACTATAGTATTAGAGCGCTTTTTATAATTTATAGATTATAGACCTTAGTCCTAATATTCTTTTAGAATATCTTTATAATAATTAAGGTAATCCTCTAGTTCCTATATAGAGTCCTTAGCGGGCTAGCCTAGCTATTTAACTTTATATTAAAGCTTGTTCTTAATAGACTTATAGTATAGTATAGCTTTAACCTTATACCGCTTGCCTACTACCTTAGGGTATTTAATTAGGCCTAAACGGAAGTTCTTTTCTAGCGGTAGTCTATACTATAGCTCTAGTAGGTTTATATAAAACACTAAATATATATAGGCTATAGATAGGGGTAGCTAAAGAAAATAGGCTAGCTTACTAATTTGTTCCTTAACTTAGAAGGGACCTAGGTATCTTATATTAAGCTTCTTTAATAGTTAACGGGTCTTAATATTTGTTAAATATAATAGAACCTTATCGCCTACTCCAAAATGCTTATTTTAGTGCTTGCTATTATACTAAAGTCTTTACTACTCTTAGGTATTTTATAGGCTCTGCTTTATATACTTTTATTACTCCTCCTATTCTTAGAGGTATCCTTATACTCTTTAGTAGATATCCTTAAACTTTCTAGTAGGATCCTATAACTAATTATGCGGCCTTAGCTAGTAATTATTAGGTATACTATTAAACCTAAATAGTTAAACGCTATAGGCAATCTAGATTGGTGCATACTTATATAATGCGTATTGCTTTAAATTATAAGCGTACTGTATATACGGAAGTAGCTTATACTAGTTGTCTTGCTAATAGTTTAAATATATTTATAGGTAAGACTCTAGTTCCTAGTTCTAGCATTCTATTTACCTATCTATTTGTAGATAGAAAGCTATACTATAATAGTGGTTTATCTTTAAATAAAAGTATAGATCTAACTAGTACTGGCTTATAAAGACGCTGCCTCTATTAGTAATAATAGAGTGTGGCTAATCTACTTTAAGAAAGTATTTCTTCTTAATTAGGCTAGCGAGTACTTATATATTAATTGTCTTATTAATAGAAAGGTATTAGACATACTTTAAAAACCTATTAATAAGTATAAGGACCGAATTATATATTTATTTTTAGCTATCTTTAAATAGCGGGAGATCCGTAATAAAGTCTATAGTGTAATATTACTATAGCTTACTAGCGGGGGAAGCTAATTTAAGTAGACCCTATAGCTTATGGCTACCGATCTTATATACTTAACACTTCTTATAATAGTTAATGTACTCCTTTACTTCCTACTTAAGCCTTAACTAATAGTATTTACGCTAAAGTAATTCTACTGTCTTTGCTTGCCTATAGTAGCCGCCTAAAGGATTATTATAATTCTTTATAAGAATCTTCTATTATAGATTTGCTTCTTATAGCACCCAAACCTTACTACCTCTATATAGTAGGCCTATTAGGTTTAGTTCTTAATAATAGCGCCTAGTAGCTTTCTTTCCATTATATTTCTAGTCTACTTCTATATTAAAGATAGTATAGAAAGCGTCCCTCTATTATACCTTATGGATAAGATCTATTAACCTTTTAGATAGTTCCTAAATAAAAGCTATTTTATTCTGTACTACTTTAAGTATAAAACTAGATAGTACTATAGATCTTATAACTCTTTAATATATATACATTAAGAATGCCGCTATAAGGTTAAAGTCCTTTAGTTATTATAGGGCTCTAAGTTCTAATTACTCTATAGCTTCGCTATTAGTTTAAGGGGATAGCTTAGTAATTAGGGATAGTGTATTATTAGGTTCTGAGAATATATTAGGGATGTCCTATTTAGGTATATTTAGACCCTTATTAGCAATGGACTAGGTACTAGCTAAAATATTAGTAGAAACTAATAGGGCTTATACTACCTAAGACTTAGTATATAAAGCTATAAGTACTTAAGCATCTTATACCTAAAGCTTATTCTGCAATATAGGGAGTAAAATATCTATTATCTGTTTTCCTTCCCCCATTTTAAAGCCTTTAGTATAGTCTAGCCGTTATAACAGTCTATTAGTAGGGTTATTTTTCCCTAGCTTATATTTAATCTTAAAATTAAATCGCGTAAGCTCCTCTACTTATTTAGCTTATTAAGGTATAAGCTCCTTTATAGTTATAAAGTAGTATAAATTATAGTAATCTAAGAGTATATAAGTGGTATGGCTTATGTACTTAAGGTAGTATTACCACTATTTAAAGCAGTTAACTATAGCTAGTAGTTTCTTATCGTGGGTATAATACCTAACTTTAGGTCCCTAGAATTTTCTATTATAAAATACTACTAGTCTCTAATAGAGCTAGGTAGCGTTTAGATGCCTATTAGGTTATAGTAAGATACTAATAAGGGCAAAATTTAATATATTAGTGATTATTATTAGTAGCTAATTTAGGTTAAAATGCCGCAGTAATAAAGCTTCTATAAACTTTATATAAAGTTTTTAAAAGGCCTCCTAAACCTTTCTGGGCTATAACTATAGCTTATACTATTTAGTTAGTCCTTTTTTAGTTTCTTTCCTTACCGCCTTTAAGCTTTTTACTCCTTAGGTTAGGTTTTAAAAAGCTTCCGTAATATAGTTAAATAGGTATTAGGTGATGTCCGAGTAGTTATAGATAAAGCGCCTATAGAAATTAGTAAAGCCTAAGAATACTTAAATATCCTAATAGCTCTCTAACTCCGGCCACTCCTAGATTATCTATACCTATACTAGGTTTATAACTATACCTATAGGCATTATAATATAACCTAGAAACTTAACCTACTTAGTATTAAAGATATACTTTAACACCTTAGCGTAAAGGCCCTAATTATCTAAACGTTCCAGTACTTCGCGGATATATTACTTATATTAATCCTTATCTTCTAAGTAGATTAAGATATTATCTAAATAGATAACGTATATATAGTTAACTAGTCCCCCTAAGGCTCTATAAATATATAATTAGAATATTATAGGCGTATTAGCTAGCCCAAAAGGCATTACTAAATACTTAAAGTGGCCGTATTAGGTCTTAAAAGCCGTTTTTTACTTATCCCCTTCTTTAATACGGAGCCTATAATAGGCGTCTTATAGATTTAGCTTTATAAAGATTTTCGCCCTAGATAGTTAATCTAGCATTTCACTAACTAGTAGTAGTGGGTAATAGTTCTTAATTATAATCTTATTAAAACCGCGATAGTTTATATATAGCCTTATAGTTATATCTAGTTTTAGAATAAAGAGGATTAGCGCGCCTACTAGTAACTTACTAGACTAGATTTACCCCTTTTCTAGTAACCTATTAAAGTACCCCTATAGGATCTTAAGGTCTTTACGTGAGAGGTTATAGATAAGAAGGGTTAGTAGTTATTTGCCTTTTTTTAGATTAATTATATAATCGTACTCCAAGTTCTATAGTAGAACTTTAGCTCTTTTGCCCAAAAATACCCTTAATAAGTCCCTTAGGCCTACTAGAATATTTAACAAATTAGGGTCGCGTTTGTTCTTTATATTATTATTAGGTAGGTCCTAGAGCTTCCTTAAAATACTTAAGGGCAGTATTATACGCTATAGTAGTTGCTTATATATGGTTGCCACTATATATTATACTATTTTATACAGTAGCCAGTAGAGGGTAGGGAAATCCTTAACGTAGCGCTTAAGGTGCTATAGTATACTCTCTATATATTACTTAAGCTAGAGTAACCTATAATGGTTAAAGTATCTTATAAGATCCTTAAGATCGCCCCTCCCTATAATATCTTTATAACCTATCCGGTAGTTTCCTATAAGGTCTTTATTATAGAGGGGTTATTACCTATACTAGGCTTTATACCTATCTTACTATTAAATAGGGGTTAGATTTAATACTCCTTTAGGTATAGAGCGTATACTATTTTACCTAGGGCTATATTCTCTAGGATGTCCTTTAGGCTTATTAGTAATATACGCCCTTTTAAATCTTTATTATTTTACTATTTAAAGGCTCTAGTTTTAAAGCGTATTTTAGGATCTGCTTTTATAAGCTAAGGGTATTTAAGGATAAGGTTATAACCTATAAAGTTAGCTACCTAAAAGGGTTATAGGCCGAATACCTTAGTGCGGTTATGTATATTGGCTACTAACACTATAAGCTTATAGGCACTATATAGTTTAATCCAATACTTATCTAGAAAGCCTATAATAGGTTTCCGCCACCTTTATAATAGAATAAGTTTATACTCTTTTACTAAATTATATTATATAAGATTAATTTTAGCGCCGCTATTATATAGTACTTAGAACTAACGTATCTTACCTATAGGGAGTGTTATCTCTAGCTTAATAGTAATACGGAAAGTCTCTCTTTTTATATCTTGCCCTAGTTACAGCTAGAAAAGGTCTATAATTAAGGCTTTTCTTTTTTTAAATTATTAGTACGGTTATCGCCCTATTTTTTTTTTTAATAAAATCTACCTTTAGAGTTTTCTTTTAACTTCTTAGAGTGTTCCTATAAAGGTGCTAAATAGGTATTAGGTAACCCTTTACCACACATACAACCTTACTAAAAGGTAGCGCTACACTCCAAAACTTACGTAGACCCATCTTACCATCAAAAGCAATCGATTTTCCAACTTTCAAAACCTAATTCCTACTGCCTAGCGAGCTAGAGGTGGATTTATTTGTCGTTTTACCCCCTTTTCTTAATAGAAAAATTTCTTTAAGGGTGGCCCTAGCTTATAAGCGAGGCACGGACAGGAACACTAAAACTACTACTACTACTACTAATACCAAAACTATAAAATAAGAGCTAGTTTTTCTACTACCTTTTAGCCTAATCTCCTCAGAAATCTTCTAGTAGGATTAGTAAGGAGAAAGGGTATAAGGATAGTAAAAACTAGGAAACCCCCCTATAAGATACAAAATGCCAAGGCCTAACAGGTTAAAAAAAAAAGAAACCCCCTATAGAAATAAGTAATAAAGAGTCTACATTTACCTTTTCCCCTCATTTTCCTCCTCCTGGCCTGTTTAGGACAGGAGAAAAAAAAGGATATCCTTAGTCGTCTCCTAAAAAAGAAAACTAAAAACCTATAAAAAAAGACAATAAAACCAACGACTACTATAGATAGTACGGCTGATACGCCTTTCTATTCCTTTTCTCCAGAATAATATCTAAGCTTCGCTTTAGAAAGCCTAACCTAAGCCTATAAAGGGCTAGAAGAAGGAGAAGAAGAAGAAAAAAAAGAAATAAAAGAATAAGTTAAATAGCTAGTGTACTATATACAAAGTATCCTATTAGGAGAAAATCCCTTTACACAAGAAGAAGAAGAAGAAGAAGAAGAAGAAAAAGAAAAAGAGAAAGCAAACGATGTCCTAAAAGGACTAGTAGAAGAAGTAAGAGCTCTCCGTAAGGAGGTAGCCCCTATTAAAAAAACTTATACAAAGAGGCTAAAGAAGGACCTCCCTTCTTCGTTCTCTCTACTGTAACGGCGCTATCGCACGTTACCTGCCAAATTCTGCCATATTCTGCCGACCTGCGATTGGCCCGCCTAAAGCTAGCGCCTTGGCGGCTCACCCTATATATTTGTTTACATCGGTCCTGGCGACCCCTTTTCCTTCTCTTTAGCTTAGTATCTT
>Ga0307515_10017158_pt1 | contig 13210 bp, 10 predicted proteins | sample 17_EM_MG_FD_194513 | JGI IMG/M metagenome (GOLD analysis project Ga0307515, IMG submission 194513) | Populus trichocarpa ectomycorrhiza microbial communities from riparian zone in the Pacific Northwest, United States - 17_EM | ecosystem: Host-associated > Plants > Roots > Unclassified | place...
GCTACGCTCTTTCGTCCTGCCCGGCGGCAGCAGCGCTGCGGCCACGCTGCACATCGCCCGCACCGTCGTGCGGCGGGCCGAGCGCCACATGGTCGAACTGGCGCGGACAGAGGGTGAAACCGTCAGTTCCCCGGCGCTTGAATACGTCAACCGGCTGTCCGATTTCCTCTTCGTCGCCGCCCGTTGGACGAACGACAAGGGACAATCCGATGTGCTTTGGGTTCCGGGGAAAAACAGGTAAGCTTCCGACGGATAATGTTGAAAAAATCTCGGATACCACAAAAAATCAAACGACCTTGAGGCAAGTAAGGCTACCACCCAAACGGCTGAAGAGATTGATCATATTTTAAGAGTACTCAGAGTAATAAGAGAGCATCTATAATCTAAGGATGACTAAACAGGTGCTTAGCCGCCGAAGTCGTATTTGGTGTTCTTGAAATGAACCGTTCCTGGTTGATGCGCCCGCTTTTAATCCACACCTTAATATGGATGACACTCGCTATTGGAGCCTATGCAACCGCAGGCCCTTACAAGTTTGCAAGCTGCTGGCTCATCATCCCGATCTACTTTCCTCCTGTTGGGTTCGCCATTCTTGCAGTCGCTATATGTAGTTTTGTAGGCTTGCTGATATCGGCATTTTATCGAAATTTCCGCACCACTCGGTATTTTTTGGTCCCGGTTCATGGGATGATACTAACCATCGGAATCGTGTCTTGTAGTCTGGCAGCGTATGCGGCGGTGGGCCAGGTAAGCTGCCTCTGAGTAAGCAATGACTGTTATGGTATGTCACTGGTGAACATCCGATGGTAAGAGGACTTTATTAGCTGTCTTAGGTAAACTTTGGACTTCCAGCCGCTTCAAGGGACCGACGCGCCTATGTTCATACCGCTGCACGACGCGAATTCCCTGAAATACATCAAGGTCCAGTACGTCACGATCAGCTTGATCGTCATTAACACGGTCATCTGGCTGATCACCGGGCCGCTTCTGGTGCCGGAGGATTTCTCCAACGCCACGACGATGGGCCTGGGCTACATCCCCGCCATCGCCTTCGACTATGCGCATCTGGCGCCGAACCTCGTGCTGGTGCCCGATGAAGCGACATACATCACCTATTCCTTCCTGCATGGCGATTTCTGGCATCTCTTCGGCAACATGATTTTTCTCTGGGTGTTCGGCGACAATGTCGAGGATGCGCTGGGCCATGTACGCTTCCTGATCTTCTATCTTCTCTGTGCCGCAGCCGGTGCCCTGACGCACGGATTGGTCAACACGGCCTCCGAAGCGCCGTTGATCGGTGCGTCCGGCGCCATTTCCGGCGTCGTCGCCGCCTATTTCCTTTTGCATCCGAAGGTGCGGGTCTGGGTGCTGGTGCTGTTCCGCATCCCGCTGCCCCTGCCCGCCTTCATTCCGCTTGCCTTGTGGATCGGCCAGCAATTTTTCATGCTGGTCGTCGATCCGGAAAGCGGCGTTTCCTGGGGCGCCCATGTCGGCGGCATTATCGCCGGGCTGGTTCTTGTTGTCATTTTGCGACGCCGGGATGTGCCGCTGTTCGACCGAACCATCGTCACGCCACGCGCCGTGCGGCATGTGGAAGCCATGGCTGGCAGCACACCCGTCCCGGCTGCGGAGAACACAACGAAGCACAGCCCCTGGGGCAGGCAGTCCTGATCCATCCCTCCATCAGATCACTCCTACCATGATATTTTCAATCAGAACAGCGCGTTAGAGACCGGCAAGAACCGGTCGCAAACGCGAAGCCCGCAGAAGATGGCGGCAAACGCACGATTTAATATTGACGCGCACGTAAACGTAAGTATTTTTCCCCTGGCAATCTTGTGAGCGCCGGAGGGGCAAAGATTGTAATTGAGAAAAAAACGCGTATCGATGTCGCCAACCGACAATCAGGCCGCTGCGTTAAAGCGCATTTTCTCGCAAACGTTTCGTAAGGAAGGACATCATGAAAGTTCTGGTCACCGTCAAGCGTGTCGTCGACTACAACGTGAAGATCCGGGTCAAGCCGGATGGTTCCGGTGTCGAGCTTGCCAATGTGAAGATGTCGATGAACCCGTTCGACGAGATTTCGGTCGAGGAAGCCCTGCGGCTGAGGGAAGCCGGCAAGGCTTCGGAAGTCGTTGTTGTCTCCGTTGGCCCGGCCAAGGCCGAGGAAACGCTGCGCACCGCTCTGGCCATGGGCGCCGACCGGGCGATCCTGGTCGAGACCGACGATCAGGTCGAGCCGCTGGCCGTTGCCAAGATCATCAAGGGCGTCGCGGAAGCCGAACAGCCGGGACTGATCATCGTCGGCAAGCAGGCAATCGATGACGATTCCAACCAGACCGGCCAGATGCTGTCCGCGCTGCTCGGCTGGGCGCAGGGCACGTTCGCCTCGAAGATCGAGATCGGCGACGGCAAGGCTGCCGTGACACGCGAAGTCGATGGCGGCCTGCAGACCATCGAGATCAAACTGCCGGCGGTTGTCACCACCGACCTGCGTTTGAACGAGCCGCGCTACGCCTCGCTGCCCAACATCATGAAGGCCAAGAAGAAGCCGCTCGACAAGAAGTCGCCGAGCGATTTCGGCGTCGACACGAGCCCGCGCCTGAAAGTTCTGAAGACCGAGGAGCCGTCGGGCCGCAAGGCCGGCATCAAGGTCAAGACCGTCGCCGAACTCGTCGACAAGCTGAAAAACGAAGCCGGCGTGCTTTAAGGTCCAGGAAAAGGGAGACTAACATCATGGCCATTCTTCTTCTGGCAGATCACGACAACGCAACCCTGTCCGACCAGACCGCCAAGACACTGACGGCCGCCTCGAAAATCGGTGGCGACGTGCACGTGCTGGTGGCCGGCAAGGGCGCCAAGGCTGCGGCCGATGCAGCTGCCAAGCTTTCGGGCGTTTCCAAGGTTCTGCTCGCCGAAAGCGACGACCTTGCCAACAACCTCGCAGAACCGCTTGCAGCGCTGATCGTGTCGCTCGCCGGCGGCTACGACACCATCATTTCGGCAGCCACCTCGACCGGCAAGAACGTTCTGCCGCGCGTCGCAGCCCTGCTCGACATCGCCCAGATCTCGGAAATCACCGAAGTTGTCTCGGCCGACACGTTCAAGCGTCCGATCTATGCCGGCAACGCCATCCAGACAGTGCAGTCGGGCGAAGCCAAAAAGGTGATCACCGTTCGCACGGCATCCTTCGCCTCGGCTGCAGAGGGCGGCTCGGCATCGGTTGAAACCATCTCGGCCGCTGCCAATCCGGGTCTCTCGACCTTCGTCAAGGATGCACTGTCCTCGTCCGATCGCCCGGAACTGACCTCTGCCAAGATCATCATCTCCGGCGGTCGCGCGCTCGGCTCGTCGGAAAAGTTCCAGGAAGTCATCCTGCCGGTTGCCGACAAGCTCGGCGCCGCCGTCGGCGCATCGCGCGCAGCCGTCGATGCAGGTTACGCCCCGAACGACTGGCAGGTCGGCCAGACCGGCAAGGTCGTCGCCCCGCAGCTCTACATCGCGGTCGGCATTTCCGGCGCCATCCAGCATCTGGCCGGCATGAAGGACTCGAAAGTCATCGTCGCCATCAACAAGGACGAGGAAGCCCCGATCTTCCAGGTTGCCGACTACGGCCTCGTCGGCGATCTGTTCGTGATCCTGCCGGAACTCGAAAAAGCACTCTGAGCTTTTAAAAATGACATCAGCGGCCGCGCAACTCTGCGCGGCCGTTTTTCGTTTTAGAAGCAATGCCTTTCCTGAACCCAGAATGGCTTGCGCCATGAATAAAGGCTGGAAAAGTGGCGGCGATGCCTTTATCACTGGCATACGAATACTCCGCCCCAACGGGCGTACTGCATTTTGCCTGAACGGAAGCGCGACCGCCCTTCCGAATTGATGATGGAAAATTGGCTCGATGATCAAGAATGTCGGAATTGTGGGCGCTGGACAGATGGGCTGCGGCATTGCCCAGGTATCGGCTTCGGCCGGCTACAAGGTGCATATCTACGACATTTCCGCCGATCGCGTCGAAGCGGGCCTGGCAACCATCAACGGCAACATGGCGCGTCAGGTTTCCTCCGGCAAGCTGACGGACGAGGAGCGCAAGAAGGCGCTGTCGCTGATCAAGGGTTCCGCCGACGTCAACGACCTGTCGCCGATGGATCTGGTGATCGAGGCGGCAACCGAGGACGAAAGCGTCAAGCGCAAGATCTATGGCCAGATCTGTCCAGTTCTGAAAGCCGACGCTATTCTCGCCACCAACACCTCCTCGCTGTCGATCACGCGGCTTGCGTCCGCGACCGACCGGCCGGAACGCTTCATGGGCATCCATTTCATGAACCCGGTGCCGGTGATGAAACTGGTCGAGCTGGTGCGCGGCATCGCCACCGAAGAAGGTACGTTTTCAACCGCCAAGCAGTTCGTCGCGACGCTCGACAAGACCATCACGGTCGCCGAAGACTTTCCGGCCTTCATCGTCAACCGCATCCTGCTGCCGATGATCAACGAGGCGATCTACACGCTTTATGAAGGCGTTGGCAGCGTCGATGCGATCGACACGGCGATGAAGCTTGGCGCCAACCACCCGATGGGGCCGCTGCAGCTTGCCGATTTCATCGGGTTGGACACCTGCCTGTCGATCATGCAGGTGCTGCATGACGGGCTGGCGGATTCGAAATACCGTCCCTGCCCGCTGCTGGTCAAATATGTCGAAGCCGGCTGGCTCGGCCGCAAATCCGGGCGCGGTTTCTATGACTATCGTGGCGAAGTTCCCGTTCCGACACGCTGAACCGGCGAGCCACGGCTAAATCAGAGGTAGAAAATTCAAGCGATTTTAACCTGTTTCCGCCACGGTCCCCGCGTCAGCAACGGGCCGGGCCATGACAGTTCAGCGCAAACTACGCTTCGCAGCTTTCGTGCTGTGCTTCACCGGCCTGTTCGTCGCAGGCCTCTTCGTCGCCCACAGGGCATTCGTTGCGTCCTGGAACGAAAAGCAGTTGCGACAACTCGCGACTGACACCATCGCGCGCACGGAACTGGCGATCGACTCCGCCACCATGAAAATGAGCGACGTCATCGTCAACCGCAGCACGTCGTGCGCCACCGTCGAACGGACGGCGATGATGAAGGCGCTCTACGGCTCCAGCATCATGAAGAACATGCGCCTGGAAACGGAAAACGGCGTCTGCTGGAGCTACGAGGAAAAGAACCAGGCTCTCGAACAGTCGATCGCGACCGCGCAGCAAAACCGCACCAAGAGCCCCGGCTATTCGCTCTCCTCCCTGCGTTTCCCGGGGTGGAAGGGTCTGGGTGTGCGCTGGCAATATGGGCAGAACGAAAACGTCGTCGAAGTTCTCGCCACCAGCGGCCTGCTCTTTGCAATCCTGCCGGTCGAATTGCGCGACAGCGCGCTGATGCAGCTTACCCTTGCGGACGGCACATCGTTCGCCAGCTATAGCCCGCAGAAGAAATGGCTCGCCGACGGCACCAAACTGACCATGTTCGAGGAGAAGTCGACGCAGTATCCTATCGCATTCAGCCTGAAGGTCGATCAGGCCGCGCTCGCCCGATGGAACCAGGCACTGTCCCCGCAGACGATCGCGATCACACTGGCCTTTGGCCTTGGCTTCGGCATTCTTGCGGCGCGCGGCATGTTCCGCAACACGTCGATCCTCGACGAACTCGACGCCGCATTGTCCGGCGGACAGATCCAGCCCTATTTCCAGCCGATTTTCGACCTTGAGGATCGAAAACTTCTCGGCTTCGAGATGCTGGCACGGTGGATCAAGCCGGATGGCTCGATGATTCCCCCGCTGGCCTTCATCCCCCTTGCCGAAAGCAGCGGCCGCATTGAAAGGCTGACGACTGAGCTTTTGAAACAGGCCGGTGCCCAGCTTGGCGGGCTTTTGCAGGCGCAGAACCATCTGAAGCTGACCTTCAACGTCACGCCGGATCAGTATCTGGCGGACGGCTTCGTCGGCAAACTGGTCGCGGATGCCACGCGCTTTGATCTTCCCCACCGCGCCCTCGTCGTCGAGGTCACCGAACGGCAGGTCATCACCGACAAGGCGCGCGCAGCAACCGTGACGGCGAACCTGATCGACGCCGGTCTGCGCGTCGCCATCGACGATGCGGGAACCGGTCACAACGGCCTGTCCGCCATCCATGCGCTTGGTGCCAACTATCTCAAGATCGACAAGTTCTTCGTCGACGGCATCACCCTGGACCGCAAATCATCAGAACTGGTCGAATTGCTGGCCTCGCTTGCGACGAAGTTCGGCATGACCGTCGTTGCCGAGGGCATCGAGACGGAAGAACAGATTGCTGCGCTATTGCAGATGGGTATCCGGGAAGGACAGGGTTTCGTCTATTCCCGCCCGGTACCGGCTGCGGCGATCCTCGACATGGCGACGAAAGACGCCGCGGCAGCCCCGCCGAAAAGAGGCTCCGGCCGCGTCTCGTTCCTATTGAGTGCCTGAAGGCGGCACTGCGACCGCTGCCTTCACCAGAGCCCTTGCATCATCGCTGTCCCACGCGGCGGGGCCATTCATCGACGAAATCAGGCAGCCCTTGTCATCCATCAGCAGCGTCACCGGCAGGCCGAAGGCAAGGCCTTCCTTCTTCAGTGCATTGAAAACGCCCATCGAGGCATCCCGGTAGTAGCCGAGATCATGCACGCCGGTCTCATTCAGGAAGGCCTTCGGCTTTTCGTCGTCGCCGATATCGATATTGACGGCCACCACTTCGAATTTGTCGCTGCCCGCGGATTTCTGCAGCGCATTCAGCGCCGGCATTTCCTCGCGGCACGGCACGCACCAGGTCGCCCAGAGGTTGAGGAGGACGGTCTTGCCGGTAAAATCGGCCAGCGACAGGTCCTTTCCGTCCTTGCCCTTGAAGCTCAGGCCCGACAGCGGGCGCGGTTCGCTGACCGGCGCCATGGCCGCGACATGCCCCTTCAGGAAAGGCGTGACCGCCGCGACCTTGTCTTTTGCCGCCTCGCAGGCCTTCGCGCCGGCGGTTTCGACTGCCGCACCATTGCCAGACCCGCTTTCCCTGACGTATACCGCTGCCGCACCGGCGATCAGCCCTCCGAGGGCAGCGATCACCACCAGTCTGGCAGGCGGAAAGCGTTTTTGTCTGTCGGTCACTTCATTTTCCAAAACGGGTCATTCTCCAGGGCGGGCATATTCATGGGCGACGGCACTTCCGAAACCAAAAGCTCCAACCAGATGTGGGGCGGTCGCTTCGCGCAAGGGCCGGCCGCGATCATGGAGGAGATAAATGCCTCGATCGGCTTCGACAAGAAGCTTTTCGCCCAGGACATCCGCGGCTCAATAGCGCATGCGACCATGCTGGCCCATCAAGGCATCATTTCGGCTGACGATAAAGACAAGATCGTTCACGGTCTCGACACGATCCTGTCAGAGATCGAAAGCGGACAGTTCGAGTTCTCCCGCCGGCTCGAAGACATACACATGAATATCGAGGCGCGGCTGGCCACCCTGATCGGCCCGGCAGCGGGACGCCTGCACACCGCCCGCTCGCGCAACGACCAGGTGGCGCTCGACTTCCGCCTCTGGGTGAAGGAAGAGCTGCAGAAGTGCGAGGGCATGCTGACGAGCCTGATCGCCGCCTTCCTCGACCGCGCCGAAGAACATGCCGAGACGGTGATGCCCGGCTTCACCCATCTGCAGACGGCCCAGCCCGTCACCTTCGGCCATCACTGCATGGCCTATGTCGAGATGTTCGGCCGCGACCGCGCGCGCGTTCGCCATGCGATCGAACACATGGACGAAAGCCCGATCGGCGCCGCCGCCCTTGCCGGTACCGGCTTTCCGATCGATCGCCACATGACCGCCAAGGCACTCGGCTTCCGTGAGCCGACCCGCAATTCGATCGACACCGTCTCCGACCGCGATTTCGCGCTGGAATTCCTGTCGATCGCCTCGATCTGCGCCGTGCATCTGTCGCGGCTTGCCGAAGAGATCGTCATCTGGTCGACGCCGCAATTCGGCTTTGTGCGACTGTCGGATGCATTTTCGACAGGCTCGTCAATCATGCCGCAAAAGAAGAACCCGGATGCCGCCGAACTGGTGCGTGCCAAGACCGGCCGCATCAACGGCTCGCTGATCGCTCTTCTGACGGTCATGAAGGGCCTGCCGCTCGCCTATTCCAAGGACATGCAGGAAGACAAGGAACAGGTCTTCGACAGTGCCGAAAGCCTGGAACTGGCAATCGCCGCGATGACCGGCATGGTGCGCGACATGACCATCCGCGCAGACCGCATGAAGGCCGCCGCCGGCTCCGGCTATTCGACGGCAACCGACCTTGCCGACTGGCTGGTACGGGAAGCCGGCCTGCCCTTCCGCGACGCCCATCATGTGACCGGCCGCGCGGTGGCCCTTGCCGAGCAGAAATCCTGCGAACTGGCCGAACTGTCGCTCGAAGACCTGCAGGCGATCCATCCCGATATCACCGACAAGGTTTTCGGCATCCTGACTGTCGAGGCCTCGGTTGCCAGCCGTACCTCCTTCGGCGGCACGGCACCGAGCGAAGTGCGAAAGCAGATCGCCTGGTGGCGCACACGGAACTGAGGACAAGATTCAGGGTGCACAACATCCTGAAAAGCCGATATGAGTTCTGACAAATTTGAGACGAAGGGCCTGATGGCCCGGACCGGGAAGCATCCATGCTCTTACGAAACACCGCCATTCTGATTGCAGCCCTTGCCATAACCGGCCTCACGCTCTCCGGCTGCGGCCGCAAGGGCGATCTCGACCGTCCGGGCTCGTCCCAGCCGATCAACACCAAGGCCGCACCAGGCACCGTGGAAAAGAAGGATGAAGCGCCAGGCAAGCCCTTTCTCCTCGATCCCCTCCTTTAACAGAGCACTCCCTTGAACCATTTTGAATATCGCGACGGCATTCTCTTTGCGGAAGACGTCTCCGTCATCGACATCGCCAAGGCGGTGGGTACGCCGTTCTACTGCTATTCGACCGCGACGCTGGAGCGGCACTATTCCGTGTTCTCCAAGGCGTTTTCCGATATCGACGCGATGGTCTGCTATGCGATGAAGGCCAATTCCAACCAGGCCGTGCTGAAAACGCTCGGGCGCTTGGGTGCCGGAGTCGATGTCGTGTCCGGCGGCGAACTGCGCCGGGCCTTGGCGGCCGGCATTCCGGCAAACCGCATCATGTTTTCAGGCGTTGGCAAGACCGCGCGGGAAATGGACCTGGCGCTGGATGCCGGTATCTACTGCTTCAACGTCGAATCCGAGCCGGAACTGGAAGTGCTCAACGCCCGCGCCGTGCGCGAGGGCAAGAAGGCGCATGTCTCCTTCCGCATCAATCCGGATGTCGATGCCAAGACCCATGCGAAGATTTCGACCGGCAAGAAGGAAAACAAGTTCGGCATCGCCTATGAACGCGCCCGCGCGGTCTATGCGCATGCAGCGACCCTGCCCGGCATCCAGGTGACCGGCATCGACATGCATATCGGCAGCCAGATCACCGAATTGCAGCCCTTTGCCGATGCTTTCAAGCTGTTGCGCGAACTGGTCGATGCGCTGCGCGCCGACGGCCACAGCATCGATCACGTCGATGTCGGCGGCGGGCTTGGCGTACCTTACAAGCTGGACAACAACCCGCCGCCCCTGCCCGATGCCTATGCCACCATCGTCAAGGACCAGCTGCGCGAACTCGGCTGCAAGATCATCATGGAGCCCGGCCGGCTGATCGTCGGCAATGCCGGCATCATGGTCACGGAAGTCATCTATGTGAAGGACGGCGGCTCGAAGACATTCGTCATCGTCGACGGCGCCATGAACGACCTGATCCGCCCGACGCTCTACGAGGCCTATCACGAGATCCAGCCGGTGCGCATTTCCGCCGCCAACGCGCCGCGCATCAAGGCCGACATCGTCGGCCCGGTCTGCGAGACCGGCGACTATCTGGCGCTCGACCGGGAAATGGCCATGCCGAAGCCCGGCGACCTGATTTCGGTCGGAACCGCCGGAGCCTATGGCGCCGTGCAGGCCGGCACCTATAACAGCCGCCTTCTGGTGCCCGAGGTGCTGGTCAAGGGCAATCGCTTCCATGTGATTCGCCAGCGCACCAGCTACGAGGACCTGATCGGGCTCGATTCGGTTCCCGACTGGCTCGACTGATACCAGCTTCGCGATTCCCGGCCTGCCGTTGTTGATAGCGCGGCAACGGACCGCTGAATTCGATCACGATTGCGTTGCCGCCCTCGTCTTCGCCACAAAGAATGTTATCCTTCGCAGCACGGTTCGAACGCTGAAAGGGAACGGATGACGGAAATCCGGCGGGATGCCTCGACGGGGCCAGCAGGCTTCATGAGAAGCCTTGCGGTCAAGCGGACGCTTGCCCGCATCGTTCTCGTCACCGAGCAGGCAGCACCTCGTGCGCTGCCGCTACTTGCCGCCGTGCTTCTGTTTCTGTCCGCCGCATGGTTCGGCTTCTTCCGCGTCGCACCCGGCTGGCTGCATGCCGTGGTGCTTTTCGGCTTCGCGGCCGCCTTCATCATCCTGCTGATCCCGCTCCTGCGTGTCCGCGTCCCCGGCAATGCCGATGCCGACCGGATGCTGGAAGAGCGCAACGATTTGCCGCATCAGGCAATCCGCGTGCAGGACGACCAGCCGGCCACCAGCGGCGCCTTCGGCCAGGCGCTGTGGCAGGAACACCAGACGCGCATGGCGCGGATGATCGGCGCGCTGGAGACGGGTCTGCCAAGGCCGGATATCGCCCGCAGCGACAGCTACGGCCTGCGCGCCGTTCCGGTTCTCATCGCCTGCGTTGCCTTTGCCTATTCCTATTCGAACAAGGCGGGCATGATTTCAGATATCTTTCACCCGCCGCAGCAGATCGCCGCGGCGCCTGACGTCCGTATCGACGCCTGGGTGACACCGCCGGGCTATACCGGCCGGGCGCCGGTGTTTCTAACCGGCCGGCAGGGCGCCGAACAGGCCACCGACAGCGCCGAACCGCTGCGCATCCCGCAGTTCAGCGAACTGACCGTCCGCATCACCAGCGGCGGCGAGAACGCATCCGTCACCTATCTGGAAAATGGCGCAGCCCAGCCGCTCGTGATCCCCGTACAGGCCGCCAAACCCGCCAAGAATGGGAAACCGGAGCAAACAGCGGCGGCGGTGGCCGATCCCGCAAAACCCGGCAGCGAAACCCATCTGATGAAAATCACCAAGGACGGCGCGTTGTCCGTCGGCGGCGAGCAATGGGCCTTCACTGTGATCCCCGACAGCGTGCCGGATATCGGCTTCGACGGCATTCCGCGCGCCACGGTAAACGGCGCGCTCGAAATCGGCTTTGCCGCCAAGGACGACTACGGCATCCAGGATGCCTGGGCCGAGATCGTTCCGCTCGACCAGCAGGCAGCCGACGCGCGGCCGCTCTATCCGCTGCCGGAATATCGCCTCGACCTGCCCAAGCGCAACGCCCGCGAGGCAAAGGGGCTGACCAGCCGCAATCTCAGCGAACATCCGCTGTCTGGAAAGCGCGTGCGCGTCACGCTTGTCGCCAAGGATGCCGCCGGTCAGGAAGGCCGCAGCGTGCCGCAGGACATGATCCTGCCCGCCCGCCCGTTCTTCGAGCCCTTGGCAGGTGCCGTCGCCGAGCAGCGTCAGGTGTTTGCGCTCAATGCCAACGACCTGCCGCGCGCCATCGACCTCAACGACGCGCTGATGGTGCGCCCGGACGAGACGATCCCCAACCTCACGCATTTCCTGCTGCTGCAATCCGCTCGCACCCGCATGGCCCTGGCGCGTAACGACGACATGCTGCGCGACGCGGCCGGCTATCTCTGGGAGATCGCGCTCGGCATTGAGGACGGCGACATGGCGCTGGCCGACAAGCGCCTGCGCGACGCCCAGCAGAAACTGTCCGAAGCCCTTGAAAAGGGCGCGTCGGACGAGGAAATCGCCAAGCTGATGCAGGAACTGCGCGATGCCATGAAGGACTACATGGAGGCGCTGGCCAAGCAGGCGGCAAAGAACCCGCAGGTGGCGGCCAATCCGAACCAGAACAACGTGCTGCGCCAGCAAGATCTGGAAAAGATGATGAACCAGATCGAGAATCTCGCCAAATCCGGCGCCAAGGACCAGGCACGGCAGATGCTGTCCGAAATGCAGCGCATGATGAACAATCTCCAGGCCGGCCGGCCGCAGCAACAGCAGCAGGGCCAGGAGAACAGCGAGATGCGCAAGCAGATGGACAAGCTGGGCGAGCTGATGCAGCAGCAGCAGCAGCTGATGGACGAAACCTTCAAATACGACCAGGCGCTGCGCGACCGCATGCAGCGCGGCGATCCGCTGGACGGGCAGGATCAGGAGCTTTTCAACCAGGACATGCCGCAGCAACCGGGACAACAGCCGGACGAAAACGCTCAGCAGCCGGGCCCGATGGACAATATGACCGCCGAAGAGCTGAAGCAGGCGCTGAAGGACATGCAGGCGCAGCAGGACGCGCTCGCCAAGCAGCTCGGCGAATTGCAGAAGGGCCTTGAAGGCATGGGCATCAAGCCCGGCAAGGGTTTCGGCGAGGCCGGCCGCGAGATGAAGGGCGCCTCGGGGGCGCTCGGCAAGGGACAGGGCGAACAGGCCGTCGGCAGCCAGGGCCGCGCGCTGCAGGCCTTGCGCGACGGCGCGCAGGACATGATGCAGCAGATGCAGAGCCAGGGACAAGGCCCCGGACAGGGACAGGGCGTGCCGCAATACGGCCAGAACGGCCGCGACCCGCTCGGCCGCCGCCAGCAGAATACAGGCCCGGACTTCGGCGATCAGGTCAAGGTGCCCGACGAGATCGACACGCAGCGCGCGCGGGAGATTCTGGAAGAAATCCGCCGGAGGTTGGGAACGAATTCGTCACCCGAGACGGAGCGGCAGTATCTGGAAAGGCTGTTGGATATTCGGTGATGTATGGAGAGATTCATGCGAGGGATAGTGCCCTTCACAACGACGATCCTGTCACAGCCCGATAGTGTTTGTGCAGACTGCATCCCCTCAAAGCGGTGTTGTCTAAGCATACCCGTGGGGGCGCCGCTAAAAATGAAAGGCGCTCGACCGTTTCCGGGAGCGCCCTCGAATTCTGAAGGGATTTGAACCCTCGACCTCCCCCTTTCGAAAGGGGCGCTCTATCCAACTGAGCTACAGACGCCTTAGTGGGATAATAATTCGTTCGAGCTATTTCAAGGTGCCGAT
>Ga0307515_10017159_pt1 | contig 13209 bp, 13 predicted proteins | sample 17_EM_MG_FD_194513 | JGI IMG/M metagenome (GOLD analysis project Ga0307515, IMG submission 194513) | Populus trichocarpa ectomycorrhiza microbial communities from riparian zone in the Pacific Northwest, United States - 17_EM | ecosystem: Host-associated > Plants > Roots > Unclassified | place...
GGGAGAGGACGGCGCCGGTATGGGCTGGGTAACCGACTGGAGTGCGCAGGCGGCCTGCCGCACTACCGATCCGGATGAACTGTTCGTTCAAGGAGCAGCGCAGAACAGGGCGAAGGCAGTGTGCACCGGATGTCCGGTACGCACGGAGTGCCTCGCCGATGCGCTCGACAACCGCGTCGAATTCGGCGTGTGGGGAGGAATGACGGAGCGGGAGCGCCGCGCACTGCTGCGCAGGCGGCCCACTGTCACTTCATGGCGCCGGCTACTGGAGACCGCGCGTATCGAGTACGAACGAGGGGTCGGCATCATCCCCCTCGACGACGACGAGATCTACGAGAACTACGCGGCGGTGGGCTGACACCCACCGGTCCCTTCGGGGCCGACCTCGGGCGATCCCCGGGGCATGCGCCCGGAGGTTCCGCGTCAGACCTTCGTCTCAGGCAGCTCCGGCCGACCGGCCGCGAGCCGACTCCCGATGTCCCGCAGCCCCGCGAGGTCATGTACATCGCCGGGCAGCGCGGCGACTTCGGCCACCGCCACCTCGGGGTGGCGTGCGGTGAAGCGGTCACGTGTGCGCTGCTCACGGGAGAGCAGCCGCATCCGCTCGGCGTGCAACTTGAGCAGTCCTGCGGTGAGTTGTTCGACGGATCGCTCGTCGTCGGACGGCTGACCGTCCGTGTCGTCCGTGGCGGCGGACCGCTCCTGGTCCGTGTCGGCGGGGGAGCCTTCGTCAGGAGCTGCGGCGCGAGCTGTTGTCTCGGAAGCGGAAGACTCGGATGCGGGCGACTCGGAAGCTTGAGTCTCGGAAGCTGGAGATTCTGAACTGCCGTACGTGTCGGGAGAGTTACGAAGTCCAGCTTTCCCGCCCATCTGATCGACAATGCGGGACTCCTCAAGATTTTCCGCGGCGGCGAGTGCCCGCTCGGCCGACAGCCGGGCGGCTCCGCTGCCGTGCACCCGGTTGAGGACCAGACCGGCCAGCGGCATCTCCTCGGCCGCCAGCCGCTCCACGAAGTACGCGGCCTCGCGCAGCGCGTCCCGCTCCGGGGCCGCGACGACCAGGAACGCCGTCCCAGGCGCCTGGAGCAGCTTGTACGTCGCGTCCGCGCGCGTGCGGAAGCCGCCGAAGGTGGTGTCCATCGCGGCCACGAACGTCTGGACGTCCTTGAGGAGTTGACCGCCGAGCAGCTTGCCGATCGTGCCGGTCATCATCGACATGCCGACGTTCAGGAACTTCATCCCGGCCCGTCCGCCCAGCTTCGCCGGCGCGGTCAGCAGCCGGATCAACTTGCCGTCCAGGAACGAGCCGAGACGTTTCGGCGCGTCCAGGAAGTCGAGCGCCGAGCGGGACGGCGGGGTGTCCACGACGATCAGGTCCCAGTCGTGCTGGGCGCGCAACTGGCCCAGCTTCTCCATCGCCATGTACTCCTGCGTGCCCGCGAAGCCCGCCGACAGCGACTGGTAGAAGGGGTTGCTCAGGATCGCCGCCGCCCGCTCGCGGTCCGCGTGCGCCTCGACGATCTCGTCGAAGGTGCGCTTCATGTCGAGCATCATGGCGTGCAGTTCGCCGTCCCCGTCGACGCCCTTCACGCGCCTGGGGGTGTTGTCCAGCGAGTCGATGCCCATGGACTGGGCGAGCCTGCGGGCCGGGTCGATGGTCAGGACGACGACCCGGCGCCCCCGCTCGGCGGCCCGCAGCCCGAGCGCCGCCGCGGTGGTCGTCTTGCCGACCCCGCCCGAGCCGCAGCACACGACGATGCGGGTCTCCGGGTCGTCGATCAGCGGGTCGACGTCGAGCACGCGCGCGTGGGAGATGTGGTGGGAGCGGGAGTCCCGGGCGGAGGAAGCGCGGGCGGTGTCCTGTGCGGGAGAACCGTGTGAGGCGCGGGCGGGGTCCTGCGGGCGGGCCGGGTCCGGACTCATGACATCCCCTGCTTCCGCAGCTCGGTGGCGAGTTCGTACAGGCCCGCGAGGTCCATGCCCTCGGCGAGCAACGGCAGTTCGTGCAACGGAAGGCCCTGCTCGCCGAGTACGGCCCGCTGGTCGTGCTCCAGCGCGTACCGCTCGGCGTACTCCTCGGCCTGCGCGAGCAGCGGATCCACCAGCTTCTCGGCGTTGCCGCCGCGTCGGGCTCCGCCGAGGCCCGCGGCGGACAGCGCCTGCGCCACGGCGGTGCGCGGGACGGCCCGTACGAGATCGAGGTCGGTCTCGTCCAGCACCTCGGGGCGGACCATGTTCACGATGATCCGGCCCACCGGCAGCCGCGCCGCCCGGAGTTCGGCGATGCCGTCCGCGGTCTCCTGGACGGGCATCTCCTCAAGCAGCGTCACCATGTGCACGGCCGTCTCCGGTGACTTCAGCACCCGCATCACCGCCTGCGCCTGATTGTGTATCGGGCCGATCTTCGCGAGCCCGGCGACCTCGTCGTTGACGTTCAGGAAGCGGGTGATGCGGCCGGTGGGCGGCGCGTCCATCACGACGTAGTCGTAGGCGAACCGCCCGCTCTTCTCCTTGCGGCGTACGGCCTCGCAGGCCTTGCCGGTCAGGAGGACGTCCCGGAGGCCGGGCGCGACCGTGGTGGCGAAGTCGATCGCGCCGAGTTTCTTCAGGGCGCGGCCCGCGCTGCCGAGTTTGTAGAACATCTGGAGGTAGTCCAGAAGGGCCAGTTCGGGGTCGATGGCCAGGGCGTACACCTCCCCGCCCCCGGGAGCGACGGCGATCTTCCGCTCCTCATAAGGCAGCGTCTCCGTCTCGAAGAGCTGCGCGATGCCCTGGCGACCCTCGACCTCGACGAGAAGCGTCCGCTTCCCCTCGGTGGCCAGGGCCAGCGCGAGGGCCGCGGCCACCGTGGTCTTGCCGGTACCGCCCTTGCCACTGACGACCTGGAGCCTGCTCACGTCTTCGAGCCTAACCAGTCCGCGCCCGAACCAAGCGGGAGGCTGTGGATAACGCGACGGACAACGCGACCACAGACCGCCGGTTCGCAGCGGCTAAAGTCGGCCGTATGACCAAGTGGGAATACTCGACTGTGCCGCTGCTCGTCCACGCCACGAAGCAGATTCTGGACACCTGGGGCGAGGACGGCTGGGAGCTCGTCCAGGTCGTGCCCGGGCCGAACAACCCCGAGCAACTGGTGGCCTACCTCAAGCGGGAGAAGGCATGAGTGCCGTCGAGGCCCGGCTGGCCGAGCTCGGTCTGACCCTGCCGGCGGTCGTCCCGCCGCTCGCCGCGTACCAGCCCGCCGTGCAGAGCGGTGTCTACGTCTACACCTCGGGCCAGTTGCCCATGGTGGACGGCAAGCTTCCGGTCACCGGCAAGGTGGGTGGTGAGGTCACCGCCGAGGAGGCCAAGGAACTTGCCCGCACCTGCGCGCTGAACGCCCTCGCCGCCGTCAAGTCCGTCGCCGGTGACCTGGACCGCATCGCGCGCGTGGTGAAGGTCGTCGGCTTCGTCGCCTCGGCCTCCGACTTCACCGGCCAGCCCGGCGTGATCAACGGCGCCAGCGAACTCCTCGGCGAGGTCCTCGGCGACAAGGGCGTGCACGCGCGGAGCGCGGTCGGCGTGGCGGTACTGCCGCTGGACTCACCGGTCGAGGTCGAGATCCAGGTGGAGCTGACGGAGGCGTAGTCGCTGTCCCGGGGTGCGCGATCGGGCGTCATGGCTGTCCTGGGGTGCGTGTTGTTGCCTCTCGAACATCCGCGCACTACGGGATAGCCTCCGCCCATGGCGAACGGTCAGTGGTTCCCGGCGGAGTGGCCCGAGCGCATCCAGGCGCTCGCGGAGGGCCGGCTCACGCCGGTGGAGCCCAGGCGGGCGGCCACCGTGATGCTCCTCAAGGACACCGGTACCGACACCGGCCCCGCCGTCCACATGCTGCGCAGACGCGCCTCCATGGCCTTCGCCGGGGGCGCGTACGCGTACCCGGGCGGCGGTGTCGACCCGCGCGACGACGACCACCATGTCCGCTGGGCGGGCCCCACGCGCGCGTGGTGGGCGAACCGGCTGGGCGTCGACGAGACGTCGGCCCAGGCGATCGTGTGCGCGGCGGTCCGGGAGACGTACGAGGAGGCGGGCGTCCTGCTCGCCGGCCCGACCCCCGACTCGGTCGTCGGCGACACCACGGGCGCCGCCTGGGAGACGGACCGCGCCGCCCTGGTCGCCCGTGACCTGTCCTTCGCGGAGTTCCTCGACCGCCGGGGCCTGGTCCTGCGGTCCGACCTGCTGGGCGCGTGGGCCCGCTGGATCACCCCGGAATTCGAGACCCGCCGCTACGACACCTGGTTCTTCGTCGCCGTCCTCCCGGAGGGCCAGCGCACCCGCAACGCCTCCACGGAGGCCGACCGCACGGTGTGGATCACCCCGGGCGAGGCGGCGTCGTCGTACGACAAGGGCGACCTGACGATGATGCCGCCGACCATCGCGACCCTGCGCGGCCTGATCCCGTACGGCAGCGCGGCCGAGGCGTTGTCGTCGGCCCCGGAGCGTGATCTGACGCCTGTCCTCGCCCGGGCCCGCCTGGAGGGCGGCGAGGTCGTCCTGTCCTGGCCGGGCCACGAGGAGTTCACGAAGCGCATCCCTACAGGTGGGACACCCGCATGACCACCCCACCCCCACCCGACCCCACAGAAGGCGCCCCCGCATGACCGACGCAGCCGCCCTCCCCGGCCAGCCACGTGGCGGGGTTCTCACCGGCCCCGCCACCGCCCGTGCCGTCAACGTGCTCGCGCCCAACGCGTCCGCGATGACGCTGGACGGGACCAACACGTGGATCGTCGCGGAGCCGGATTCCGCGTTGGCGGTGGTGATCGATCCGGGGCCGTTGGACGAGGGACATCTGCGCAACGTCGTCGACACCGCCGAGAAGGCGGGCAAGCGGGTCGCGCTGACCCTGTTGACGCACGGGCACCCCGACCACGCCGAAGGTGCCGTTCGGTTCGCCGAACTGACGGACACGAAGGTGCGCGCGCTGGATCCGGCTCTGCGACTCGGGGACGAGGGGCTCGCCGCCGGGAACGTGATCCGGGTCGGCGGCCTGGAGCTGGTCGTCGTGTCGACGCCCGGGCACACCGGAGACTCGCTGTGCTTCCATCTCCCGGCCGATCAGGCCGTCCTGACCGGGGACACCGTCCTGGGGCGCGGCACGACCGTCGTGGCGCATCCTGACGGCCGCCTGGGGGACTACCTGGACTCGCTGCGGCGGCTGCGGTCCCTCACGGTCGACGACGGCGTCCACACCGTCCTGCCGGGGCACGGGCCCGTCCTGGAGGACGCGCAGGGTGCCGTCGAGTTCTATCTCGCCCACCGCGCCCACCGGCTGGCCCAGATCGAGACGGCCGTCGAGAACGGCCACCGGAGCCCGGCCGAGATCGTCGCCCACGTCTACGCGGACGTCGACCGCTCCCTGTGGCCGGCGGCGGAACTGTCCGTACGGGCCCAGTTGGACTACCTGAGGGAACACGGCCTGATCTAGGCGATGTCGTCCGGGCGCGGTGCCTTCACGCCGTGCACGCGCGCGTACTCCTTGGCCAGCCACGGGCCCAGGTCGTCGACGTACGACCGCAGGACGCCCGCGTCGCCCATCGGGTCGTATCCGCACTCCGCCGCCCTGCGCAGGGCCTCCGCCCGCTCCGGGTAGTACGCAGCAAACGCCTTCGCCATCTCCTGTAGGTCGCTGGTCCAGCCGTTCCAGCGGGGCATGACGAGGGTGAAGCCGGTGCGGACCAGGCGCCGGGACATGTAGCGCACCAGGGGGCGCCGGGCCTCGTCCGTGTCCTCGGCCGTGGCGATGCGCTCGCGCCAGCGGGGGAGCAGCAGGGCCAGGTCGCCGTTCGTCTCCCGAGCGAGCAGGGAGTCGGGGCGGTAGCGGGGCAGGTCCTCGGCCAGGTCCTCGCCGAGCAGCGGGGTGCACAGGCACGCGACGAACCACCCCAGGTCGTACGTCTCCGGCTCGCTCAGCAGCCGTGCCCGGCCGTACACCAGCGTGCCGACCCCGTCGATCTCCGGGAACTCCTTGTCGAGCGCCTCGCCGAGGTTCCGGGCCTCGGCGCGATCCTTCTCGGTGGGCTCCTGCCGGGTCACCACGAGCAGGTCCAGATCGCTGCGCCCCACGCGCGCGGTGCCGCGCGGGATCGACCCGTAGAGGTACGCGCTGTTGAGGCGTCCCCCGTAGAGGTCGATCAGCCGGTCGCGCGCGGCGGCGACGACCGGTCGGAAGGCGTGCGGGATGCGCCCCAGGGAGCCCTCGCGCTCGATGTATCCCTGGGCGTCTAGTCCTCTGTGGTGGACCGTTTCGGGCATGGGGTCACTGTGCCGGGAGACGGGTCCCCGGGGAGCGCTTTTGCGATCGTGCAACGGGGTCATCTCCAGCGGAACATCCGTAACCCGTGGCTGTAGTCGCCGGCTTCGCAGCCCACCGCGATCAGGTCGCCGGACGCGGCGACGAGCGGGTCGAAGGCGGTGCCGCGCAGCCTGCGATGGGCCACCACCCGGCCGTCGGCGGGGTCGAGGACGCTGAGGCGACCGCCGTACTCGTGCACGACCAGCAGCCGGCCGCGGTGGGCGAAGACGGCGTCCTGGTAGGTCTCCTTGCCGTGCCACTCCCACAGGAGCTCGCCCGAGGAGAGGGAGTACGCCCCGAGCCGGTTGCCCCGGTCGAGCTCGGCCCTGTCCCGGGGGACCAGGCCCACCACCAGGACGTCACCGGTCACGGCGACCCGCTCGCCGAACCGCTCGTAGCCGTCCGGCAGCGCCAGCGTCACGCCCTCCGTACCGCCGTCGTCCAGGAAGAGGAGCCGGTGTCCGCCGCGCGCGCCGCGTGTCTTCAGGACCGCCACGAAGGGGTCCGCGCTGAGGACGGACACGCTCTCCACGCGCGCGTCCGTGACGTCGTACTTCCACCGGATCTCGCCCGTGTCGACGTCCAGGGCGCGCATCACCGGCCGGGTATCCCAGTCCTTCCAGGACTCGCCGGTCGTCGCGACGAGTCCCCCGCCGAGGGCGACCTTGGCCGGGAGGTGCCCCAGGGGGGCCGCGTCCTGTTTCCGGCGGCGTACGACCTCGCCCGTGCCGATGGCCAGCCAGGTCAGGCCGACGCGTTTCGCGTCCCGGCGCCCGTCGTCGTAGTGCATCACCACCCCCACGCCGTCCACGGCGTCGGCGGACACCAGGCCGACGACCTGGTCACCGGGCGGCTGCCAGGTCCACAGCGGTTGGCCCGTGGCGGTCCGGAACGCCTGTACGCCGTCGACGCGGGCGATGACGACGGTGTCGTCCGTCAGCCACAGGCCCAGCGGCTTTCCGCCGAGGTCGCCCGTCGCGTCGGGCGTTCTCCACAGTCGGCGCGCCGATCTTCGCCACCAGGAGTGTTTCCAGGCCGAATCCGACGCCTTGTCCTCGTACATCCCCACCCCTGGTGATACGCGAAGGGCCCCGCCGCCGAGCGAGGCCCTTCCACACGTACGAAAAGTACGAACTACGAAACTAGCGCGAGCGCTTCGCCAGCCGCTCGACGTCCAGCAGGATCACCGCGCGGGCCTCCAGGCGCAGCCAGCCGCGGCCCGCGAAGTCGGCGAGGGCCTTGTTGACCGTCTCGCGGGACGCGCCGACCAGCTGGGCCAGTTCCTCCTGCGTGAGGTCGTGCACCACGTGGATGCCCTCCTCGGACTGCACGCCGAAGCGGCGGGAGAGGTCCAGCAGGGCGCGGGCCACGCGGCCGGGGACGTCCGAGAAGACCAGGTCGGACATCGCGTCGTTGGTCTTGCGCAGGCGGCGGGCGACCGCGCGCAGCAGCGCGGAGGCCACCTCGGGGCGGGCGCTCAGCCAGGGCTGGAGGTCGCCGTGGCCCAGGCCCAGCAGCTTGACCTCGGTCAGCGCGCTGGCGGTCGCCGTACGCGGGCCCGGGTCGAACAGCGACAGCTCGCCGATCAGCTCGCCGGGGCCGAGGACGGCCAGCATGTTCTCGCGGCCGTCCGGGGAGGTGCGGTGAAGCTTCACCTTGCCCTCGGTGACCACATAGAGCCGGTCGCCGGGGTCGCCCTCGTGAAAGAGGGAGTCCCCGCGCGCGAGGGTCACCTCACTCATGGAGGCGCGCAGCTCCGCGGCCTGATCGTCATCGAGCGCCGCGAAGAGCGGGGCGCGCCGCAGAACGTCGTCCACGAGTTCTCTCCTTGTCGACCTGCTCAGGGGATGGTGCTCCCCCTTGTTACCAGGGGACCGTGCTCCCCATTTTGCTGGACCGTCCAAACAGTGTGATCTGTCACAAGGATGCCGCACTGGTGTCCCGAGGTAAGCGGCAGGGGTCCAATTGGGGGCTGATCTTCGGGGTCCGGGGCGGATGTCAGTGCCGGGCTCTAGGCTGGCCGGGTGTCCAAATCGCCGGTGAGAGCACAGGCCAAGGGGGCTGGGCGGATGGTTGTACCTCGTGATTCCGCTGTGGGCGAACAGGGCCCTGACGGCGGTAAGAAAGCGGCAAAGGTGACAAAAGTATCGGCGCGGAAGACGGCGGTCACGGGGAAGGCGGCGGTCACGGCGGGCGTGAAGACCGAGTCGCACACCGCCCTCGTCCGCCGCGCCCGCCGCATCAATCGCGAACTGGCCGAGATCTATCCGTACGCCCACCCGGAGCTCGACTTCGAGAACCCCTTCCAGCTCGTCGTCGCCACGGTCCTGTCCGCCCAGACGACCGACCTGAGGGTCAACCAGACGACCCCGGCGCTGTTCGCCAAGTACCCGACCCCCGAGGACCTGGCCGCCGCCGACCCGGAGCAGGTCGAGGAGATCCTCCGCCCGACCGGGTTCTTCCGGGCCAAGACCAAGTCGGTCATAGGGCTCTCCAAGGCCCTGGTGGCCGACTTCGGCGGCGAGGTGCCCGGCCGCCTCGAAGATCTCGTCAAGCTGCCCGGTGTGGGCCGCAAGACCGCCTTCGTGGTGCTCGGCAACGCCTTCGGGCGGCCCGGCATCACCGTGGACACGCACTTCCAGCGGCTCGTACGGCGCTGGAAGTGGACCGAGGCGACCGAGCCCGACAAGATCGAGGCCGCTGTGGGAGCGCTCTTCCCGAAGAGCGACTGGACGATGCTCTCGCACCACGTGATCTTCCACGGCCGCCGGATCTGCCACGCCCGCAAGCCCGCGTGCGGCGCCTGCCCCATCGCCCCGCTCTGCCCGGCGTACGGCGAGGGCGAGACCGACCCGGAGAAGGCGAAGAAGCTGCTCAAGTACGAGAAGGGCGGCTATCCGGGCCAGCGGCTGAACCCGCCGCAGGCCTATCTGGACGCGGGCGGCAAACCGGCGCCGCCGCTGGGGTCGGCGTGACCGGGTCGGTGTGACGGGGACCGGCGTGACATCGGGGGCCGGATGACGGAACGATCTCGGAGGTATCGGGCGTTGATCAGTGGGAACGGGGGTGGGGGATGACACGCGCGAGCAATACCCAGGGTGTGGTGCTCAGCAAGGACGGGCTGCCGGGCTGGCTGGATCCGGTGGTACACGCCGTGGAGACGGTCGAGCCGCTGCAGTTGAGCCGTTTCCTGCCGCCGGAGGACGGGGCGGGGCGGCAGTCGGCGGTGCTGATCCTCTTCGGGGAGGGCGACGGCGATCAGGGGCCCGAGCTGCTGCTCATGGAGCGGTCGAGTTCGCTCCGGTCCCATGCCGGGCAGCCGTCCTTCCCCGGTGGTGCCCTCGACCCCGAGGACGGTGATCCGACGGGCGACGGGCCCTTGCGGGCCGCTCTCCGCGAGGCCGAGGAGGAGACCGGGCTCGACCCGGCCGGAGTGCAGCTCTTCGGGGTGCTGCCCAAGCTGTACATCCCGGTGAGCGGTTTCGTGGTGACACCGGTGCTGGGCTGGTGGCGGGAGCCGACTCCGGTCGGCGTGGTCGATCCGAACGAGACGGCGCGCGTGTTCACGGTCCCCGTGGCGGATCTCACGGATCCGGCCAACAGAGTCACCGTCACGCACCCCAGCGGCTTCCTGGGTCCGGCATTTCTGGTCGAATCGACCCTCGTCTGGGGCTTCACGGCCGGAGTCATCGACCGCCTGCTGCACTACTCCGGTTGGGAGCGGCCCTGGGACCCCGAGAAGCAGGTCCCCCTCGACTGGCGGTCATGACAAGGTGTCCGTCGTGAATGTGCTGGACATCCTGTTGCTGGTCGCCGCCGTGTGGTTCGCGATCGTGGGCTATCGCCAGGGGTTCGTCGTCGGCATCCTGTCGGTGATCGGGTTCCTGGGCGGCGGTCTCGTCGCCGTGTACACGCTGCCCGTGATCTGGGACGCGCTGACCGAGAAGTCCGAGGTCAGCACCACCGCGGCCGTCGTCGCGGTCATCATCGTCATCGTCTGCGCCTCCGTCGGCCAGGCCCTGACCACCCACCTGGGCAACAAGCTGCGCCGGTACATCACCTGGTCCCCGGCCCGCGCCCTGGACGCGACCGGCGGCGCCCTCGTCAACGTCCTCGCGATGCTCCTGGTCGCCTGGCTGATCGGCTCCGCGCTGGCCGGCACCACCCTGCCGACGCTCGGCAAGGAGGTCCGCAGCTCCAAGGTGCTGCTGGGGGTCTCCCGGGCGCTGCCCTCGCAGGCCGACACCTGGTTCGCGGACTTCTCCTCCGTCCTCGCGCAGAACGGCTTCCCGCAGGTCTTCAGCCCGTTCGCGAACGAGCCGATCAACGACGTCCAGCCGCCCGACCCGGCCCTCGCCTCCAGCGCGGTCGCCACCCGCGCCCAGCAGTCCATCGTCAAGGTCATGGGCACCGCCCAGAGCTGCGGCAAGGTCCTGGAGGGCTCCGGCTTCGTCTTCGGTGACCGCCGCGTGATGACCAACGCGCACGTCGTCGGCGGCGTCGACGAACCCACCGTCCAGATAGGCGGCCAGGGCCGCAAGTACGACGCCAAGGTCGTCCTCTACGACTGGCACCGCGACATCGCCGTACTCGACGTACCGGACCTGAAGGCGCGCTCCCTGCAGTTCGCGACCAAGGACGCGGTGAGCGGCAACAGCGCGATCGTGGCCGGCTTCCCGGAGAACGGGTCGTACGACGTCCGGGCCGCACGCGTGCGTGGCCGCATCACGGCCAACGGCCCGGACATCTACCACCGCGGCACGGTTCGCCGCGATGTGTACTCCCTCTACGCGACCGTCCGCCAGGGCAACTCCGGGGGCCCGCTGCTCACGCCCGAGGGCAAGGTGTACGGCGTGGTCTTCGCGAAGTCCCTCGACGACCCCGACACCGGGTACGCGCTCACCGCGGACGAGATCCAGCCGGACATCGTCAAGGGGCGTACCGCCAACGAGCAGGTGGACAGCGACAGTTGCGCGCTGTGAGCCCGGCTTTTTAAAGGGGGGGGCTGCGTCAGCCTCGAGGATGACGCAGCCGTACCGAGACCCAGCGGGCCCGGCGGCGCAGAATGCGCGGGATTCCCACCCTGAGGTCTGTGCCCTGGAGTTGCGGGGCGCCCCGTTGGTGGGAGCTCAGACCGTGGTCCGAGCGGCGATTGCGTGCTGCGTCACTGTAGTCGTGCGTCCAGCCCATACCCCTCCGTCTGCCCCTGCCCCAAGGTCGATAACCACCCCTTGGGGCCCCAATTGGCGTATGCGCGAGGCAAGTAGCCGTTCGTAGGACAGGTGTTCAGATCCGGATACCGGGCGCAGCGGGACGGTCACTGAACGGTCATCGACGGGTCATCGATGGGTCATTGGTAGGTCCGTGGTGGGTCACCGGTCGGGTTCGGGATCCTGCAGCCAGTTGACCAGTTCGGTCGAGAAGGCCGCCGGGTCCTCCTCGTGCGGGAAGTGCCCCAGCCCGTCGAACAGCCGCCAGCGGTACGGCGCTTCGACGTACTCCCCGGAACCGGCCGCGCTGCGGGTGCGCAGCACCGGGTCGAGCGAGCCGTGCAGATGCAGCGTCGGCACCCGCACCGGCCGCTTCATGCGCCGGTTGAACTGGATGCCGTCCGGGCGTGCCATCGACCGCACCATCCAGCGGTACGGCTCGATCGAGCAGTGCGCGGTCGACGGGATCAGCATGGCCCGCCGGTACGCCTCGACCGCCTCGTCGTCGGGCAGGCTCGCGCCGGACCAGTCCCGGATCAGCTTGCCCACCAACTCGGCGTCCTCGGCGAGGAGTTGCCGCTCGGGGAGCCACGGGCGCTGGAACCCCCAGATGTAGGAACTCGCCGTGGACTGCCTGACGTCGGAGAGCATCGCGTTGCGCCAGCGCCGGGGATGCGGCATTGAGGAGACGGCGAGCCGGCGCACCAGCTTGGGGCGCATCGCCGCCGCCGTCCACGCCAGATAGCCGCCCAGGTCATGGCCGACGAGCGCGGCATCCGGCTCACCGAGGGAGCGGATCACGCCGGTGACGTCGAGGGCGAGGTTGGCCGGGTCGTAGCCGCGGGGGGTGCGGTCGCTGCCGCCGACGCCCCGCAGGTCCATGGCGACGGCCCGGAACCCGGCGTCGGCCAGCGCGCCCAGCTGGTGCCGCCAGGTCCACCAGAACTGGGGGAAGCCGTGCAGCAGCAGCACCAGCGGCCCGTCGCCCACCTCCGCGATGTGGAAGCGGGCGCCGTTGGCCGCGACATCCCGGTGGGTCACCTCGCGCCCGCCGGGAATGTCGAGCCGTACGACCGAAGCAGGTTGTGTCCAAGGATGGGCGGGGTCCGTCATGAGGTCGAGCGTGCCACAGCCTCGATGGCTTCGGGGACACGGTCCTCGATCGCCGCGCGGGGATGCGGCTTGGCGTTGCCCAGGACGCCCGCGGTCTCCTTGACCGAAGCGGCCACCTTCTGCGGGCCCTTGCTCTTCGCCGCCTTCTTAAAGAAGAGCACGCCCACCAGCCCGAGGACGATCGCGACGAGCACGTTCGCGGCGAAGGAGAGCAGGAAGCAGAGCGCCATGTTCCAGCCGCTCCAGGTCCGAATCCCGTACGCCAGTGCGAAGTTGAGCATCGGCAGGGAGAACAGCAGCACCACCGCGGCGACCGTGAACGCGCCGCCGCCCGCGACACCGCGCTTGACGTCCTGCTTGAGCTGCGCCTTCGCCAGCGCGATCTCGTCGTGCACCAGCGCGGACATCTCGGTCGTCGCCGAGGCGAACAACTGGCCGATGCTGCGTTCGGTGCCGACCGGGCTGCCGTCGGGTGCGCTCATCGCGTACTCCCTCATCTGCATGTGTTTGTACCGTCTGGTCAGATCATGCCGGACCGTCGTTGTCCTC
>Ga0307515_10017160_pt1 | contig 13209 bp, 5 predicted proteins | sample 17_EM_MG_FD_194513 | JGI IMG/M metagenome (GOLD analysis project Ga0307515, IMG submission 194513) | Populus trichocarpa ectomycorrhiza microbial communities from riparian zone in the Pacific Northwest, United States - 17_EM | ecosystem: Host-associated > Plants > Roots > Unclassified | place...
ACTAGGTCCCACTCTAGGGATTCTTGTAGATTTTCTACTAGTCTTAGATGTTCTTGTGCAGCTTCTTCCTTACTACCTCTCGAGATAGAAAAGGATGCAGAAATAGGAGGAGACCACGGTTTTTGCCTTTTATATAGATTATTACTAAAGCTTAGGGTAAAGGTATCCCTAAAGTATAAAGTTAATTCCTAGAACTAGGATATCCTAGAGGTACTAGAGAGGTACTATATAAAGCTATTTTATAAAAAGAAGGACGGAATAAGATAATAACTTAAATACTAGTAGTAGTAACAGGGGCCTCCTCTTCTATCTTAACGTTATTATTAGTAGTATTATTGGCACTTCTATCCCTAGAAGCATTAGTACTTTTACTAATATTCTTCTTTAAGTAGTAGGAAGATAGGCTAGTATAGGCAGGGAACTGGTAAGGAGAACGTTTATCTTAACTTTTATTACTATCCTTAGTATTATCCCTAGGCTCTAAATTAGTATCTAAGCAGGGATTAGAAAGCCGTTGGCTAAAAGTATTAGTATAATTCCTAATATATTACTAGAGAAACTTACCTAGCTAGAAAGGCCCGCGTAAGAGTGCGAATATTATTATTTATAAGGGTAAGCTGCTTATAGATGCGTTCCTAGACACTATATATCTAAGATTATTACGTTTCTATAGTAGTAGAAACCCTTATTAAATTAAAAAGCCTACAAGCAATAGAAGATACCTTCTATCCCCGTCTGTCGCTATTTAGATATAGGCGGAAATCCCTAATAGCGCGCTAGAGCTTATAAGTCTTATACGCGTAAATAGCGGGGATCTAATATAATTAGCAAAATCTAAAATAGGATAGAATAAGAAATACTAGAATATAGGTCTTTCTTTGGCTGCGGTAATAGGAACATTTAGATTTATTTTTACTAGAGTACGGCATCTTATAGGCATAGGACGGGTCTAGCGTAAGAGCGTGAACGCAACGACGGTAGTACTTTAGGGAAACTACTATAGGAGTAATAGACGTTGTCTAAGGCGCTATTAAGAGAGGAATAACACCACCGCTTATCTGGGGACGCATAGCACATCTACGAGCTATTATAAGGAAATACTATAGAAGTTAGTATTATTACTAGAGATAAGGTAGGGATCCTATTACTTATAGACGCGTTATAAAAGGATATTAAAGCGGTGGTGAAAGAATAGCTGGAGATACGAGAGCTAAAAGTTAAGATATAATAAAAACAATCTATTTAAGAATAAGACGAATAGTGTTGTTAATAGAAGGATAAGTAAGAGACGACGGCTTATAAATAGGAAGAAATTAAAATAAAGACGTTATTATTAAAACCTATTTTAGGTAAATAGGGATAGTAGTTAGTTAACGCGTTGTACCGGATAACCTCTAGATCTATTTATAACAGACTCCTATAATTTAGAAAGGTAAATCCTACTAAAATTATTATTATTATTATTAAAATTCCATTATAAAAGCATTATAAAGAGCTAGGGTAGAAGAAGAGTAGAGGAATAAAGATAAAGTAAAGTTCTACGCTAGTAAAGAGCTAGCGATAAGCCGCATTATAGAGTACCTTTCCACTAAGAACTTCCCTAGTGGTTTTAGCTAGAACTCTATAAAGGTTTATTAAAAGGCGAAGTCTTAAAGGACTAAGACCCTTAAAGGGGAGGCAATTATAACGGAATCCCCTAGGAGGTATATATTAGATAAGACAGTAGGAGGTTTTATTAATGTCCCATCTATGTCCTATCTATATCCTATCTATATCCTAGAGAAGATATAGTTAGATAGATAGGGGTAAAAGGTTTTACTAGTGTCTTAGAAGGATTATATAGGAAGCTAGTTCTCCTCTAGAGAAGAACTAGTAATTAGTCTCTAAATAGAAGAGGTTAGAAAGTATTTGTCCTTTAATACGTGAAACCTATTCTACCTTCGACTTACCTTTGACTTACCTTCTACTTACCTATAACACTGTTAATTAGATAATTATACGTTCTGGTTAGGCTAACCTCTTATACTACCTAACCTTTAGTAACTTTCTATAAGCGGCCATTATATAGAGTAGGTGTAATTAATTCGTAAGGGCGCATTTTTATTATATAGCAAATGGCCTCTATATAGAACGTAAAGAGTTAGATTAGGTATATAAATAGCTAGCCGCCTTTAAGAGAGGTAAACTTAATATTATAGGGGTAGAGGGGCCTACTAATAAAAGAGTTATAGGAGAGGTAGAAGGGGGGGTAGGGGAGGTACTACCAGTATAACTATATAGGTACTCTAAATCTAAATCTAATATTATAGTAGTAATAACTATTTATCCTTAAGCAAGCCCTCCTAATAGAGCTGTAGCAGCTTACTGTTTATAATATACAGGCTTAAAAGTAGACAACTCTTCCCTAAATCCTCGCGCTAACCTATTACTTATACCTAGCTAAATAGTAAGTTAATACAGCCTTAATAAGCCATCCTCCATCTACTTAAGATCCTTAATCTTCCAGTCCTGTTCCTTAGCAATATCCTTTACCCGCTACCACTTTAACTTCCGCCACGGATTTTATACTAACCCTATCTTCTAATTAAAGAACCTTTATATAATATCTGCCTCGTCCTCTTTAAGTAAGTATGGTTAAATAATAGGGCTAACCCGCGACCTGCTACGGCGGTAGAGTGCTTACTAAAGGCTACGTACCTATAGGTAGGGCAGGTAGTATATATATAGGACGTGGCAGCTACTATTAAAGCTGCTAAGAGTATATAGGAGGCTAGGCAGGAGGCTAAGGAGAAGGTTAGGGGAGTAGAATACTCGGTAGTGCGTATAAGGAGGGTTACTATATATAAGGACCCGATTAATACTAGTATACAGGTATCTATAACTATAGCTCCCGGTCCTATTACTACTTATAAGCCTCTTAACTCTTCTATATAGAGCTTATACCGTCCATTATTATCTACTAGGCAGTTATTTCAAACTGCATCTTTTATATATCCATTATTTACTATATTACGCTCTTTATTTCTTATACAGCAGTAGCCTTATTTAATAGTTAAGAAGCTCTTATAATAGGGCCGTTAGATCTAAGAATTGCATAGACCTTAGGAGGAGGACCGTATTATATTACCTCGCAATAGGTTATAGCAATTAACCAGGCCTTATATTCACCAACGCCGACCCTATAGTATTAGTTATTATACGGGTCTATAAAGTAGACACCTTTATAATTGTTGCACTACTTAGAAGTACACTACTACCGGTTATAGAGCTCCTTTTAGTAGTTACCTGCACATTATAAGGATTCTATACATATAGCATTCTAATCCTCTAGTCTGCTTATACAAGTTTTACGCTTTAAGGGCGTTATATCTATAGGTAGTGTATCCTTACTAGGTATATCCTTATTTAACAATACCGCTTTCTTCTTTACCTAATAGGTGCTACACTATATCCATAGCTTAAAGATACCCTATAGAATTTCACGCTAGAACCGTAACGCGTATTAGTAATATATAGCTTCAAGGTTGGCAGCTTCCTCCTTACCAAAAGTATTAAGATACTAAGTATACCTAGATCCGCGCCTACCAAGTATTTTAAGAATAGCAACGCGTTTATTAATAGTATAGTCCTCATTATCTAGGACGCGATCTACCTCGGCGTAAAGAGCAAGCTCTACGTCTAAAAGGTTAAACTAAGGGAGCGGTATTAAGCGTAGAGTTTTTATATAAACTAGCCGCTTATTAACGCAGACCTTTAGAATAACCTATAGAGGATTATCTGGTATAGAGGCCGGCTTACTGCCCTCATCTAATTCGGAAGTAGGAGGCTCCTAGCGAACGGTAGTCTTACATTAATTCTTGGCTAGCCTCTTTTTACTACTTCTACTAATTACTAGCTCTAAAAGAGTAGCTGCTTCTAGTAGGGGATTATCATCTTCAAGATCTATTATCTCCTAATCCTCCTCTAAATATCCATATAGCTCCTCTTAAAGCTCCTCTTCTAGCTCCTCCTCTAACTCCTCTACTTCTCCATTATCTATATCGCCTTACTACTCAAACTAAACTTGTATAGACCTCTTCTTTAGGGTCTTAAGCACTAGCCTTAGAGTAGGCTTTACAGCGGACTTTATAGGAGGCTTTATGGCAGACTGTTATAGCACTGACCTAACGCGCACTGTCTTGTACTGTTTCCTACTATTGGCTAGCCTACTACTAGCGCCTTGGCGGCTAGCCCTACCACTTATATATAATACCCCCTTTTACCTCCTTCCCCTTCTTTATAGCATAACGTAGTTTATTAGTCTACTTTATTGCAGTACTGTAACAGTTTATACTATCATTAATTGCGCCCCATCGCGATCACCAATTCTCTATATCCCAGTTATCTCCGCCCTAGAGCAATCGCGACCTATGCGCGCTAACGCGTCTACACGCCAGTACAGTCCTAGAACAATCCTTAGTTTTTTTCCTAGCACTAAAGACCACCTAAATAGGCGATATTAATAACGCCGAAATAGCCGAAACCTAGAACCCCCGCGAAGTTTTTGCAGACTTCTTTATATAGATATACCCTAACATCGCATAGACAATCCGCCACTCCCTACTGTACCCTAAGACCTTTAAGGCCGATAAAGCTTACTATACCCTTGTTAACTATACTAATAAGTTCCTTAGCAATATTAAAGTGGGACTATAGTTTATATATAATATAAACACCGCTAATAAGAAAGCCAATAAAAGCCTTAATGCCCTTATTGCTTCCTAGACAGGAACTATTAACTCCTAGGTAGAGACTATTGCCGTCCTAAAATAATTAACCCCTATAACAACGGCAGTAACCTAGTAGAAAAAACGGATATCTAAAGACCCGCCAATATTTAGCGGAAAAGGTACCCCGCTAGAACGATAAGCTAACTTTAAGACCTGACATATTAAAATTAAAGGAGTCTTTAACTGTAACCGGGACTACTTTAATACAGTCTAATTCTAGATCCTTTATATCTCGGATATGCTAGAGGGCAAGGCCTATAAGTTTATTAAGTAGGGCTTAGAGCTTATATATAAGAACCTAAATAACATACCTATGTGGAAATAGCCCACTAAGGAAGATATACTTAAAGAGCTTACTATATACTATAAGGTCCTTAACATAACCTAGGTCGCAAAAAATAAGCTTAACCATTTCCCCTAGGGCGAGCGTAATTACTAGTCCTGGAAGGGAGAGCTTAATAAGTTAATAGTCCGCGCTAGAAAGATAGATAAATAGAAGGTAGACCTACTCTAGAAGTTTATCTCTCTAAAGATGGAAGAGCTAGCACTTAGACTTGCCTATAAAATTAATAATAGCGACTATATAGGTTGGAGTAAGTAGATAGATATGTTTACTAAGAACCTTATAAACCATGCACACTAAGCAAACCTTAAGAATACTAACCACCGCCCATCTGCTTAAGCCCCTGCCCCTATATTAACCTAAACCCTAACCTTAGTAGTAACTAGAGAACCTATAGACCTTAATAGAATCTTAAATACGGAGCGTAAGCGCCGCTTTAATAATAGACTGTGCCTTACCTATAGCCTGCCCGGCTACTAGAAGGACGCTTATAACCCCACTATAATAGTAAACCTAGTCCTAATACTAGCCCGTTAAATAACACAAACTAATAACCGCGGACGTAGCAACTATAGAGTCCATTATAGCCGCGGCAGACAACCCCCCCCTTTAACCCTACGGCTTAGTTACTCTAAATAATGCCCTATATAGAAGCCTAACCCGTTAATAGCGCCCAGTATTAGTGACTCCGCGCTAGCGAATATAAATACAGCTATATTATCGGCGAGGTACCGTCCTCCTATACCCTAACTAAGACTAGCACTACTAGCTAGATAGATACTAGATCGCCCTACTAAGACAGCTCTATACCCTAGTCGTTAAAAGGCAGACCCTTAGACTAAGTCGCGTCTAAGGGTCTAAACTATATAAGGAGGAAGACAAGAAGATTAGGTCCCTATTACTAGACTAATTAGTCCTTTCTATTAGTAAGCTGCCACTTAATCTTAGATTAGCAAATAGTAATAAGAAATTAATCCTTATTTAAACCCAGCTCTCCTTATTACGTAACCTATACCCCTAAGTATATATTAATATAGTAAGCCTAGTAGACTCTAGCAGTATAGTGATGGCATTTACTAATAAAGAGTCTATTATAAGAAAGTATAATATTATAACTAAGAAACTATTAGCGCCTAGGCTACTACGCCTTATAGACAGCATTCTAACCTCGCTTATTATAGACTACTTTACCGCCCAAATATTAATTAGCCTCTATACTAAAGCTATGCTCTTTCTTATTACTAAACTCTTACCTACCACCCTAATTATCCTAGGTATACCTTAGCTCTAGAAATATAAGCCCCGCCCTAGTTTTAGGGAGCTTAAGATCCACTTTAACTTAGACTACTACTCTAGGAACTGCCTCCCGTAGGGGATAGCCGACGGTAGTAGGGACGCCCCACGTAGATACTCGGCACTACTAAGCCTAGTGCCTAGGACTATATATAAAGCCCTAATAGTAGAAGATATCCCTAATAAAGGGGAACCTATATAGCTGTAAAGTAACGAGATAGCAGAAGACTAGACTCCTCTAGTACTTAAGACTAAAACGATAGGCTAGCTAGCCTTACCAAGACTAAGGAAGAAGGTTCGCTTCGCGCCACTACTACTAAAAATCCAACGCCAACCTAGACACCCTTTAAACCCTAGCCACCTAGCCTAATACCCAGAACTAAGCTATATACCATATACGTATACTATAGCCCGCGTTATAGTAAGGACTAGCTATAGAACTACTAAGACTTGGATAATAGAAACCCCACTACTATAACGCCTAACCTTATACCTACTCCCTACACGCCTCGTATAAGGCCGCCGCCTAGAAACCGCTCCTAAGAGCCAACTAAGACAAGCCAGCCCCGCCACGACGTTAGGAGAAGACTAAATACGCCCTAATCTAGACAATATTATAAATATACACGCCATAAATTTCGCCTAGTTTTATAAATAAAAAGGCGTAAAAGTAATAAGGATCTATATAGTAGAGCTGGTAGAACTAGTAGAATAAGAAGAACGGAAATAATTAATAGATAAACTCCCTACTAGACTAGTTAAGATACCAAACCTAATAGAGGAATCCTTTTACGGCTTAGTTAATAGTAACTATATAATAGAAGAAGCCTATAAGGTCTTCCCTAGTTATTTTTACCGTTTCCTTAAGGAAAACCTCTAGACTATAAATACTAAGTTCCTCCGCCGTAAAGTTATAGATATAGACGTTAAGAAGTTTATAAAAGGCAAGCCCGCTCTAACTAGGGACAATATTATATAACGCCTCCTAAGGGAATATAGGCACTATATTAAGGGGTTTCTCCTAAAGAATGCTAATAAGCTCCTACTATATTACCCATAGGACTATAAAATTAAAATTATACTAGGAAAGCAGCCTCCGTACTATAAGAACCGCCTACTATCCCCTACTAAGCTCTAATGTGTTAAGAAATAGATTAATAAGATACTTAATAAAGGCTTTATCCGAGAATTAACATCCCCTACCGCAGCCCTACTCCTACTCGCCACTAAGCTAGGAGAAGGGGTAAGGATCTGCTATAACTACAGAGGACTTAATAACGTCACTATTAAGAACCGATACCCGCTCCCACTTATCTATAAGACACTTAATGCCCTATATAGCGCTAAATTATATACTAAGCTTAATATTATTGCCGCGTTTAACAGGATCCGTATTGCCGAGGGCTATAAGTAGCTTATAGCATTTATTACCCGCTTTAGGCTCTATAAGATACTAGTAACCCTATTTAGCCTTTATAATGCCCTAGCTATATTCTAAAACTATATTAACCACATTCTTTATAACGCACTAGACAACTATTACACAGCATACCTTAACAATATCCTTGTATTTTCTAAAACTTAAGCTAAGCATACTAGGCACATTAAAGAGGTAATTCGCCGCCTTAGAGCTGCCGGCCTCTAAATTAATATTGGTAAATTAGAGTTCTATATAATAAAGATAAAGTACCTTAGCTTAATTATCTTAATAGAAGGAATAAGTATAGATCCTAAAAAGGTCTAAGCCTTATAAGCATAGGAGAACCCAACCTTAGTTAAGGAATTATAGCAGTTTCTCGGATTTATAAACTTTTACCGCAGGTTTATTTAAGGCTATTCTACTATTACTACACCTATAATAAAACTCCTAAGAAAGGATATTAGATAGCTATAGGGACTAGAATAAGCTAAGTCGTTTAAGGCCCTTAAGAGAGCCTTTACTTTAGCACTAATACTAGCATACTATAACTATATAAAGAAAATAGTGATAGAGACAGACGCATTAAATTGGGCTTCTAGCGGAGTCCTTTCCTAGTATAATAATAACGGTAAACTAAAACCGGTTGCATTCTTCTCCGCAAAGCACTCTACGCTAGAGTATAACTACAAGATCTACAATAAAGAACTCTTAGCTATTATTAAGGCTTTAGAGGAATAGCATCCTAAGCTGCAAGGGACCGAGAAGCCGTTTAAAATCATTACTAACTATAAGAACCTATAGATATTTATAACTACTAAGCAGCTAAACTAACACCAAGTCCGGTAGGCAGAGTTCCTTTTATAGTTTAACTTTGTAATTATATATAGACTTAGTAGCAAAGCTATACTCCCTAACGCCCTAAGCTAACTACTAGGAATAAAACCTAAGGACGCTAATAATAAACGCCTCTACTACTAAGCCTAAGTCGTTATACCGCCCTAGAAAGTTAACCCTATAATCTTAGAAGAATTACTATATAAGTCCCGCAACTTTAATAACGCGGAGTTTATAGCCGCTTTAGACCCTAAAATAGCTAAAAAGTTACTAGACGAGCTAATCTAGTTAGGATACTAGGAGAACGAACTCGTAAGAGATATGGTGGCGGCCCTGCGTAATTAGAAAGCTCGCCGTTGGCTAAAGAAGATTAGGAAATTACTTTATTACGATAAGTTAAAATATAGTATTATCGACGGACAGATCTACTTCCACTAATGCCTCTTTATCCCTAACGCCCTAGACCTCTACCTAGAAGTTATCTATTGCTCTTATAGTAGTAGCCCCACTAGTTACCCTAGCTAGGTTAAGACTCTTAACCTTATAAACCGAACATACTAGTAGCTAGGAATCTCCTAGTTTATAGCTACCTTCATTAAAGACTATACCCTATGCTTTTATACTAAGACCCCCTATTCTGCCCCACCTAGTTTCCTAAAGCTACTAGAACTACCTACTCACCCGTAGACCGATATTTTAATTAACTATATTATAACGCTGCCGGTATACTAATGCTATAGCAAGGTATATAAATATATCCTTATTATTATAGACCGCCTAACTAAAATATAATACCTTATTTTAGTAATAGGACTCTTAATAGAGGAGCTAGTTAATAGCTTTGTTAATAACGTATATAAGCTCTATAGTGCACCGAGTATAATTATCTCCGATCGCGATATATAATTTATTAGCGACTTCTAGCGACGACTAAGTAAACGCCTTAAGATAACCTTACAACTAAGCTTAGCCTAGCACCTAGAAACGGACGGCTAAACTAAAATTGTTAACGCTACCGTAAATAAGTACCTTTATACTTTTGTTAGCTTTATATAGGATAACTGGGTTAACTACCTACCGCTTACTAAGTTTACTACGAATAACCAAGTTAATAAGAGCATAGGTATCTCCCCGTTTTTTATAAACTATAGCTTTAACCCTCGCCTCGGAATTAAGCCTGCTAGCCCCCGCCTACTAATACTATCGGTATAAGCGAAGAAGGAGTTCTTCCGCGTAGACTTTATGGCTAACCGCTTTAAGCGGATATTAATATAGCTTAAGGCCCTAGCCTGGATTTTATAGTAACGCTATAAAGATAATACTAATACCTATAGGGACGAGAGTATATTATTCTACGAAGGCGATATAGTTATAGTTAGCTTAGAAAATATAAAGATAAATAGACCTAAGAAGAAATGGGACGACAAATAGGATGGCCTGTACCCTGTACTTGTAGTATACTAAGGGGCAGTTATAGTAGACCTCCTAGACTATATCTGAGTAAATAAATCCTTCTATATATCTAAAGTCCGCCTCTAGGCTGCTAAAGAGATCCCTAGCTAAGCAAATATTAATACTATAGAGCGCTATAATATATAAGGACAAGTAGTAGAGAGAGATAATAACGGCAATATAGAAGACAAATGGGAGTTTAAGAAAATCCTTAATGTACACAATAAAGACCCCTAAGGCCTAACTTATAAGATTAAATGGAAATACTATAAGGATATAACCTAGCAGCTAGAAGAGGACCTAAAGGGTTGCAAATAAGCTATACAGCGCTTCTATAAGCAACACCCTAAAAAGCTAGGACCTCTAAACTAGGCATAAGATAGGGAAAAGCCACGCTAAGGTCGTGGCCGACCACCGTATTAAAATTTGTGGTGGTTAAGATATTATGGAACTTCGACCGGCGGTTAAAGTTGTCTAATTAGCTAGATTCTTGCCAAGAAGCGCCACTTAGATTAATTTAGGTGGCGGTATAGAGTTCTACCGACTTTACTTACCGAACTAACTAATTAGGATTTTCTATACCCGGCATAGAAAATTGCTATTAGCTTGGTTAAGGGCGGTAAGCGGAACTAATATCTTTATAGTAAAAACAGGTGTTTTAGAGTTATATATTCGGTTTAGGGACCAAACCATTTAGGGAGGGGAGTACTGTCACGGCACTAACCTGACGCGCACTGTCTTGTACTGTTTCCTACTATTGGCTAGCCTACCACTAGCGCCTTGGCGGCTGGCCCTACCACTTATATGCAATACCCCCTTTTACCTCCTTCCCCTTCTTTATAGCACAACGTAGTTTATTAGTCTACTTCATTGCAGTACTGTGACACAGACTTAGAAGAACTTGCGGTAGGCTTCGCGGTCGGCTTCGCAGTAGGCTTCGTGGCAGGCTTCGCGGCAGGCTTCGTGGCAGGCTTCGTGGCAGGCTTCATGGCAGGCTTTGCGGCAGGCTTCGCGGTAGACTTCGTGGTAGACTTCGTGGTAGACTTTAAGGTAGAGGATCTACCCCCTTTCCTTGTACCAGAGGCTAGAATACCAGCGCGAGTGCGAGGTAACACTAAAACACCAAGAATTAGTATATAAAATAGGTTCTCATATAAAAAAAAAGCTTCACCAACTTTTAAATCTGAATAATGGCAGGTGTTGAAATCTCTGGTTTTTTGGCGTGTTTTTTTGGAGATTCGGGCGCCAAGGATTCCATGTGTTTATGTATACGCCAACTTGGCTAAATATTTCCCCATCCAACACACGCGTTTTAGTATTGTAAACGCTGAGAAGGCTTATTATCGGCACGAACTGCCGTAGAGTAAGTTATTTTCTTATTTCCAGATTAGGGCAATTGTATACTAACTCTTGGTATTATAGTGCCTTACCACCCGTACTCCTAGCGTCGCACCCACTACTAGTATTAAAGCTATTTGCCACCGCAACTATACCCTTAACAAAAGGCTGTAGAGGCTGCTAAGGCTGCTACTAAAGCTGAAGCTACTAAGGCTATTGCCAAAGCAGCAGACAAAGCAGCTATAACAGCTCAAACTCGATTATAGAGGAAACCTTCTTAAAAGGCTGCTGAACAAGCAACTGTAAAGACAGTTGCTGCGAAAGAGGCTGCCTAATAAGCTGCTTGCAAACGAGTACTTGCGGATAAGGCTGCTGCTAAAGCTGCTGCTGTAAGAAAGCGGTTCCCTCCTCCTCCTCTAAAGACTTTAAAGCCTAGAAGGCCTGTAACGGCCAGAGCTCCTCTAGAGACTGCTGTCCGCCCGCCGAAGCGTTTGCCACTATCCTAAGATACCCGTATAACCAAGCGTTAAAGAAGTATATAGTTTATTGAGGAGGAAGTTGATAAGGAGTCTAAGGAGCTCCTAGAGCTACGAGCTGAAGATAAAGATAACAAGGAAGAGCTATTAGGAAGGTAGAGGCTTAAGCTTGATAAGGCACAGCTAAAGAAGAAGCAGAAGAAGATTTGCGAGGTTTAGGCTCGTTAGTTAGGGCAAGATATTAGAGGCTTTTAAGCTGTAATGCCTACCACATCGGAACTAGGCTCTAATATCGACGCCTATTAGAATATTAGTTTAAGGAGGGAATAGTGGATAACCCGCTTGTTGTTAAGTACAAGCTTTATGCTAATACGAGGCTTGTATTTGAAAAGGTCCTAGATGCTATAAATGGTGCCACAACCCTCACCCGCGATACGTTTTCAGTTGACAAGCTTGAGTATGCATATAATGACGGTATTAAAGAGCTACTTGGTGATGATCCAGAGTACGATATCGAGAAGCGTTCCTATGCCGTCCGAGCAATTAATGGCCGGTCTAACCTTGAAAGAATGGATATGCGCGACTTTAGCATTGAAGAGATTGAAAAGGTGCTAAAGGTTGCTGATGCTATTAGCCGCACCTTTCCAACAAGTGATTTACGAGCGGTATTTAAGTTTAAGATTACCTATAATGTAAAGGCACTTACTATAAAGAGGAAGAAGATAGCTGAGGCTACTACTGCTGCTACTGCTGCTGCTAAAGAGAGTAAAGAGGAGGATAGGCCTATACCTAGTAAACGGACAGATAAGCTATTGGAGCAACATTCTGTTAAGCTGGAGGCCTTACGAGAAGCTGGTGAGTTCCAGTCACAGCTTATGCGATACTGGAAGTGCTATGATGATTCCTGCTTAAATAAGGACAATTACTGCTTCGTCGATGCTGCTAGCAGTCCTCCTCTCCACTACGCCCTCAAGCCTCCTCATATGGAGTCCTGGTCAAACGCGGTGGCAAAAAGCACTGCTATAATCACTTAGCCTCCTGCAAGGCTGTATGATTATCTTGTGAACGAGTAAGGCGCTATAAACCGGACTTCTCGAAGGCCTATTAAATAGTTAACCAAGAGCGTCATGGAACAACTGATGGACATGCAGACGAAGTAATTTGAGCTCTAGGCTTAGTGAATGATGATAGAAATAATGTAGAGCATGCAGAGCGGTTTCTAGAGTCAGCAGCAGTAGCCGCAGCAGCCTCAGCAATAATATATATACTTACCACTGGCTCCTA
>Ga0307515_10017161_pt1 | contig 13208 bp, 3 predicted proteins | sample 17_EM_MG_FD_194513 | JGI IMG/M metagenome (GOLD analysis project Ga0307515, IMG submission 194513) | Populus trichocarpa ectomycorrhiza microbial communities from riparian zone in the Pacific Northwest, United States - 17_EM | ecosystem: Host-associated > Plants > Roots > Unclassified | place...
TTTCAACAGGTTTTAAATTAACGCTTTCTAGCTTCCTCCTTCCTACTACGTCGTCGTCGTTAATAGCCTTTAATATTACCTAGAGATTCTACGTTACTTAAACGGTCTATTAACGATACCCTACGGGCGTAAAGAGACGACATATATCCCTACATTTATATTAGTTGTTGTGGCGCAGGCCTTGTACCGCTAGGTTCTAACGGTACGCGTTATTTAGGGTAATGAGTATATAATTATCTACCACTGCTTAAGTAGTAGGGAACCTACTATATAATACAGCAGGCTAGGCGAGATTACCCTCTTCTTAGGCCTATACCCCCCAATATAATATAAATACATTATTTAGAATATATCTCTGCGAGCGTATGCATAGATAAAGATGTCTATTCAAAGCAAAGTTACGCCTCCTCTAAACAGCAACATCAATATCTATTACAATTAGCCTTTTGGCTTTTCGCTTTCCCACCCTCTACCCTATAGATAGTTTTGCAGCCTTTTAGGCTTGCGGTAGGCCTAAGGGGGGTAATAAGTGTGTAATTATCTACTACTGCTTGAGCAGTAGGGAACCTACTATGCAATACAGCAGGCTGGGTGAGATTACCCTCTCCTTGGGCCTATACCCCCTAATATAATATAAATACATTATTTAGAATATATCTCTGCGAGCGTATGTATAGATAGATAATATATTAATATTAAAAGCTTTAATTAAGTTAATTAAATTGATTTTTAGTAGGGTTTTAGTATTAAAATAACGCTTTCCTAAACAAGTATTGTGGTGGTGTGATTTGGCCCCTAGATTTAATATCTAGATTGGGCATAGCTTTGGGAGAGCCTAGGCCTTCCACAAGTTATATAGATCGGTCTGGAGCCTTTAGAGTCTTTAACAACTTGGATAGGTACGAGGGACATAAAATACACTCTTTTCTTCTCTTCTTACTAACTGCTTTCTTACTAATTTCTACTAATTGACTACGACTGACCGGCAGACCTAACAGCACTGTGACTTACTATCTAAGAGGGACCGCGTACACCACTATATATAGCATTCCACGTGGGGATGACGGCAAGCTCTTTGGATTAGAAGTCCAGCGCTATATATATAGGAGATGCATAGGAACGTGCTGCAGCCATAAAAGGACCGAAAACTGTTGAGTTACTATTACTGGAAGCCGTTAAGTCACTAATAGGTGCGGAAATTAAGCACAGAACTACTAGCGACGTACGTACAGACACTACTATTATTAAGATAAGTTAATAATACTTTCGGAGATTATTATCTAAGACCTATAGTAGACGAAATAGACAACTAAGAGTGGGAATGCGAGTACGGGGTACGGCAGGACGGAGGATAAAAGAGAGGGTTATAATGCATTAGGACCAGTAGAAAGAAGTCTTTAATTTTTTATTTACTATATTTGCAACGGTCTATATAATTCTTTTAGCATTTATATAAGCCTCCTTTGAATTTATAAGAGTAATGGCAACAGGACCGATAAAGGGAATACTAGGGATGCTAGGCCTATTCTATAATAACGGCGGAGAAGGAAGTAGGCAGCCTGTTAACCTACAAAGTTTTCCTAACTTAGAGGATGCGGTACTAGACCTGATTTCTATAACGTCTAGAACTAATAACCTTTAGTAAAGAGAGGATAAGAACTAGGAGGTTAACTTGCCTATCCTAAGAGAAACTGCTAGTCCGTTACCTTATAATAAACTACTAATAGAATAAGATAAGGTATATATTATGGCCCAGCCTATACTAGCTCTAGGGACTCTAGGGACTCCTTACTTTACGGGATAAAATGTGTTATAATTTATTGAATAGTATAAGCAACTGTGTATTCGGCACTATGTTATAAATAATAAGAAGCATTAAGGACTTCTAGAATATTACAACTATTAGATAGGGACCTAGATCCGAAATCTGCCTAAGTTTATTATTGGTAGATGGACGGAACTCGTAGGAAAGCTTTGGATAGACTACTGAGGAAGTAACTACTTTTAATAAGTTAAGATGGTAGAATTCTTAGAAGCGTATATACTGTAGTGCAGGAATAACCCACCTAGTAGTATACGCGAGTACTGTAGACAATTTATACTAATTTCCTAGAAGGTTACTAAAGCTAGTAATTTGGAAAACCGTAAATAAGGATACTAGTTTGCAAAAGGACTCCTATTTAAATATTAAAAATATACTATAACTAAGATAGGAGCTAACCTAAATAGATAAGAGTCTTTTAACTTCTACCTGCTAAGGAGGGCTGTAGAAGATAGGCTTAATTTATATAAGGGCGCAGACCGCTTATTAATAATAAACCCTAAGGAGTAAGGTCTCCGTTAGCTGGTTAGACAATTCTATAAGTAGTAGCCGGCTATATTAAACCAGAGAGATGCTGCTCTTTAGCCGCCTATAGTTTTTTAGCTAAATAAGTTGGTAAGTACCCGTTAAATGACCTAAGAGACAGATCTTAAGCTAGAGAACCTTACTAGTTAACTCTAAAAGCTTAACCTTAGGACGGTTAAATTAGTAAGCGTTATATCTTTAATAACGTTCCTTAATAGGATTTGCTAAGACCTAATATAGTATATACAGCTCCTAAATAAGGCGTTAGTGCGTTAAAAATAAGTAGGTTTATAACCGGTAACGAATAATAACGGACTACTGCCGTCCTATAAGGGGGCCTATGAGAGCGATATAAGCTAGGCCTAGGAAGGTATAGAGGACTAGGAAACTTTGGTGTATACTAGGTATAAGCTAAGACGTATTATAGATATAGAGGCCCTTATTGTTTTATTAACTAATATTTAGAGCTCTAAGAACTAGTTAGCCGGGGGTTCCTGTATATAAATAAGAATAACTAAATCTATACTAGAATACGTTAGCGCCTAGGAAATCCACTTTTATATTTACCGAGCAACTATTAAATTTAGTTTATTAAAGACTGGCTAAGGTAGAATGCGAATATTAATTCTAATATAATGGTGATAGGTATCTAACTAAACGCGTCCTTAGTAGAGCTTGTAAAAAGTAATGGCGCTAAAAGTAAAGAAGAGCTTGGCGAGTCCTGGGAAGATGTATATTAAGTGGAGTTAGTATACGTTAATTTAGTAGGAGCAGCAACCTAGTTGCAGCCTATAACACAATCATACGATCTTAGGAAGCTGAGAGGAGATATAAGGGTAATAAAACTACCTCTAAAACTAACTGGTTCGCAACCGGTAATAGTTTAAAATATACGACTAGGAGGACATATCTAAATCGCACCACAACTACAGCGGCAGGCCCCCTAATTACTAGTAAGTAATAAGGAGACTGATAAAATGGACTATTCTAAATAGCTAAGAAGAGAAGTAGAATAAGGAACGGAAGTAACCGCAACCGCTAAAGCACCGTAACTAAAGCCGGTTAGGATAATAGATATACTAAAAGGGAACGTCCTAAGCCCAACCGTAATGGCGGACGAGATCTTATTAAAAACTATTAAAGTTACTGTTGGTAACTGCCTCGTGTATATGCCTAAAGTTATAAGGTTATTCTTTAAGCCTCTCCCACTACCTCTTACAGAGCCTTACTAATAAAAGTAAGAGGGTGTTAAGGTATCTACATTGTTGGCGTACCTAACGTTTTATGCTAATTAAGCTAGCTTAATAACTGTGAAGGTAGACTAGATTAAATAGGAAGCAGAATTTACCCGGTTTTAACAATAATGTCTAAAGGTGGAAGCATAGATAGGAGATAAAAGGGTTAAGTGCTTAATTGACTCTAGAGCGGAGCTTAACCTTATTAAGGAAAGTGTGGCTCTATAACACGGCTTGCCGATATTAAGTCTGCCCCTATAGTTATAGGGCGTATGTTTAATGTCTATAAATAGGACTTAGTCTAAGTTTATTAGATTGGTGTATATAGCCCCTATAGTTATAGGGGACGTCTTAATATCTATAACTTTTATTACTGTAGGAGAAATGTTATATAAGGTAATACTTAGTAAGCCGTGGTTGGTAAGGGCTAGACTAGTAACACAGCAAATAGTAATAGGCTAGGTATCTTATATTATTTAATTAGAAGATAGTGGAGTTAAAATAAGGTTCTTAATATCCTATAAGGACGCAATATTCCTTAGACTAGATAAAGGAATTAGTATAAATAGCAGTTTAGGAAATGTGTAACTGGTGTAACCGCTAGGATTGTATTTGGGGTTACTTATAACCCGGTGTATTAGGATAAGGAGGACGCTAAGGATAGAGAGAAGGGAAATAAGGTGCGACTTCGATAAGGGCGTCTACTATTTTGGATATCCGCTAAACAGGGCAATTAACAAGAAGAAGAGTATAACGCTAGATAGAGAGAGCTTAATAGCGAAATGTTAAAGGAAGTCCTAAAGAAGCACTTAGGAGGAAGGTAGAAGCTAGTATTTAAAGCGAAGGCTAGATCCCTTATATATTAAATATTAAAGATAATGGATCTATTTATAATATAAATAAAAGGCTATAGGAGTAAGGCCTAATAGAACGCTATAAGTATAGCAACTGCGTATAAATAAAAGGCAGAGAAAGTCCGCCTAGTTAATTCGTTAGTACTAGACAGAACGGTTATAGGAGGAATAATGGAGTGGTAAGAAGTGGCCTTGCGTTAGCAAAAGGCGTCTATTTAAGGGTTGCCCCTTAGTCCATATAATTATTTCCTTAAGCCGCGGTATACTAAGCTGGCCCGCGGTATATAGCTAAAGCTAAAATGATTAGAGTGCGTAATTATAGGGGACCTTTAGCCAAGAGAACGAGAAATCTTTAAGGCCATGTTATTTAACTAAGAAGAAGCTCTAGTATAGGAGTTCTTTAAGATAGGTCATATTAGCAGAGACGTAACTCCACTATTAAAGATTAAGACTATACTATATAAAGCATAGCAAGTGCTAAACTTCCCTGTACTAAAGGCCCTATAAGGGGAAGTAATAAATATATTATAAAAATGACTAGCTTAAGGGACTCTGGAATATTATAAAAGCCTATATAGGAATCTATGGTTTTTTATAAGTAAAAAGGAATATAAGAAGTACCGGCTAATTAATATAGCAATAAATATTAACTAAGTGACTATTAGGGACGCAAATCTGCCGCTATATGCTAATGAGTTTTCTAAGGAGTTTGTGGGGTATAAGGTTATATCTCTAGTTAACTTCTTTTTTAGATATAACTAATTGGAGCTAGATATAGAAAGCAGGAACCTAACGGCCTTTACAATACCTCTAGGACTTCTATAATAAACGACGGTACCTATAGAAGGAATAAATTTGGTAGCCTAGTTCGTAAGGACAATTACTAAGATTCTAGAGCAATATATCCCATACTATACCTTGCCATTTCTGGATAATATTATAGTAAAAGGACCACAGATAGTGTATAATGGAGAAGAGAGCCTTTTAGGCGTGCGTAGATATATTCTGGAATACATTATATGGCTAGACGGAGTACTTACAGATTTAGAATAAGCTAGGTGTACGATCTTAGGCGCAAAGTCTTATTTCTACAAGGACGAGATTATAGTGGTTGGTTACCGCTATAATAGAAAGGGGCGATATCCGGAAGAGTTAAAAGTCGTAAAGATTATTTACTAGAGAGACTATAAAGACATTATATCTACCTAAGCATTTATAGGAGTTGTTATATATTACCGAATATGGGTAGAAGACTTTATAATAAAGGTAGAGCTAATCTTCTAACTACTATAAGTGAACGTTCCGTTTGTATAGGGTATAGAGCAGATAGCCGCTATAAAGACTCTAAAGTATATAATTACTATAGCACCCGCGTTAGTTTAACTGGATTATAGTAAGGGGGCTAGGCTAATTGTTCTCGCCGTTAATGGATATAAGAATAGGTGGGGATGCGGTCTTATACAACTGGACGTGCAAGGTTATCGCCACCTATGTTAATATAAAAGCGGCATCTGGTTTTAAGCGGAGCAGAAGTACGATTTAGGAAAGCTTAAATATTAAGCATTACTGCATATATTAAAGAAGTGTTAAGTATACCTATATGGCGTCCGCTTTACGGTTGAGACAGATATAAATACCTTAGTCGCGTAACTAAATTGTATTGCTACTGATTTACCAGAAGCCTTAATAATACGATGGCTAGTATAGATTTAGTTGTGGGACTTTAATATTAAGCATGTTCTAGGGAAGAAGAATAGCCTAGCTAATAGACTATTATAATAACTACTAGATGGTAAACGACCTGATAAGCCGACTAAGAATATTAAAGAGTTTATTAACTGTAAACTAAGTGCTTTAAAATATATGGCTAGCCTAGTTAAAATGAAGGTAGATCTGCCACTAAAAGACTTGTATTTAGGGGAGTTTTAAAAGATTACGAAATGGCTGGTGACCTTACAACATCTAAAAGAAATGAATATTAAAGAATTTAAAAAGTTTAAATAATATACGCTGAAATTCCTAGTACGTAATTAATAGCTCTTCTACTGATAGTTAAAAAATATACTAATGCGAAGGGTAATTAATAATGAAAATACTTAGCAAGAGATTATTAAGAACTTTTATAATCGGAGTAGATATTATAGACGAGAAGGAATATATTAAAGAGTCTTAAATTAATATTAGTGGCTAGGACTATAGGATTAGATATTATAGCATATTAAGTCGTGCCTATAATACTAGGAACGACAGCTAGGATAAAAAGAAGAAGCAATATACCCTATATGGGAGTCCATTTTATAGCACTGAGTGACCGTAGATATTACATTTATGCTAATAACTCGTCTTAGTTTCTAATACCTAGCTACTGCTTAAGAATACGTATCTAGATAGGTAGAAGCTTAAGCCCTTCGGAAAAAGGATATAAAAAGCGTGGCAAAGTTTCTCTATAAAGACGTCATTTATAAATAGGGAGTATTCGGACAGCTTTCTATAGATAGTGGTAAAGAAAATGCTAATATAACCGCTGCGCTTGCGGAGCTCTATAATATTAAAAGGGTTATAGCTTCTATATATTACCCGTAGGAATAAGGCTTAATAGAGCGAGGACACAAGCCTATAGTAAATGCTTTGGCAAAAATGGATGGCTTATAGCTGGATAATCTCTATACTGTTTTATGGGTAGATAGAATAACTATTAAGTAACCTACGGGAATAACGCTAGCAAGAGTTATATGCGGATATAAGCATGTTCTTCCTATTGAACTCTATATACCTACTTGGCAAACGCTGCCCTAATAAACAGTCCGGACTACTATAGAGCTGCTAGCACTTCGTGTAAAGCAGTTTGACTAAAAAGACGTAGATATATAAGAGGCTGTCGCGCGTATAAGACGACTAAGGGAGGCAAATAAAGAATATTTTAATAATATCTGCCGTGTTCGCTAGGACGTATTTAAGGTTAGGGATATAGTTATGCTTTATAACGCGCAACTTAAGTAAGACTATTTTAGTAGTTATAAGTTAGATCTAAAGTGGCTGGGCCCGTTCCGTGTACGTAAGAGTTACCCTTATAAAGGATGGTACTTAATTAAGGATCTTAATGGTATACCGTTCCGTGATTAAACTCTAGGAAATAAATTAAAGAGGTTCTATCAATAATAGATATCTAAAGTCTATTAGGAAGACTGGCTTAACCAGTTAAGCGGAACTATACTATAAGAAATAATAGCAGAGCCAGAGCCTAAGAAAGATATGCAAAATCCACCAGTATCGCAACGCCGTGTAGTTTAAGAAGTGCGCGTTTTAGAAAGATCGTTTGATAGAACTAAGTACGAAACATTTAACTAGGGGATAGTTAAGTTCTGCGGCGGGGGAGGGGATATAGATAATAGCTGTGCAATCCTTTTATTTGCCGTATTTCCTAAAGCTCTTTCTATTACGCGTTTTTATTTGCTTTTTTAGTTAGGAATCTAATACGTGTTAATAGTAAGGTAAGGGTAGAAGAATGTTTGCGAATAACTATATAGTATTGTTTACTGTAAAGATGTTAGTTCCGCTTACCGCCTTCACTAAGCTAATAGCGATTTTCTATACCGGGTATAGAAAATTATAATTGGTCTATTTAATAATTAGAGCTAGTAAAACTTTATACCGCTACCCGGATTTAGTAGACTATTTAAATTAGGAAACCCTATTTAGAACTTTACCTTTTTACCCTTAATAAACCTTAGAGATAGTTATAATTAGCTAAAGCAGAAACTAAGCAGAATTAAGAATAATAGTATACTTATTATATCTTTATCTAGCAGACTACTGGTCCTCTATAAAGGAGCTAAGTAATAAATTAGTAATATTCTAACGGAAGTCAGAGGCTTCGCGGTTAATTGGCGTTAAGTAGTGCTTATTTAAATCTGTGATGAGATTTTGCTCTTATAAGAAAACTACATAGATGCGGCTAGTATAGTAGTTAATTTTATTAACTAAGATAACGGACTGCAAGCATCTCTAGGAAAGGACGCATTTATATTAATCTTTAAGGATATCTCTAACGTTAGCAAAATGGCTAAAGATTAGAGAAACCAATATAATAAAGCTAAAGAAACCATCCAAAAAGCCTAGGGATAAGATGTTTTTAATAGACCGCTAAAATACGCAGTCTCCTATAACTTCCTCTCCGCTATCTAAAAGCTTATAATATACCTACTTCCTAAAGTTATAGTAAGAGTTAATAAAGCTCTAATTAATAGGCTTAAATATCTAGAACGTGGCATCTAGAATACTACTTAACTGCAGCTAATTAATTTTACGCTTATATCTAAGATATTAGAAAGGGTAATATTAGACTAGGTAGTAAATAAGTATAGTTTAGGAAGATACTTAACTAGCTTCCTTATTCTAAATAAGGACCTACTATTAAGAAGTAGGAGACTGACTACCGTAGAACTAGAGGTTACTAATGTCGGAATTAGATAAGTAGGAGAGAGCTTAGCTCTTATACTGCGAATATATTTATAGCATGCTTCTAACGTAATGAATTCCTTAGCCTTTTAGCCATTAATACCTGTTTAAGGAGGAGGCGTTAGTATTATGCTAAGTCCGTCCTAATAAGGATCGCCTATATTAGTTAACTTGCCTTTATTATCTATAAACGAGAGCATTCTTATAGTTGGAACGCCTATTGGCTCACCCCCGTGGCTGCTAGTACCTTTATTAAGAAGGAATCCAAGAAGGGGGCTAATAATTGCTTACCCGGAAGTAGGAGGGCTAGGAGTAGAATTAATGTTTAATAAGAATATTATTGAGCCGGGAGATAATGTGGAGTATATTAAGGAGGCTGTAGATACTATAGCGGTACTCCGTGCAAAACGAGGATGCGACTATAAGGATAACGTGCTAGCGCATCTTAAGGTGTCCCTGAATTAAACTACTAAAATTAAACTAATAGAGGTTATAAAGCTCTTACGCAGCTGGTATAGGGCGGCTGGTTTTAATCCGGAGATATATAAGGTTTGCTAGATGCATACTTAAGCAATAGGAGGACGTATAGGTTTAGCGATAAAAGGTCTAAACTATACCGCACTATATTATAGACTCCGTTTAATATATTACGCCTATAACCACCTTAGCACTATAAAGACCGATCCTACTATATACTTCTAGTTTAGAAAGGCTTATAGATCTCTAGTTCCGTCCAATTTCTTAGAACCGTATAAGTTTATTTATAACTTAGCGCTAAGGTTTTCCTACGACAGAGAGGCTTTGCTTAATTAGATAATGTTACTAGAAGATTAAGAAGTATAGCAGTAAGAAGGATCCGTAATTTTAAATATATTTAAATAGTGGTGGGATTTTGGCATCTTAATAATAATTAATAAGGAAATGCGTATATACCACTATTATTAGCGTCTAATTAATAGGCGGCTAAATTATGGCTAGTTAAGAATAATAGTTTATAGTCTCTGCCAGTAGCTAATAAGACAAGATCCTTAGTATTATTGTCTCTATTGCGCTCTTAGGCCTAACAGTTAGTGGCGACTTATTTTCTACCCTTATTATACAAAATTCGTAGTTAAAGGAGACTCTACAGCGTTCCGCCATATTAATGTTAATATTCCCTTACTCCTTAAAAGTGGACGCGGTGCCGATATAATCTAAGGAAACGTTTCTTTAGATAATAAGACTAAGAATAACTGTATAATTATCCTACCCAGTATATATTATTACTTAGAATTATAGTAGGTAGATCTTAAAGCGTAAGGATTAACTAAGGGCAACGGATTTATATATAAAATCTCGGACTATAACTGGACTACTAAGGATGTAGAGAAATATACGACTGACTAGGTAGCTCAGCCTTATGAGAAAGGAGATATGCGTATAACTATGCCTTACCTTCCTTATAGAGTAAAAGGACCTTTAACTAGGACCTAGCGAATAATACTACTATAGTTTGTTGGTATTTAGGACGATTATAATAACCTTAAGGTTACGGAAGGGGGAACCTAGGTAGAGCTGGCAGATGTACACCGAGACTTAAAAGCGCCGCCCCGTACGCCATTTGGACATGCCAATCTTTATAGTGTAATCCCATACCGCTTCCCTGCTGTAGTTAAACTTATAGCTGCCAGCGCCTTATCTAACGCTCTTCTAGATAGACGGCAATAGGATTCTCCGGTAGTAATTTAAGATTATAACCTTCTTCTTAATAGCAATAGGAACGAAGTTAGGAAATAGATGCGTTCCTACCGTCTTAGGGCTGTCGAAAACTATAAGGATGCGTTTTAGCTTATACGTATAACCGAAATGGAGCGCTTCGATAGCCGCTTATACTTCTACTGCGTTGACAATAGAATTAATCCTTTAACTATTATAGTAAACCTAAGCAGAGTGCCCCCAGTTGTTATAGAAAGATAAAGTTATGCGGAGTTACCTAAAGAATTATGGGACAGAACTAAGCAAATAGAAGGGCGCAAAAGAGCTATGTTATCTAAGAGCCGCTAGTCTAAAGTCTCTTGTACTACTCAGCCAAATAGATAAGAATGGTCTTATTTAACTAGAACGGAGTCTCCTCGTTCACTATCTCGGGTTTATAGTAAGGGTAAGGAACGCATGCAATCACCTACCGCGCCTTTATTTTAAAGATAAGGAGTTTTGGAGTTTTGGAAGTCGTTAGGGGACAACGACTTAGGTAGGGGAGGTATGTGGTGGTGTGATTTGGCCCCTGGATTCAACATCTAGATTAGGTATAGCTTTGGGAGAGCCTAGGCCTTTCACAAGTTATATAGATTGGTCTGGAGCCTTCAGAGTCTTTAATAACTCGGACAGGCACGAGGGACACAAAATACACTCTTTTCTTCTCTTCTTACTGACTGCTTTCCTACTGATTTCTACTAACTGACTATGACCAACCGGCAGACCTGACAGCACTGTGACTTACTATCTGAGAGGGACCGCGTACACCACTACAGTATTAGTCCACTTAGCCGCACAGCCCGCCCAGTCGCATAGGCTAAATTTAATATCACTACTTTAGTAAAATTAAGGCTATCCGCGATATATAAAACCTATTATTTATATAATTTTAGTAGATAACGGTTTAAGTAGTTATAAATCTAGCTAATTGGAGCTTGTAGTCCTTAAACCTTTATAATAAGTTCTTATTTCATTTTTATTTATATACTTTAAGGAAGGGTACTGCAGCAGCCTTTTTTACTTCTACTATTTTAATTTATTAAATTTTTTTATTAAACACTTTATTTCTTTTCTTTTCAAACATTTATTAAACACTTTATTTCCTTTTTTTTTTCAAACATTTCTTTAATTGTTTTAACCTTTTACTAAAACTATTAGACTACTTTAAAACTTTTTTTATATATTATTATTTGGCTTTTTTTTATTACTTTTTTAATAGCCTTATTGTTAAAACCCTTATAAAGGAAATGTTATAGCTATTAAAACTAGTTAATAATCTATAAAAGGTTACTAAGAAGAAGATATAAGATAGGGAGTAACTAAGGTTATATAGCAAAACTTAGTATATAAGTATATAAGAATATAGAAACGAGGCGACGTACTAACGTACCAACGTACTAATATACTTAAAGTATTTTATAAGAGTTTAAGAATATATTTAAAGGACTACAATCCCTACCTAAATAGCTTTTACTTATTGTAGTAAATCTTAGAATATAATTAGAGTTAATCTATTAGGCAACTACTCTATAGTCTAGTTATACTTGTTATAAATACCTGTTTTACCTATATACCTAGCCCATTAACAAATCTTACCGTATTTATAGTATAAAGTTCCATTATATATTTACTACTAAAGTTATAATATAACAAGTATTATCGCTATACCTTTTAAAGCACCTAATATAGTACTATTAAAGGCGACTACCTTATAAGATAAAGACACTAATATATTAAAGTGCGACAAGCTTACTAAATTTACAAGTAGTTACGATAAAGGATTTAAGAAAGATTATCAATTATATAAATAACAATACGCTATTACGGACCCTATAAGTATAATATTACAACTACTTAGAGAAGAGTTAGAAGAAGCTAGTTAGCTTATTAAGGCACAGTCTAGGATAAAACCCGTGGAACTATATAATAAAGGTTAGTAAGTAAGTTATATAATGTTATATGTAGTATACGCGGTATATAAGAGGTACGTCTATGTATAATATATATAACACGTATATTATATATAAGGAGGATTTCCTAGAAGTACGGTTATATATTTAAAGGACCTTAGTTCCTACCTAGATAGTTTCTTTCCTTAGAGTAAATCTTAGAATATAATTAGAGTTAATCTGTTAGGTAACTACTTTAATATAATCTATAAGCTAGTGCGCCAAATACCTAAGTGCGCCAGCCCTATCTAAACGCGACGCGTCCGTCTACTACTATATTAGATGGCATTACTAAAACGACAAGAAGCCTTATATCAAGAAAGTAGGCTTAAACTAGCTGTTTAAGCCTATAAGCAAGGCTATTTTTAAAGCTATAGAGCTGCTATATAAGCATATAACGTCCTATAAGATACCCTATAACGCTATATAGCTAGAACTTAAGCATAACTTGGTTCTACTACTAAAAATTACCTCCTTATATGTAACTGACTACCGGTATCAGTGCCCCTGCCAAAACAGTACGCTGTCTTACCAGCGTACCACCCCGTCTCGACTGCGTATCACCCTGTTTTAGCTACGCATTAGTACCCCCCTTCATCTTATTACCTGCACCTTTTTCATGTATTTATAC
>Ga0307515_10017162_pt1 | contig 13208 bp, 9 predicted proteins | sample 17_EM_MG_FD_194513 | JGI IMG/M metagenome (GOLD analysis project Ga0307515, IMG submission 194513) | Populus trichocarpa ectomycorrhiza microbial communities from riparian zone in the Pacific Northwest, United States - 17_EM | ecosystem: Host-associated > Plants > Roots > Unclassified | place...
AGAATCTTGATGTGTGAATGTGTAGGAAACCATATAGGATCATGGGTTGGTTGTCTATGACTGAATGAAATAGAAATAATGAGTAAATTGAAGGGAAGAACATGAAAATCCTTGTTGCTAGGATCCGACCATATGTAGAAGGAAATAATGTTCGAATTGTGTGTAAATTGGCTAATTGGATTTGTGTGTTGAGTTAGTGTTGGAATATATGTGCTCGAGGATGAGTGGTTACGACAAAATTGTAAGTGTTGTTGAATTGAACCAAATGCTTAGTAGTAAGTTCTGAGAAATATTTAAATGGACTTGAACACATAGTTGAATGATGTTGTTTCAAATTTTATAGGTTGACTATGGTAATATATGGATAGGTTAAATGTAAAAAAAATGGGTAAGTCATTTGAAAAATATTGGCCTAAATGGTTAAATTAGTATATCATATTAGATTATAAACCATTGAGGGTTTAGTTGATATTATGTAAAATACTTGAATTAATGAGAAATGATTTAGAAATTTCAGTGATGCTTTGTTTATATGGAAAACTCGAGATATCCATTGTAGTCAATATGAGAGCATTTGTCTAATTGACACGTCTAAAGAAATCAACGTCGAACTTATCAAATCCTTAACAATTCATGCCAAGATTAGTCATTGGGGTCAAGAATTTATATAGTTACAAAACATGAAATGGAAAAGAATTCATCCGATAATTAAAGGAGAGGAATTTGGATATGTTGAGGTTAAAGATGATAATTATAATGATGCAATGTAAAGTATAGACATAATTGTATTAACATTAATATTGATTCATGTGATGGAATTATTGATATACTAACAATGGACCCTCTTTTTAAATTAAAAGAGGCACCAGGAGTTGGACTTTTAGCTGGAGGAGCTCGACCAATAAGAAAAGGAGATAAGTGCCTGACACCTCATCTATTTTTTTATTTAAACTTTAATGTTTTCCTGTTAAAATTCTATAATTGTTGATTTTATATGTTGTAATGCAAATGGATGGACCGTGACATGAAATGAGAGAAATGTGTTAAGTGTTTGAATTGGAGTCTAATGTGAATTAATAGTATCATAATCAGCTATTTTGACAAAGACTATGGATACAAATATATGAAACTAGGCGACCATTGGATGAAGACTAATATGAATTGTTAGTATCGACAATTTAGACAGGGACTATGGATACATATATATATATATATATGAAATTAGTTGGTTATTTGGATGGAGATAGATATGAATTGTTGGTATCATAGTCGGGTATTTGGATGCAAACTAGAGATACGAATATATGATTTAGTCAGTCGTGTGAACAAGGACTAACATGATTATTAGTATCATAGTTAGTCGTTTGGTCAGAATCTATGAATATGTTATAAGAAATTGTTAATTGTTTGAACGAAGATTAAAAATGATGGAATGTGATTGGGGTTAGTTGAAAGAATAATGAGTTGTGGAAATGAAATAAGAATTAATTAATGTAGTAGAAATTATTTGCAATTAATTAGTGGTTATGTTATAGCAAAGTGATGGTACGTTGAGTTCTTTCCATTTGGATATATATATATATATATATATGAGCTAATACTGATTGGAATACTATGTTCTTGTAAGTCCATCTTATACAGCGAGACATCGATGAGCTAAATTAGGTGTGTTACATCCTTAATATTAAATATTAAATGATCATTAAAAATAAACCCCTAAACTAAGGCTAAAATCTCTTTAAATCAAGAATAATTTAGTTATTATATTATTTATAAAAAAAATAAAATTCCTAAAAATTCCCTAGACCCAAGGTATTTTTTTATTTTTTAAGGGTAATATATTAATTTAACTGTTTTAAAAATTATATAAAAAAAACATGCTAACATTGAATAATTCAAAAATAACAAATGAATTCATAAAAAAGACTTATTTAATCCTTGAAAGTTAATTTATTTAATTTAAAAAAAACAAAATGATAATTTTATTATTTCAATTCATAGTAAATCATAACATATGTAAAGTACTTTTCCTACTTAATTTAGATTTTTTATTAATTTTCAAATAGAAAAAACACATATACTTTTAAATCAAGTAAAATTACAATATACCTAAAACATGTGGGGAAAGTACTGTAGTTTTCCTCATATTTTACTGTGAATTTCTATAGTGCTTTCCTTTTTTTTTTGTTTTTTTTAAATTATATTTGTCAATTTTATTTTTTTAATATTAAACTGGTTAAAAATTTAGCTTTGTAATTTTTTTTTAAACGCTGTGAATTGCTACAATGTTTCAAAATTATTTGTCAATTTTATTTTTTTAATATTGAGCTAGTTGAGAATTACAGTTATGGTTTTTCTCACAAAACACTGTGGATTGCTATAGTGTTTCCCCCACATGATTTTTTTTGTTTTTTATGATTTTTTTTTCAAAATTTTATTTGTCGATTTTATTTTTTTAATATTGAGCTGGTTGAGAATTTAACTTTATAATTTTTTTCTTTAAAACATTATGGATTGCTATAGCGTTTCTCCACATGGTTTTTTTTCCTTTTTTTGTGTTTTCTTTTTGTATGATTTTTTCAAAATTATCTTTGTCGATTTTATTTTTTTAATATTGAGCAGGTTAGAATTTAGCTTTATATTTTTTTTTTCTTTAAAACACTATGGATTGCTATAGTGTTTCCCCACATGATTTTGTTTTTTTTTATGATTTTTACCAAAATTATGTTTGTTGATTTTATTTTTTTAATATTGAGTTGGTTGAGAATTACAATTACAATTAAAATATATCTAAAACATGTGGGGAAAGCACTGTAGCTTTCCTCACATTTTACTATAGATTGCTACAATGCTTTTCTTTCTTTCTTTCTTTTTTGTTTTTTGGTTTTTTTTTTTTCAAAAATATATTTGTGGATTTTATTTTTTTAATATTAAGCTAGTTAAAAATTTAGCTTTGTAATTTTTTTCTTTAAAACATTTTGAATTGCTACAGTATTTCCCCATATACCTAAAACATGTGGGGAAAGCATTGTAGCTTTCCTCACATTTTACTGTGGATTACTACAGTGCTTTCCTTTTCTTTTCTTTTTTTATTTTTTGTTTTTTTTTGTTTTTTTTTGGTTTTTTTTCCAAAATTATCTTTGTCGATTTTATTTTTTTAATATTAAACTGATTAAAAATTTAGCTTTGTAATTTTTTTCTTTAAAACACTATGAATTACTACAGTGTTTTCCTTTATAGTTTTTTTGTTATGATTTTTTTCAAAATTATTTGTCGATTTTATTTTTTTAATTTTGAGCTGGTTGAGAATTACATATGTGGCTTTTCTTACAAAACACTGTGGATTGCTACAGTGTTTCCCCACATGGTTTTTTTATGATTTTTTTAAAAATTGTATTTGTCGATTTTATTTTTTTAATATTGAGTTGGTTAAGAATTTAGCTTTGTAATTTTTTTCTTTAAAACACTGTGGATTGCTGTAGTATTTCCCTCACTTAGTTTTTTTTTTTTATTATGATTTTTTTTTCAAAATTATCTTTGTACAATAAAGCTAAATCATGTGAGGAAAGCATTGTAGTTTTCCTCACAAAACACAGTGGATTGCGATAGTGTTTCCCTACATGGTTTTTTTTATGATTTTTTTCAAAATTATCTTTGTTGATTTTACTGGGGAAAACACTATAGCTTTCCTCATAAAACACTGTGGATTGCTACAGTGTTTCCCCTCATAGGTTTGTTTTTTCAAAATTATCTTTGTCGATTTTATTTTTTCAATATTAAGTTGGTAGAGAATTTAGTTTTGTAATTTTTTTATTATTATTAATAGAAAAGCTAGATCATGTAGCAAAAAACTAAATCATATAGAGAAAATATTATATCTTTCCTCACAAAATATTATGGATTGCTACAAATCATTCTATTTAGTTTCTAAATTTTTTATTACCAACACAATTTTTTTTCGTTATAAAATATTAACTTCATCATATTTTTTTATTATTTATTTAACACTAATTTATAATTATAATAATATAAAGTATATTTGTTTCATAGCTCACGGTACGACTCGAGCATGTCATCTCATTATGAATATTCAAAGGGAACCCGGGGAGTAGTGCCGGGTCCAATTAGAGGAGACGAAGTCAAACAGCCGGCGCGCGTCCTTTACTTTATAATTTCTATGCTAACAAGCCCCGCCCCGCCAAACCCAACAAAACAAATTCATTTAACAGAAAACCGCGGGGATTTAACTGAACACTACAAACGTCAAGCATCGGTCAAATCAAAACTCAGTTTCTCTAGTTCATCTTCCTTCTCCTGGACAGGAATTTTTCGAACCAATGAATCCCAAACTAGGGTTAGGTTTCATTCTTCTGCTTTTACTCTGCTACTCAATCGAATCAAAGTGCAGAAAAGGCTGCGATTTGGCTCTAGCCTCCTACTACGTTTGGCAAGACGCAAACCTGACATTCATCGCCGAAGTTATGCAATCAAGCATCTTAAAATCATCAGATTTCGACACCATCCTCCGTTACAATCCTCAATTGCCAAGCAAAGACAGCCTCTCATCCTTAATCAGGATCAACATCCCTTTCCCCTGCGACTGCATCGAAGGTCAATTCCTCGGCCACTTCTTCAACTTCAACGTCAGATCTCAAAACACTTACACTGTCGTCGCTGATACATACTATGCCAAATTGACCACGATCCCGTCGTTGATGTACTTTAATAACTACTCCGAGTTTAATATACCCGATAACGGAAAACTCAATGTGAGTGTTAATTGTTCATGTGGGGATAGCTCGGTTTCTAAGGATTACGGCCTGTTTATGACGTACCCGCTCCAACCCAACGATACTTTGAATTCCATTGCCAATCAGACCAATGTTACTCAGGAGTTGCTGCAGCGGTATAATGTTGGTTTCAATTTTAGTCGAGGGACTGGTGTGGTTTATATTCCTACCAAAGGTGATTTGTTTATTTGATTATTTTTAGAAGAATCGGAGAGATAATGTTTTGTTTTGATAATTAGTTAGTTGGGGGTAATTGAATTAGGGAAATTAATTAAGAAAACACACAATTAATAAGTACTGGGGTATTTGTTTGGAGAACTTAGTCTATATTTCACGGTCCGGATTATTAAATTTATGTAATTGAATGTTCATTAAATTCTAAAGCTATTTATTGATGCCTGAAATAACAGTTTTTAGCAGTTAGATGCTATCAATTTGTCTTACCGCGAATCTGTTTCTTCTTTATTTACAGATGCAGATGGTAGCTACCGGCCCTTGAAGTCGAGGTAATAATTTATTTATTTTTACTTATACTACATTCTAAATTTGTTCTTCGTTTTTTACTGTTTGTTTGTTTGTTCATTTGTGGGTTTTATGAAATTATTACATGTTTGTAATTTCCTTTTGTTTTTCATTTTTCCCTTTTTCAGCACAGGTGCTTTGGGCTTCTCTGATTCTTTATTTTGATATTGGGACTTGAATGTAAGATGATAAAATTCAAAGTTAGTTGCTACTTTGAGCTGACGTTGTACTTTCCTGTAACCAGGAATAGCAGGTGGAGCTATTGCTGGCATAAGTATAGCAGCAGTAGCTGTGGCACTGTTGTTGGCAGTTCTTATTTATGTGGGATTTTACAGAAAGAAGAAGGAGAAGGGAGCAATATTGCTGTCGGCATCTCCACAACTCTCTCCACGAATTCTTCATGGTATTTCTATCATTATCCCTGTCCTTTATTTATGACTGAAGAGTTCTCAATGAATTAATTGGTGTCAACAAGTTTCTCTTTTTTTATTTCTTTTAGAGAGAACATTAGGAATCGGTTTTGCATGAGGCATGAGCTGATTATATTTTATTACGGGGCATGGTTATAGGACTCCCATGTATGGCTAAATATCTGCAGTGTTCCCAAAACCTTTGTTTCCAAACTTATAGTTGCTAGTTATGGGTTTTATTTTAGTACTAAGTCCTCAATATAGTTCAATTTTCAGTTCACTAACACTTTATCGACATTGCAATGCAATTGTGGCATGCCATCAAAATAACTCTGTTGCCACAGTATATATGTCACGTTTATTGAGTGTAGAGCTCAGTCCTATCTAACTGGATTAGGATAGTTCTTCAATGTATCTTGTTTTTAGTACCATGATCACCATGCTCCACTTTATGATTGTTCTTTTTCATTGTGTGAATGCATTTAAACACAATCATCTCATCTTATGAGTTCTTGATTCTCTTATTCTTTTGGAGAAAATGAAATCATGTAGATGACTAAACATGTCAAACATTTCTCTTTCTTGCTTCAGTAACTGGCTCCAATACACCTGTGAATGCGACTGGGTCTCAAGGTCTTGCAGGCATAACTGTGGACAAATCTGTGGAATTCTCTTATGAAGAACTTGCTAAGGCCACTGATGACTTTAGTCTTGCAAATAAGATTGGTGAAGGTGGCTTTGGGACTGTTTACTATGCAGAACTGAGAGGCGAGGTCTGTAATTACTGTAATTTTTATTTATTTATGATCCCCATTGTTAAAGCAATGATATAACATCATGCATTTTCCTGCGAGGTATTGAATGTTAGTTATTGAGTTTGAGTTAGTTCGGCACCTTCACTGAGTTTTTAATGATAAGTGCGGGTGCCTGATCTTTGTTCCTGTTTTTATATTGGTAGTTATAATCTCCCATCCTACCACATAACATAACCGTCAAGGAATGGATCTCAAATAAAACACAGATCCATTTATTGTAGAAGGCCATTTATATTTATGTTATTGAGGACATGCTTATTCAGCATATTTTGAGTTTAGGATAATGTTACTTTGCCACGATTTATATTAAACACTTGATGTGAACTGACAAGACTTTGATTTGTTAATTTGATCAGGTCATATATATGATTCTACCTGCTTTAGAGAGATTTATGTTTGCAGAACATAGGAGTCCTAGAGCCAACTTCATAAAAGCTATGTGAGGCCTAGTCATTGGTCAATTAGAACTGGGAATTCAAGTTGTGGAAATGAATGAAAAAAATTCTACTGGGTGAATGGTACAGGTGGATGAGCAATTACATTAACTGTTAGCATCTGCCTGGCTTGAATTGAAATAGTGGTTGCTGAATCTACATTTCTTAACATCCTCTGTGTTCTTAAGGATTGAGGTCCATGCCTTTTCTTTTCTTAGATTTTCTTGACTCATGTCAGCATAAAGGGTGAGTGAAATTTTGTCAACGTGAATTTCTGAACTGACTCTTCAATACTTTCAGATCGATTGTTTCAGATTTGGTTTAATTTGGAAGAAAAGTGTACAGTCTCAAATGCTGGAGTTCTGTTTAGCTTTGGAGAAGTTGAACTAAACCAACTGAACAAACCTATTTATATTCTTGAAATTGCTTTTCAATTTTTTAATCAATTTATCATGCATTTATAACATATAAATGGGTTGGAAAATATGAAGCGCCTTAAAGTGATGTACCTCAACTAAAGAACCTTGATCAATGTATCTTGCATTTTTTAATCATTGTCTATTTTTAAATTGAACAGGATGGAACTGGTTCAATTTGGTTCAGTCTGGATTCAGCTATTTAGTTTTGGAATTTTGTTAATAAAAAAAACATAGACATTTTATAGCTGAACTGACCAAATGCTCACCCCCAACTGGGCACCCCCAAATGTTTATTGCATATTACACTTATTACATGCGTGTGTGAATTTCCATTCTAAAATTTATTTTTTTGACTTGTTATGCAGAAAGCTGCAATCAAGAAGATGGACGTGCAAGATTCAAAAGAATTTTTTGCTGAGCTCAAGGTTTTAACACATGTTCACCACCTGAACCTGGTAATGCATTCATGTTTTTGCAATTACAAGAAATATGTACTGTACTTATGAACATGAAGCTGTGCTAGAATCTTTTCTGTACTTGAGAAAATGTAATACATTTTATTTAGGTTAGCTAACAATTTTCTGGAAAATTCTTGAGATTACTTTTTAGATCTTCATTTTAAACTGGAGACAGTATCTTCTTATCCTTTAATTAATTTCACCAATTTTTCAATTTAGCATGGTACAGAGGAAGGCACGGTTAGCCTTGCATTCTCTGTTCCAGGAACAGTGAGTGCAAAAGGCCTATATTCATCTGCTTAGCAACTTTGATAAAGTTACTGCACCCTCTACTCCTTTACATTAGTTTTGATGTAAATAGTTTAGTCCACTTATTCACCCAAAACCTTGCACACTATCTGTTATTGGCAATGTTGGGTGCACGTGTGAGTGAAATGTCCCACATCTGTTTATATACAAGATTGGACCCATAACCCTCTAGTTTAGGCTTTTGGACTAGAGGTGGTGTCCATCATTATGTGTAAGCCCTCGTGCGCACAGGTCAATTCAGACATTGAGGCCCATGCATCTCCCCAACACATACAGTTCCCTAACAGGCAACACAATTTGGAACACTGTATATCTCTTCCATGGGGGCATGATCTAATTTTACGTCTACCTCGTCATAAATCCATCCTATGCAACATAAATAATAGGAAGATCTACAGTTGCATAGGTATATGGAATTTCGAGATTGTTATGCAAGTAAAGAAATGTGCTCCATGTTATATCAGGACATATCATAGACCTTTAGAGCACTCTGCCATGTGACATTTTTTTTTTTAATTTCTGGAAGGAATTATAGTTGGCTAATATTGAATGGTCCTTCTATTTCTGGATGGAATTTATGTCGGTTAAACATATTCATGGATCTGAGTTGTAAAAATAATTGATGGATGTCCTGCAGGAAGGACTTTTGCATGTCAGTAATTATTTAATTACCATTGTTATGGAAGTGAATAAAATAGCTGTATGTGCACTTGATCGTGTGTATCTGCACACACGAGTTGCATAGATGACCTTGTTAAATTTTGAAGTTTTCTTACTTTCAAAGAACTAGTAATGTTTTTACTTGTACTTTATGCACTAAGTAGTACTATCTACACTTAATTGCAGGTCCGATTAATAGGATATTGTGTGGAGGGTTCTCTTTTCGTAGTTTACGAGTACATTGAAAATGGAAACTTAAGCCAACATTTGCGCGGCTCTGGTGAGACTACATGTCCATTGTGAACATCATTTCTAGTGGTAGGAGTGTCTAGAATGGCAATGATAAAAGTGTTGCTTGTTTGCAGGGAAGGATCCATTGACATGGTCTACAAGAGTGCAAATTGCCCTTGATTCAGCTAGAGGTCTTGAATATATCCATGAGCATACTGTCCCTGTTTATATTCATCGTGATATTAAATCAGCTAACATACTGATAGACAAGAACTTCAGGGGAAAGGTTGGGTTGATATTTTTCTCATGATGGCGTCCCATTTTAAGCCTTTTTCACATAGCTGTACTGAATCCTTTATTATACAGGTTGCAGATTTTGGATTAGCAAAACTAACTAAGGTTGGGAGTGCATCTCTCCTTACATGTCTTGTGGGTACATTTGGATACATGTCGCCAGAGTAAGACATTTTCTCCTTTAACAATTCTATAAGAAGATAAAAACTTTGGAATAGGTTTCAGATAGGATCATGTTTAGCTTAACTACTGGCTGGTTTCTGGAGTTCAGAGAAAGAGCCCAAAATCTGTGTCAGAGCAAACAAAGTTTTTATGAGTTGTGTGATTTTACCTTATTCTTATCTGCAAATTTATGAATGTCATTGTTTGGAGCATCTGTTATAATTTTAAAGTAGGGTCAGTAAATGGCACATGTAGGTGGCAATGAAAATGTTCTGATAGAAGGCTATTGAGAATTTTGTATTGCATCTATTATCCATGTGTACTTTGATGGCATAAACCTCGTGAAATCCAAAATTTTTCAAACCCCGAGGTTTGTTGCCAGGCAATGAGGGGTATGGGATGGGAGGTTGATCACCCAGTTTATAATTCATGACCCAGAATGTGATGGAAATAAAAAAAGAGTTCATGAGGGTGGTGAAACATGAATGAGTGAGTCATATGGAGGAGTCTGACTATAATGCAAAAGAGTTGTTTTTAGAGTGGGAAGATATGCGTGCATAGCACTGCTGCAGCCAAGTAAGATTTTTGGGTGGTATGATTATAATTATAAATCTAATAGAGTTAGAAGTATATCTGATGAAGTCCCTATAGTTTGCAAATGAAAATTTAATGCCATTTTTAGTCTACGAGAATTATGCAAGGGTATTTCATGCATCTAGCAGGACAGGGCAAAAACTTAAATGATATTTTTATTTTTGACGAAACATGGATTAACATTTCCCATGCTTCTATGCAGATATGCTCAATATGGTGATGTTTCTCCAAAATTAGATGTTTTTGCATTTGGAGTTGTCCTCTATGAACTTATTTCTGCTAAAGAAGCTATCGTCAAGGCAAATGATTCTAGTGCTGAATCAAGGGGCCTTATTGCTTTGGTTAATTTTCTGCCATTCCTCTTATATCTATTAATTTCCGGATGTCAAAAGATGGGTTTAATTTACTGCTCCGCTGAAGCTTGAATCAATGCTGAGCCAGACAGTTTGAACTACAATATTATACCAGGCTTAAGTGGAGTTGAATTGAACTTTACTAGCATTTGAGACTCTCATAGATTTGTATTAAACTTCCAAGCCTGTCTATGTGCTGCTTCCGAATTTTTCTCCAAGCTGACCTTTTTTTTTTACTTCATTCTACAGTTTGAGAATGTTCTAAATCAGCCTGATCCTGGAGAAGATCTTCGCAAATTAGTTGACCCAAGGCTTGGAGAAGACTATCCACTCGATTCAGTTCGAAAGGTAAAAAAAACTTATCATGGAAATAAATATCAAGATCCTGTTTTTTCAGTCAGAATTAAAGCTAAGTGCCTATTTTGGTCCCAGGTGACCCAGCTTGCCAAGGCATGCACTCATGAGAATCCTCAGATGCGGCCGAGTATGAGATCCATTGTGGTTGCCTTAATGACTCTTTCATCATCGACCGAGGATTGGGATGTTGGCTCCTTCTATGAAAATAAAGCTCTTGTCAATCTGATGTCAGGAAGATAAAAGGCAATGCAACGGCATCACTCATGTCAAAGCTTGCCTTCCATGAAGAGCGGACGGTGACATGACAAACTCCTCTAACAGTGAAGCCCCACGGCCCCCGAAGCAGAGTTTTGGATTTGAGTTGGGGGAAAGAGATGGCTTCTTGTTTGCACCTCCCTCAGCTAATTTGAGTTGTTTTGTTAAAGGAAGTTGGAAAACTGGCTGGATTTTCTTTGATTAATATTTTACAAGAAGCCATAGCTAGCAGATGTAAGGTTGTATCATGGCAGTATGTAAGGCGGGAAAAACTTTTTCCTGTACTTCAATAATTACGATTAGGGTAGACTTGGACGTGGCATACTATAAAACCCATCGACACTGTAATTGATTCTCTATAGTCTATACTGGTTACAGGAAACGCGTGATGCTGTGGGTTAATTATTTTTTGTATTTTAAAAAAAACAAAGATCTAAAAGTATTAGATTTTTCTGCAAAGTTATACCCAAGAGTCTTAGATTTGGTTGCAACAACTGACCCAAGAGTAATATTTATAATATTAATAATAACATTAAACTTGGGTTAACCCTTAGCATAAAAGTGTCTGGACTGCAATACCAGATCCAATAGCATTGGACGTGGGTCTGGCTGCAAGGTCATGTCATAAAAATGTGATAATTAACTGCAAGGTCATGTCATAAAAGTGTGATAATTAAATAGATTAGTTAAAAAGAAAAAAACCAACAGGAATAAAAAAATTAATGAAGAAAAAGAAAAAAAATATGAATTAACTGGATTAACCTTTCAAACCAGGTTAACCCGTTCATACCTTGAATTCGCATCGTGAAAGTTTGATAATTAAAAAGGAAAAAACAAATTAATGGGTTAACTTAGAATTAACTGGGCTAACTTGTCAAACCAGGTTAGCCTGTCAAATCCATAATTCGTGTCATGAAAGTTTGATAACTAAATAGAAAAAAATTTAACATTAACAATTTAAATTAAACAAAAAAAATTAATTAAAAAAAAAACAAAAGGCATCAGCCTTTTCACTGTGGACTGCACTGTGCAGTCCACGGTCAAAGGCATAAAACACAACAAAAAAAACAAAAAGAAAAACTAAAGGCATCGGCTGAAAACTACTTAGAAAAAAATTTAATATTAATAAACTAAATTAATTAAATAAAATTAATTAAAAAGAAAAAATAAAAGAAAAAAAAACTCTAAGAAGAAAAAAAACTAAATAGAAAGAAATTTAACATTAACAAACTAAAATAAAAGGAAAAAAATAATTACAAAGAAAAAAAAGCAAAAAAAATAAATTACTGAACTAAAAAAAAATTTAATTAAAAAGAAAAAAAAATCCGAGTTAACTCGTCAAACCATGTCAACTCGTTAAACCCAGGATCTGTGTCATGAAAGTCTGATAACTAAATAAAAAAAATTAACATTAACAAACTAAATTAAACAAAAAAAAATTATGAAAATAAAAAAACAAAAAAAAATTGACGGGTCAACCCATAATTAACTAGGTTCACCCGTGAAACCAGGTTAACCCGTGAAACTCGGGATATGTGTCATGAAAGTCTGATAACTAAATAGAAAAAAAAATAACATTAACAAACTAAACTAAACGAAAAAAATTAATTAAAAAGCAAAAAAAAATTATAGGTTAACTTGTCAAACCAGGTTAACCTGTTAAATCTGAAAAACGTGTCATGAAAGTCTGATAACTAAATAAAAAAAATTAAATATTAATAAACTAAATTAAACAAAAAAAATTGTTAAAAGAAAAAAAACAAGCAAAAAGCAAAAATAAACAACTAAAAAAATAAAATAACTAAAAAAAACCTTAAAGCATCAATATCTTACTATAAACTATATTATACAATCCACAGTAAAACATTAATTCGTTTAGTATAGGTTACAATACAATATATAAGGGGTGGGGGGGGACAGGGAAAATCATTGTTTTCCAAATCCTACCTCGTGTCCCTTGCAGTGGTGTTTTTATCTGATTATATTTTTGCTACTGCAGTGAAGAATATTTTTTAAAATTATTTTTTAATTTAATATTTAAAAATATATATATACTAAAAAAACATATTGTAACGCAAATAATTACAATGAAACAAGAATTCTTTCTGCCAAGATAACAACAATGCGACAAGGACTCTTAAGGGT
>Ga0307515_10017163_pt1 | contig 13208 bp, 14 predicted proteins | sample 17_EM_MG_FD_194513 | JGI IMG/M metagenome (GOLD analysis project Ga0307515, IMG submission 194513) | Populus trichocarpa ectomycorrhiza microbial communities from riparian zone in the Pacific Northwest, United States - 17_EM | ecosystem: Host-associated > Plants > Roots > Unclassified | place...
AGGCTGCCAATGAAACCAATAAAGAGAATGATGTACCAAAGTTAATATTTTGCACATAACAGTAACATATATGACTGCGACCATAAATAGAAAAACCCGCAAAGGAGAACCGGAGACTGGAACCGACGGGTCTAGCCAAACCCGGCAAAACCCATGGGTTGACGGGTACGGGTATGGGTTTGGCCCGCCAAGAAGCTCTGTGTCGGGTTTTTGGACGGGTCTGGAACCAAACCGAACCGTTTTTCCAGTCCAAACCTGGACCGCTGGCGGGATACCCGGACCCATTGCTAACACTAGCCAGAACCACTGGAACTCATCCCTGCACCACCTGAAATTGTACCATTGCAAGGAATATTCACAGCCCCGCCAGGTGCACTACCTTGAGTTGCTGTAGCAGAGACAAGAGCAAGGCTCAGAGATGGTGACAAGCTACAACTGGTCCGCTTGTGTGTCGCACATGGAGAGGAGTCTCTAGGGCCAAAGGAGGAATACTGGCTTAAGTGAACGGTACAATTCAATAGGATGAAGGGAACAAACATGGCAAAAACTAGGACAGTTGATACTGCATGGTTAAAGAAGTATAAGATGGAAATAAACTTGGTGAGGAAACTCCGATGGCTCAGGATGGCAGGTAGTAATTATAATGACCTTGTTAGGATGATAAATGCTGCGGAAATGAACAAGCTGAAACTGATATAAGTCAGGCTCTGCATTTGTGGTGTACAGGGTTGGAGCAGGCAGATGCAAAAAAGGACAGCGTATGAGCAGCAGCTACATCGGTGAAGGATGTTCAAGTACGCGAGACAAAGATGGAACAAGAGAACATGTTACTTCCTCAGTCAAAGAAGCGGATGTTTGTGGAATCTACTGCTGCCCTGGGTGATGAAACCGATGATGAGGACACCAGGTGGACGGGGTCAGGGCAGGGTGAACCTGTACCAGGGACAAAGGTACAGGAAGCACAACTGCATAGGTATAAGATGTGGAAGATTAAGGACTGCAAGGAGGATCTGGATATGGCCTATGCGACCATGGAACAAGACTTGACCAGTGTAGTGAAGGATCTTGCAGAAAATTTCATGAACAGGAAAGCATCACAAGGTCAGGCTGTATCAGTGGCAGTCTCAGGGTCCACAACCGATGACGAGGTGGGTCGGTTAAAAATGGAGAATGACATACTTACAACTCAGAAAGAGGTACGAGAGATATGGGAGGAGGTATGAGGGATAAATACAAATGATGAAGGGCTACAGCTCTCAACTGATGAGAATTCCCGTAAACAAGATCTTTTATTTTCCTCGATGCAGCCACACGAGCCACCTGGCCCAGATCAAACTACACTTGGGGGATCTTTATTACAGAATACTATTCACATACACCTCCAATGTCGGTGGTTCCAAACAAAACTTATCTGACACAAGATTCCACCGAAGAAGAGAGGTGTGAAAGTTCATAAACAGTGCCGAGATTATATAATACAACCCAACTGGAGATGAGCGTATCTTTGAACCCTGTTAATAATTATTTATACCCCAATTGTTCATGATGAGAACAAAGCCCCACTCTACCACGATGTGAACACTTGACATAATTACATTTGCTGCTTGCTCAGCTCAGGAAAGTTCCATACCATTTCCTTGAGGACAATACGGTCCCATGATCCCAGATGCAGGCCAGTAAGCTAAATCCCCATAAAGGTAGTATCATGCGACCCTGTCTTCATCCCCACGAAGTTCTCACAGCGTTAATTCTAGGTCTGAGTCGTTACACATCACCCAATCACCAGTAGGTCCTATATTCAGTCCATGGAGGCTAGACATCAACCCATCGGGAGTCATAATACACCCAAACTCAAATCCATGATACTTCTTATGACCACTGTAGTAGTCTTGTTGATTGTCCCCAGGACAGCAAAAGGGTTGCATTGTGCCATCAATGAAACTGCACACACCGCATGCACCAGCAACTGCTTCCACAGCCTGCGCATATTCTTCAATTTTGACTGTGGTGAACCTACCCTCATCCCAGGGGTGTAGCTTCTCACATTGCCGACCCAAATGTAGGAGGATATTGTTAAACACCAGTGACAGATAGCTTCATGAGTAGGCAAAGATTTTTATCTCATCTTTGAACCGGGACCTCACTGCTGACAAGTGGTGTAGTAGATGGCAAAGTGTGAAATCTGGAGCATGATGGTCGGTTCCTTGCAGTCCATTTTATGCTCTCGAGTTCCAGTACTAACAGAATTCTTCACAGCAGGACATTGCTGCACCTTACTTGAGAACCTCGTCTGTAAAGCTCACTCTCACAGCACTTCTTCTGGCTGCGGGGTCCGGCAGGGGTCCTGCGGGGAATCGCCAGGGATCACTACATCAGAAAAATGTAAATCAGTCCGGAAGCAACACGCAATCCTCCCAGTCACTCCAGGTGACCGCACCAGTGCTTCTAAGTACTTCTAGATGGTCCCAGACCCCCCTGGAGCTAAGAAATGTGCTCTGAGACTCTGCAAGAGCAATCTCAGGTGCTCCTGAAAGCACCTGCAGTTATGGAGGTGCATTCAGGATGCTACAAGATTTGACATACGGAATAGTCAAATTTTGGAGCTCCTCAGACCTCTGCGCACATCTGCACGAGACTTCAAGAGCAGCTGGGACCGCTATGGAGCTCTGCAGGAGACTTCGAGAGCACTGCGTGAGACTTGGTGCCATATTCTCACAGCAGTGGTTCTTACATAACCACAAGGCATTTCATCATATCATATTCGTCTTTGTTACAGTCACAAGATTTGCTACATCGAAATATGGCATCCATTATGTAAGTCTCTGTATACATATACATACGGCCAATCTGGCCACAGATGGTAGTCGAGCAATTTTGGAGGAGCACCTGGACACGCACATCGAGAGAACTTAGAGTTGCACAACTGTGGAGGCCGTTCTGGTGACACAATGGAGCAGGATGGCAGAGAGCCCACCATCAAAACTCCACCGCACCTCTTGGGACATTCAAACAGAATTCAAGAGAACGAGTGGTTTTGGTTCAAGAAACATAGGAATCGGGTGAGAAGATATGTCACTACCCTGTGTTGAAGATCGAGGCAATTGTGTCGCTCGACGAAATCTCTTGGACAGAGCGAGTGAGACCAGAAGGTGGGAAAGATAGAGTATGTATTTTGATTGTATGATAGGATGAGATGGAAATGAGATTATGCCTATCTACTCCAGAGTCTGCCGAATATATACTCCCAGTTACTCTGTCCAACTCCGTTACCCCTGTATCTCGGTACACCCGGCATCGCTCATTGAAGATATACTTGGAGGCTGTGATCGAGCAAGTTTGGAGATGCACTTGGAGGCCGTAATCGAGCGACTTTAGAGATAGACTTGGAGACCGCGATTGAGCGAATTTGGACATGCACTTGGAGGCCGTGATTGAGCGAGTTTGGAGATGCACTTGGAGGCGGTGATCGAGCGAATTTGGAGATGCACTTGGAGGCCGTAATCGAGCCAGTTTGGAGATGCGCTTGGAGGCCGTGATCGAGTCAGTTTGGGGATGCTCATGGAGGCTGTGATCGAGCTACTTTGGAGATGCACTTGGAGGCCGTAATCGAGTGAGTTTGGAGATGCACTTGGAGGCCATAATCGAGCGACTTTAGAGATACACTTGGAGGCTGTGATCAAGCAAGTCTGGGGATGCACTTGGAGGCCGTGATCGAGCGAGATTGGAGGAGTACTGGGAGGTGGTCAATCATGAGGCGGTCAATCTGGAGGCAGTAGTTCGGGAGGGAGGCGCGATGGGTGTTGGGATTCTATTCATTGGTTAGCTCGTAATTGTGGGAATGTAGAGAATTGAGTACAAACATGGTCTGCCGAGAGATGAGAGACTGGCTGGGAGTGGGAGACAGTCGATCTTGGGATGAGGCGGTACATGGTGTATGCAGTACTCAATGTATGCTGTACTTGGTGTATGCTGTACTCGGTGTTAACTCTTGATCATCGTATGGGGAGGTAGGGAGCAATGACTCAACTTCGTGTTCTTAGGTGATGTTAGAATAGAGGACGAGCAAGAGAGAGACGAGAGGAGATGGGGGAAATCATCATGAGAAACTGGGACTTGAGAGATTTTTGTGTGGGGGTCAATAGACCATCCCCGATACAGCAGGTACGAGTCCCAATCTGGTGTGTAATTAAACCTGTACAAGGTCTTCACCACCCAATCAGGCAGGTCGTACCCTTGATTTCTCATATCCTCTCGTATCCTGCACATCGTTCTCAACTTCATCCCCATCTCTCTCTTTCCCGTCCACAACTCTGCCATCATTGCAGAACACAAAGTTAAGTCATCCCTCTCCATCTCTTCCATGTCATGCTATGAGTTGACACTGAGTACAGCATACACCGAGTACAGCATCCACCCAAGATTGTTTGTCTCCCCCTTATTCTCATGATTGCGAGTTGACCCCTGAATGTAGCTTCAGCTTCCGGCGTGCCTCCCTACATGATTGACCGCCATCAGCCAGCTCTCCATGACAGCTCAAAGGTAAAGTCACATGTCACATTCCCACGGTTGCAAGTTAACTAACTGATGAAAAGAGTCTCAGCACCCGGCGCGCCGTCCATCCACCTCCTGTAGGTTCAAGTCCAAAGTTGCACGATTACGGACTCCAATTTTGCACCATCATGCCCTCCAGGTGCATATCCAAACTCGCTCGATCATGGCCTCGAAGGGTATCTCCAAACTCGCATGATTACAGCATCGAGAGTTCACACGATCACGGTCTTCGAAGTGTGTATCTCCAAACTCGCTTGATCACAGCCTCCAAGTGTATCTCCAAACTCGATCAATTACGGCCTCCAAGTTCACACCATCATGGCCTCCAAGTGCATCTCCACACTCACCTGATCACGATCTCGGAGTGCATCTCTAAGTTCCCTCAATTACGTCCTCCAAGTCTATCTGCAACTACGCCCTATTACCGCCTCGAAGTGCATCCCCAAACTTGCTTGCTCACGGCCTAGGTGTGCTTTTCTGAATTCACTCAATCGTCATTTTCAGGCTCACCTCGAATTTGCACTCAAGCCCCGCGCCTGCGGCTAGTCCCGACATACTGTGTAGATGGGTAGCTATATAGATACATAGATGAGAATACAAACTGATTACATGAGTTTCAAAAATTGTTGAACAATAAGTAGTAGCTATGATTTCCATGTGCACCTGCAATGTTCCCAAAGATGTCATTTTTCCCAGACTGCTCTACAGTGATTCAAAGTGTTTCCAAGCTTGTCGCTGGCGCTTCCAGGTGCTCCCAGGCTTGTCGTCGGCGCTCCCAGGCTTGTCATTGTCACTCCCAGACTTGTCATTGGCGCTCCCAGGCTCGTCGCCAGCACTCCCAGGTGCTCCCAGGTGCACCCAATGTTCTCTCCGGCACTCCGAGGCGATCTCAAACTTATCACAATTACTCCCATTGCACTCCTGTACCAGCCATCAGAGATCCCAGTTACTCCGAAGGCCGGCTGGAATGCCCTCCTACACTCTAATACCCTCCTGACATTGACGTGTCTATGTTTACACTCTGCATCCTCTCAGACACTCCTGGAGGCTTCTAGTGACTAAAATATATTTTGCTGATGTACCTTAGATACTTGATAAAGTCTTTATCATCATGAAAGAAGTCTTCCCCCAGGTTCTGTATTGTCCGCAGGTGCCAACCAATGAAGGAAATGGTGGGCTGATAGCATTTGGGCAGGTGGTGAAGTGCACGAACAAGTTCATCCTCCTGTGTGCGCATGCAACCCCACTGTTTGCCATTATGTGCACCCAGAACTGCAATCAGAAGGAACAGTACTACTGCTGTATTATGTTCCTGATCCTGCATCGCTGAGGTTGGTGATGAGCGGGTTGGAAAGAACCTGACAGGGTGACGATGTGATTCTGGAGGTTGGGATCACATAACCGTCAATTTTTGCATAACTTCGCAACTTTGGCTTCTGATTTATATCCTGCATGCCGTGGGACATAGCACCACATCGATATAACACAGCACTGCAAAATCTCTCTATTTCATCGCAGTTCCGGCTTAATAAAACTGCAAACGCTTTCTTGCCATGAAGAATAGTATATTCACAATTAGGATGTTCCTGATTTGGCAATTCTTTTATATAAATTGGGCAGTTTGTAATCATAATGTATTCAGCCGCCAGTAGCTATGATACATAAATATTGTTTCCACCACCCCCACCCAAAATCCCAATCACTGTTTCCGGATTTTCGGCCCTTGGTAAAGTTATAATAACAGCACTCTGTACCACCTCCAAGTATTTTCCCATTTCCCTACAATAAAGACTGGTAAGTATTTCTAGATAGATTTTTATTCAGTTTATTGAAACTGTCCTATTAGTGTAAATCTTCTCTTACTCTCTGTCATTAAAAATTCATTTGTTTCCTGCCCCAATATCTCAAATCTGCTTGCCCCACTTAGTTGGCCATTCTATATTGGAAATTTCTAACTTTTACATTTAAAAATTTATATAATATTTTTACTGTGGAATATATCTGCTATTGAAAGACAAGATTTATTAATTTAAATCTAAAAACTATATTGTACTTACCATCCATGCGAAAATGCATGCTGAGTGACAAAATAGATAGTTTTATGATCATATAGAGAGTGCCATTCACAGTATCAGAGAAGTTGATTTTATACATTGTGGTACATATTAATACTTGTACAGAATATACTAATTGCAATAAACTATTTTGTCAAATTGAAATTGATTTAGATATTTCAACTGTATTCTTCTTGGCAAGTAAAATGCATTATACAACTGGTAGAAATATCCAACTTATGGAGAAATAGTAAACAAATTACCAATGGCATTGATACTGGATGCTACTGATTATAATATTAAAATAATATACTCTCCAATATGATATAGATATATGAATATGCAACAGAAGGTCAGAGCAAAATCTTGTACTATTCACAGTATGCAAAAGGATTGTAATTGCAGAAATTGAGGTGTTCAATCGAAGGTATATGAAATTGGAGATTTACAAGTATTGGAGTTGCAATATTGTTACTTTAAGTAATAAAGATCATGCCAATTATTGCTTAGACCATTATATAAGTGGTATTTAAGTCTTTCACATTTTTCCACACCAATTGGAGTCAATATATTAGCTGGCTAGGTTATATCATTATTGAATACCTAGCTTCTCTAGTCACTTCTTCCTGTGTACCTTATTTATTAATGAGAATAATAACTATTAGTTTATATTCTATATATGGAGCAACAGACTCCTTCAAATCATAATATATAATAGCTTACTATTCTCTCAAACTCAAATAAACAATGTGTTTATACTCACCAAGCATTATTGAAAGTTGAAACTGTTTGTTCAATAAATTAAATATTTCTAATATATTTGGTATGTTAGAAAAAGATGTAGAATTAATGTAATAGAAATTTGTTATTGCTGTTATAGTTAGAAAAGGTTTCTCTCACTACCAAGATTCTCATTGGCAGTAAGAGAAGAGGATTAGAATGCATGCAGATAGAATAACACCATTGGGAAAAAGGTATTCTTTTACCTATACTCTGCCATCGGCCATATAGTGTACCATAATCTCCTGTCACACCAATATTACCAAATATCACCATATAACATAAACTACCCCACCACCATTTCCTGTAACCTCCGATAATCAACATGCAATTTAGGGATGCTGTCACTGAAATATTATTGGAATTCAAATGTACTGTTACAGGGGTGCTTCCATCTAAGTAACTATACTTCTAAGTATCTATAGATACCTAAGTAAGTACTTTATACACGGCCATAGTTCTTATCGCAATTCTTATGTGTATCTCCAGAGAAAATGTATGGGTAATCTGTAGTGATCATAAACACACAAGGGACAAATATGTATAGTCGTATCCGACACTATTAACTGAATAGCAACTGAATCGTATTGTGGCGTGATACAATATTGACAGTACATATCTTTGTATAATTGATCCTGATGTACAGTATTAGTATAGTTAATCTCAGTGGTTAATTAATATTGTAAGTATAGTCGTATAATTAATCTCGGCGATGAATTGATATCGTAAAGAATATGGGTATAAATAATCTTGGCGATTCATTCATATAGTATGTATATACGCAGAATCAATCTTGGTGATTAATCAATATCGTAGGTATGTTCACATCATCGATCTCGGCAATATATCAATAGTGTAAAGTATATTACTACAATCGATCTCGGTGATTAATTGATGTGGTAAGTATATTCGTATAATTAATCTCAGTGATCAATTAATATTGAAAGTATTTTCCTATAATTAATCTTGGTGATGAATTGATATCGTGGTGGTAATATTTTGCCGGTTGATAGTGCAATCTAAATTGACACGTATCATCACAAAATCCTTCTCACCTTTACTCAATAAACCTGGCATTCAGATACTATCGGCAATATTGCGTCTAAGCGTAATCTCCCTAAGTGCTCAGCTTACCCTTCCGAAGGAGTTCTTGCATCTGTGGTTTCTGTTGTTTAGTTAAACTTGCAATCTAACAAATTGTTGACGATTGGGAGGTTCTTGATAATTCATAAACACTCTTCCCGAACGAGTCGAATTTGGATTTGCTCTTAAAATGACCTGATTCTTGGGAAGGAATTTCGATCGTGATGAATGAACCTTGATATTTGAACCATCAGTGAGATTTGGCTCAAGATGTTCAGAATCGTTATTATGATCCAATACGGGCATCTCCTATCCTGGAACTGAGGATCCTTCGGACTCTTGATGTGGTAGTGGTGTTACCACACAGTCAATAATATAATCTGAAGGGAATATCTTATAAAACTGTTAATAAGATAATATCTCGGTATACTGGATTACACTCACCAGCCACCAGATACACTGTGCAGCAAATAACCGATCATCTTTTTGGAACCGATTGAGTAATTACGATAATGCACACAATATGACATCGTTTTCGTTATTGAATTTGTGCTCTGTTACGGGGTGGGGGAACTGCGTACAAATCTCATACATTATACTAATATACTTGGTAACGATACTAATAATAATAAGCACTGAAAACATCAATGATATTTCAGCTTCGTCTTCCCATGTACGTATTGTTTCTGCTCGTGATGCTACGCTTCCAAAGGCTGAGCTTTGTCGTTCTTTGATAGCCATTCTTGGACTGCCAAAGTTTATGTCCGAACCTTAGTTATGATCTCCTCTGTCATATTTCAGACTACTTTTTTATTACAAGCCAGGCTCTTTGATAGAGAACCACCCATCCCGAAGGTTATTGTGTAATTGCATGATTGGTTTTGAAGCGTTACGCTCCCCATATAGGCCATCATCTGCAATAAGATTTACTCACACAGTAACTTCAACTTACATATCTCGCAACTCGTTTGTTTCGGATAGTCACAACCTCTCCGTTTGTTCACCTGGTCATTTGGAAGGCTTCAATCAGATTGCTTAATAAATCAAGACACAACCTTCACCATAAGAGGCTATCTGGCTTATCTGCTTCAGGGACTTAAGTGGCGACCCACCATTGCTCTGTCGACTTTTGACATGACTTACCACACCAGTATTATTCAACAGATAGTAGTTAACCTTGCTCATTTTTTCCCAGCCAGGGATTCGCAGGTTTATCGGGTCTTATTGACGTTGCCCAAAGTCTTCATTAATCAGGTGCACCATGCTGAGGCCGGGACCATTCTCTTTGACCAGGGAGTACCCGAGTTGTTCAGCTCCACAATGGATTGGCTTGAAGTCCCACTTAATCGCATATTGGCTATCATCTGCCTGACGTGTCAGTTGCATTCTTGCAATTGACGTGTCTAGTCTCACTTAGCAGAGTATAATGAATGTGGTTAGAAATAACTGGCACCTTATATCCCTGAAGGATAATAGGCAAGGTGAAGATTATTGCATCATCAAATCAGATCTACCATAGTATGTGACCTGTTAATGAATCCGCTAGCAGGGAGGCTCACTATCCAATCACCATGAGGCATGTAATCACCTGCTAAGGATCATACGTTTGGCAGCTTACTACTCTATTCTGAGATCGGTGTTATGTACTATACGGTATTATAACCCCATTTTGTAGATCTCGAAGTTGACCACTACCAATACCTCCATCATGGGAGAATCCCTAACATGTACCACATGTATTATATACTGCAATTCTTGAAATATACTATATATTGATCTCAATAACTCTTTTATTTGCTAATGTTATAACTGCTTTCACATCTTGGACATGGACTCATCTCACTCTGATATGCCTGCTCAGATAACTTTCACAGGCAAACTCTCACAACTCTGACATACATATAGTCACAACACAGACATGCATACTCTCATAACTGACAAGCCCACTCCCACAACTCTGATCTGTTGACATTTATAACTCTGACAAGCTTGCTCCCACAACTCTAACATGCCCACTTTTACAACTGATATGCTTGCTCTCACTGCTCTGACATGCTTACTCTCACCACTCTGACAATCTGACTTTACTGGGAGCAAGCATGTAGGGGTGGATCTGGCTTCCCTGTTAGCAGTGAAACTGCACTTGCTGGAAGCAAGCTGGTAGGGGAGGATGTGGCTTTGCTGGAAATATAGAATCTGGACTTGCAATGAGCTGGAAAGAAGATTTTGATCTGGCTTTGCTGGGAGCAAGCGGGTAGGGGTGGATTCGGCTTTACTGTTAGCAGTTGGACTGGGCTCGCTGTATGCAAGCTGGTATAGGTGGATGTGACTTCAGTGGGAGAAGAGATTGGGAACTCACTAGGAGCTGGCAAGAAGCTTTCAATCTGACATTGCTGGGTGCAAGCTGCTCAGGGTCGATCTGGCTTCAGTGGTAGCAGTGGATCCGGACTCAGCGGACTCTGGCAAGAAGCAGTGGATCATTCTGTGGTTGGAGTAGCCATGTACATCAGGAATATGTATTTTTGTCACAGGGAGTGTCTGAGAGTGTCTGGGAGTTGTTGGACTAGAATCTCAGGGTGGTCAAATCCTAGAGTTTACTGGACTGATGCAGTGGCCTTCAGGTGCATCTGGGAGCATATGCGAAAAATCTGGGTGGACATAGGAGGTCCAGTGACAACCAGGGGAGCACCTGGGAGTGCTGGCGACAAGCCTGGGAGCACTGACGAGAAGCCTGGGAGCACCTGGGATCACTGGAGACATGCTTGAGCATGCCGACAACAAGCCTGGGAGCAAGTCAAATCACTGTAAACCAGTCTGGGAAAAACATCATCTTCTTTCGGAACACTGCAGGTGCCCCTGGAAATCATACATCAGCAAAAAGTGAAATTAGTTTCCGAAACCAGACCCCACACTGACATCAGCCAGGTTTCCCAAAATTGTAAAATCGCCTGCAACTGCATTTTCTTCCATCAAGTTTCTGGCAGCTTTATTTCATCATTGCGATGACCAATTGCAATGCATGATATGTGAAATCCCACTGCTGATTGCACGTTGCTGATTTTGCACTTAGAGATTAGTCATACTAACCTTGAGCCCCTGCAACCTAATGTCATTTGCTTGAACTGTATTTGCAGCATGATCACCATCACCATCACCATCACCATCCCCATCACCATCCCCATCACCTGACAACCATTTCGACCCCTGAAGCCTTAAATAACTCGCTTCTTGCTTCATTTGCATCATCACCAATACCCAGGCCATCACAATTTACTATTTTGCTACAGGAAGCCTTATCGCAACCTTCTTCTCTACTGCTTACCATCTTGAAGTTCAACATTGTGCAAATCAACTGTGCTTGATTCACAGGTAGGCTCAATCAATTCGGCGCGTCTAGTACATCAAGATGGTGCAATGGTACTGGAGTAGGTGCATTATTGGCACTCGATTTGAGGTTTTACTCCACTTCCAGGGCTGACCCCTTTTGAACTTTTGCAGATCAACTCCAATTGACTCGCTGGTAGACTGAATCGATTTCTGACATCGAGTACTTCCAGATGGTATAAGGATGCTGCGATACATTGATTCTTAGCTCTCGATTCGCTGCTCTACTGCTTCTGCAGTCTCCAGGGCAGACCCCTTTCGAACATTTTCAGATCAGCTCTGATTGACTTGCTGCTAGGCTCAGTCGATTCGGCTCGTCGAGTACATCAAGATGGTGCAATGACGCTGGGATACATCGATCAGTAGCTCTCAATTCACCGCTTCACTGTTTCTCCAGTCTCCAGGGTAAACCGCTTTCTAACTTTTCCAGATCAACTCCGATTGACACGCTGGTTGGCTCGGTCGATTCAGCTAGTCGAGTAAACCATGACCTTGCAAGGATGCTGCGGTACGTCCATTATCGACTCTCAATTCGCTGCTCTAATCATCCTCCTCCTCCTCCTCCTCCGCCTCCTGCAGAGCTGACCCCTTTCGATCTTTTGAAGATCAACTCCGATTGACTCACTGGTAGGCTCAGTCGATTCGACTCGTCGAGTACATTGAGCCGGTGCAAGGACGCTGGGGTATGTCCATCATTGACTTTCGATTCACTGTTCCCCCTGCTCCTCCTCTTCCTGCTTCTCCAGGTCTGACCCATTTCGAACTTTTGCAGATCAGCACTGATTGACTCGCTGGTATGCTCAATCGATCAGTCTCGTCGAGTACAGTAAGACCTTGCAAGGACGCTGGGGTACGTCCATTATTGACTCTCAAATTGCTGCTCGACTCCTCCTCCTCCTCCTCCTCCTCATCCTGCAGGGCTGACCCAGTTCTATCTCCCGCAGATGGACACCGATTGACTAGCTGATAGGCTCAGTCGATTCTGCTCGTCGAGTACATTGAGCCGGTGCGAGGATGTTGGGGTACATCCATGATTGACTTGCGATTCACTGTTCTTCCTGTTCCTCCTCTTCCTGCTCCTCCTCTTCCAGCTTCTCCTCGTCCTCCTCCTCCTCATCCTGCTCCTCATCCTGCTCCTCCAGGTCTGACCCATTTCAAACCGTTGCACATCAGCTCTGACTGACTCGTTGGTATACTCAACCGATTTGTCTCATCGAGTACAGTAAGACCTTGCAAGGAAGATGGGGTACGTCCATTATTGGCTCTCAATTCGCTACTCTTCTCCTCCTCCTCCTCCTCCCCCTCCTCCTCCTCCAGCAGGGCTGACCCCCTTCGATCTTTTGCAGATCAACTCCA
>Ga0307515_10017164_pt1 | contig 13208 bp, 3 predicted proteins | sample 17_EM_MG_FD_194513 | JGI IMG/M metagenome (GOLD analysis project Ga0307515, IMG submission 194513) | Populus trichocarpa ectomycorrhiza microbial communities from riparian zone in the Pacific Northwest, United States - 17_EM | ecosystem: Host-associated > Plants > Roots > Unclassified | place...
CACACATATCCCGCTTGTGTCTTTCAGTTTTAGGATGGTAGAACGGATAAATCCCCCTTACGCCTTCAATAGGCCTTAGGGGGGGGGAGGCATAGCGTATATGGCAATGGTCAACAAGAGATAGTATATAGGGGGTGGTTAAGATACGGGGCACAACTATAAGCGTACAGCAATCGATCGGCAAGGCCTAGCTAGGACGTAGTGAACCCTAGCTTTAGATAAGCTAGAGAAGGAAGCAGTGGTTCCTAAGGAGTTCGAAACATCTAAGGAGGAGGACGAGCTATAGGCCCGCAGGGCCGCTGCTCGTGCAGGCATGGCAATTCGGGGTTTTTTATCCTACTAAGGTGGCTTATAGGGTTTTTCCTCCCCCAACATATCAGGGGTTTTCTTCTTATAAATTTATAAGTTTCCCCTATATACGGAGTAGTCTGCGTAGGCCACATAGGATCCGTATCAGATGTTAAGCAATGAACAAATAATAAATATTTACCTCTTGCCCCTCCTTTTTCTGCTGTTTTTCTAGCTCTTTTTGGGCCTGTCGAGCAATCCGATCAACCTTCCATTAAGTAGCTTTCTGCTTCTTTAGCTCTTGTGCAATAGCTCGTTGTACTTTCCTCTCCTCCTTAGCGCGTTGTTCTTCTAATTTTGCCTCTTCTCTCTTAGTTTTAAGATCCCTAGCCAGCTGTAGCTTCTTCGGGTTTAACCATAGTAGCTTTCCTTCCTCAATAGCACGTAATTTATCAAATAGGGCCTTGCCTCTCCTCTTCTTAATCTTCTCGCCTATAAGAGCGTCCTTAAGCCCTACAATCTCCCTCTGCTGAAGTACATTGGTAACAGCTATGTCCCATACCGTAGCCCGTAGCTGCTTACCTTCCCTTGAAGCTCTACTTATTTAGACGTCAAGAAGCTTCTAAATTGCCGTTATATCAGTTAGGGCAAGAGGTAGGATTAAGTCGACGTTATAAGGAGGTAAAGGGACGCGCTGTATTCTCTTTTTGGGTAGTCTATCCAGTACAATTGATGGATCAAAAGGATGTAGTCCCGTCTTCTTCCAGCCGCTTTTAATGTTCTCTTTTATAAAGGCTTTCTTAAATGAGGGCCAGAAGAACCTCTAGAAGTCTCTTTTGCTAATTCTAGTAAGTCCCTGTGTAGCAGTAATATAGAAGTTAACTTCTTGGCTATAAGCTGTAGAGAGAGGTGAGAATAGAGAGACGTCAAGCGGCTGCAGCCTATGAGTACTGTGAGGTGGTAAAATAGCTATAATAATACGGCGCTCGTGGCAGAACTTAATGAGAGGTATATTTACGTGTGATCCGTGCCCATTAACAATCAAAAGCCTCTAATTTCGTCCGTTACGAGCCTTCTTCTTCGTACAGCAATTAAATACAGTCTTTACCCAGTGTATCCCTACTTCGTCATTTGTCCAGCCCGTTGGTGTAGCAGTAAAGAAAGTAGCGTCCTTCTTTGGATCAATATCTTATACCCAATAGTCCTGAATATTACTCGATTCGGTAGGGTAGATTATAGCTAGTAGAAGGTATGTTCCGTCGGCGCAGATAGCTGCTAATATCGTAATCTAGGTTCGATTTCCGTCCTGCGCAGCGCCATTGAGCTCTCCCTTCTCCTAAGCTTCTTTAGTGAATATTCGACGGAGGTTATTAAGGCAGCCAATGAGAAAGCCTTTTTCGTCCATATTGTATATATTGCCCGGTTAAATCTTATACTCTTTTATTTTAGCTTCCAAAGTATCAAAATATAAGCCGTATAAGTAGATATTATCAGCTTTTTTCCTTAAGAGATCTATAGGCTTTAAATACCCTGCTGCTAGCACGTCGCTATGTTTGTGCCAGAACTGGGTAACATAGTTCTTTCTAACGTCAATTCCAGTAATCTCTTTGATAAAACGATGAACCATTGCATTTGTAGGAGGAGTACCGCGATTGGTAAGTAAATTGATATAAGAAATTGTTGAACGCGTAGGTTAAGGCGAGCGTGATTGCAGAATATCAAGTAGTGTATTAAGTGATTAATTGGACTATCTAAGTTGGAGGTTGGAGTAAAGGTTGAAGACAACCGAGTCACGTGACATAATCACGTGATGTATGTGATGTAATATCGGGTGAAAATAACACTCCCCCTTAAATGGTATTGTATCTACTACATTGCCCATTAAAACTTCCTATATACCTAGTATGATTGTAATATAGTCCCCTTGTCCGTTACGAAGCGTAGAAGCTAGTTATAGTGGGTGAGGTATTTAGTAAGGCTGGAATAAGCTTATAATGTGGCTTGTGAGGCAGACATTTTGTAAGGTAGACAGCTCGTAAGGCAGCTCGTGAGGCAGCTTGTGAGGCAGACAGCTTGTAAGGCAGAGCTGTTTATCGGCCCCTTGCCTAACCTAATTAGCCTAATGCTTAAAGTACTCTGTCTTTTCCTTATTCTTATTCTAATGTTACCCTAAAGTCCTTCCTCTGTGTTGCCCTTTAGCAGGACAAAGGCCTGTTAAGATAAGAAATCGGTCGAACTTGATTAGACTAAGGGGCTTGGTAAGTGCGTTAGCTACCATGTTGCTAGTGTTAATAAAGGTAAGTTTAACACGTTTATTAGTGACTTTATTGCGTATAAAGTGGTGTTAGATATTAATGTGCTTAGTATACTGGTGAAACTTAGGGTTCTAAGCAAGGGTTATTAAAGACTTGTTATTGCCGAAGATTGTAATAAGTCTAGTAGCGTTTAGAACTGAGTGCGCCGCTAAGTTATCCTTCTATACTTTAACGCTGAGGTTAGGTTAGTTAATTTGTTATAACTTAGTAAGCAACAACCTTAGCTATAAGGCTTCCTTTACTGCTTGCGTTAGGCTTATATACTCTAATTTAGTTGTTAATAGAGCGATAGTCGTCTGGCGCTTAGAGCTCTAGGTAATTGGCCTACCGTTAAGCATAAAGATATATCTAAAGGATGAGCGTTAATTTGTAATACTATTGCTGTAACTTATATCTAAGTAGCTAGCGATTGTTAGATCTTAGTAGTTGCCACTATAAGTTATGCCGTAGTTTAGGGTCCCTGTAATATATTGGAATATCCATTTAATTGCGGTAAAGTGTTAAGGTCCTAGATTATGGCTAAACTAGCTAACTTATAATATTGCAAAAGCGAGATCTGGTTAAGTCTTAATTATTATATATATAAGGGAACTAACCTGTAATTGGTAGATCTTAATATTATCCTTTAAGGCCTGGCTGTTAAATGGTTTAAGATACTGATTTTTTTTATCTATGGGAGTCTTTACCGGATTTAATAAGGCCTTGTTATACTTATTATCCTAGTAGTAAAAGGTCTGGAGTACGCGCTTAAGGTAGAAGCGTTGCTAGATTATAATAGTCTTTAGCTTATAATTGCGAGTAACAGTTATACTAAGGTAGTAGCTAATAGGGCCAAGATCTGTCATCTTAAATTTACTGTAGAGTTGCTGTTTAAGGGAGTTGACGGCGGTTCTGCTGCTAATAATCTTAATATTATCTACGTAAACTAATATAATAAGGCCGTTTATAGAGGTAAAAGGCGAGTTCTTAGTTATAAAAACGCTGTAGTTAGCTTAAAGCTTCTAGAAGCTAAGGCTTATAAGGAAGTTGTAAATAACTTTATACTACATATAAGGTAACTGCTTAAGGCCGTAAAGACCTTTAAGGAGGCGGTAGACCTCTCCAGATTTGCTAAAGCCGTAAGGGTATTTAATATATACATCCTTAATAATTTGACTATTAAGAAATGCCGTTTTAACGTTTATTTAATTAATTTTAAGATTATAATAGGTAGCTAGGGCGAATAGCGTGCGGAAGGCCATTGGCTTAACTACTACGGCGAAGGTTTAATTATAATTAATACCGTACTACTGTTTGTAGCCTTTAATAACCTAGTATGCTTTATACCTAAGTATTTCCCCTTTTAGCCCGCGCTTAATCTTAAATACTTATTTACCTTTAAGGACTTTATATAAAGAGTTTACTAATAAGCGTTAGATAGAGCGCCAGGTTTTATTCTATAGGAGGGATTTAAGTTTATTCTATATAGCTTTTAGCCACTATTTCGCGTATAGGCCGCTAAGAGCTTCTCTTAAGGTTGTCGGCTTAAGTGGATTATATATAGACGACGTATTAAGGAGGACTCGATTAGGTTGCTAAGCGTAACCCTTATAGATCTTAAAGTGATTATACTTGGCAGAGCTAAGTAAGTTAATAGTTACGTAGCTTAAAAGAACCTTATTAAGGAGAGCTTTGCTTTTAATAGATTCTTAAAGAGCTTAACTAGCGTGAGTTTTACGGCTAAATCGTCTTAGAGGTGGTTCCGAAATTAGATTCCGAGTTATAGATTCTAGATCCTGTAATATAGATTCTTTATATAGTTCTTAAGGAAGTGGTGACGTTAATATAGGACGAGGATAAGACGCAAACTAATAATTCTCCCCCTACGGATTAGTATCGTACTTCCCCTACTGCTTATACTCCCCCTAGAGCGGAATGTCTTAAGCTTTAACAGTCTTAAAGATAGTAATGTCCTTAACTCTATATACCTGCTAAGACTGAGAGTCTTATACTTAGTAGATAGAGTTTCCGTTAAAACTAATAAGAGTAAACTTCTTAGCTCTTAGTCTTAGCTTATTAGACTATACAGGTTTCTTATAGCAGTAAACTATAGAGCTAATAGTGCGTAGGTGGTTAAGGCTAGGCTTTAAGCCGTAGCACTTCTTATATAGTGTGAGATATAAAAGCGGAGCTAAGGGACTTTAGTTGCGTAGATAGGCTACTGTCTAAATAAGTTTAGGCCAGAGGTTTTGTAGTAGATAACTATAAATATATAGGCAGTAAGCTTTTATAGTAAGCGTTCGCTAGTTACGCTCCGTGACTTTGTTCTATTTAGGTAAGTTAGCGCAGGAGAATTTAAGCTTAATACCGCAAGAGGTAAACTAGTTCTTTATAAGCAAGTTATTTAGTTTGCTACTATTAGATTAAACCCTTTTAAGAGGCCTAAGTTGCTTTTCTAACTAGGTAATATAGTTCTTAATAACGTCTTAAACGCTATAAGCCTCTTTTAACCTAAGGAAACGGATCTCTATTTATCTGGTATAGTTATTAGTAAAAATAATAGCGTATTTAGCGCCTTTAATGCTAATTAGTGTGAGATAGATAATATTAATGTAAATTAGTTCGCCTGTAGCTATAGCACGCTGTTAAGGACTACGATTAAATAATTTATATCCTTTTAAGACGGCATAGGTTTTATAGTTAAATGGATTAGCAGGAAATCCTAGTTGTCTTATATCTACGAAGTTTAGGTAGCTAAGTCTCTTATACTACCGCCGAAAGTTATAATCTAGGCCTATTAGTGAGAGAGTGGTATATAGATTGTTTGGTTTATTAAGGCAGTAAAGTCCTTTTTATATTAAGAAGTACGCCAGTTTTGCTTTATCCTTAGTGCAGAGAAAATAGTCTATGGTATTAATAGTTATTCTATCTCTTTAGTAGGTGGAGCTAGATATAAGATTAATAAAGAGGTCTAGAATATAGAGCACGTTACGGAGTCTAAGTACGTTATTGCCCTATGGTAAAGATGTAACGACGTTAACATTGCCGTATCTAGTAGCGTAAGTGATGCTAGTGGCGGAGTTAACTTTAATTCTATATTCTTAAAAGCTCCTAAAAAGCTTGCGATTCTTATAAGTATAATATATTGCTCCGGTGTTGAAGTATTATCCTTTTGGTTAAAGATCTACTGTATTATAAAGTATGAGGATCCTTTTATAATTGTTTGAGAAGTCGGCCAGTTAATTATCGCTTTGGTTAGGTAGAGGAGTTCCATTCTAGGTAAAGCGCCTTTTCTTACTTTTGGGTTTGCTAGTAGGTATCTTTATAGCCCTATAGTTGCAAGTCTAGTAATTAGGTGACTTATAAAAGTTATACTATTTTTTTTTAGGTATAGCGACGGGTGCTATATAAGATTAATTTAGGAGTGACTAAGCGCCTAGTAATATTGCGGACGACTTATTATTAACTAGTTAATGGGCTTCCTTATAGAGTTTAAGGCTAAGGAGTTCTATAATGAGATTGTTAAAAACAGGAGGCGTATTCTCTTTACAATTAGACGTAATTTTACTGTCGCGGAAGTTCTAATAGTAATTACCTAAGTTGCGAAGGAAGATACTAGTTATTTAAGTGTCCGTTACCCTATTTTATATAGGCCTAGTATAAGTCGCGTTTAAGTAAGGTATTTCCTTAAAAAGTTACTTTATCTGTTTAGTAGCAGCTTTATATTTAGTATAATATTCCTTAAGGAAGTTGCTTAAACGCGTGTTGATAAGCGCCTTAAGTCCGAGGTGGTAAGAGACCTAGCCGGCTTTTATATATAGTCCCTTAAGTATTTCCCAGGTATGCTTCGCCGTTTAGTTTTTAATATATAATTGGAGTTTAAGGCTAACTAATTTGTATATTAACTAAAAAGCTTAAGATTCCCTAAGAGTATATTTTTCTTTATTTTTTAAGGAGGCGTTATTAGCTAAAGTAGTTGTTTTGCCAATAATGTACTTCTAGAGCGCTCTTAAATAAAGCTTATAGCGTTTTTTAGTAGACTATAAGAGGTAGTTATCTTAACCTTTAAGGACAATACTAAGACGTTTCTTGTTGGTAAGAGTTTCTAATATAGTAAAAGAGATAATTAGTATATGGGTTAAGAGATAAGGATAAAGCGGTAATAATTTTTAAGGATAAAGACTTTCTAATAGTTATAGTATGTTCTTATCCAACTTAATGCAGTTATTATTGTCTACTGCTGCTAAATTCTGCCAAATTCTGCCATGCCGTTGTACTAGCCAATTAGGATTTTCTATGCCCGGCATAGAAAATTGCTATTAGCTCGCTTACTACTAGCGCCTTAGTAATAAGTGTTCTTTAAAGGATTTAGTGTTAGTATTAGTGTTAGTAGATCTAATCGTTAACCACTAATACGTGTCCTTTAAGTTATTGTAATCGTGTATGCTAATAGGTCTTTTTTAGGGTGTATTGGATGCCCTATAGCTTAAAGACTTATAAAGCGAATAGCTTATAAGGCAGGCAGCTCGTAAGGCAGACAGCTTATGAGGTAGCTTGTAAGGTGGCTCGTGAGGTAGCTTATAAGGTAAGTTACTTATAAGGCTGGTAGCTTATAAGAATAAGGCTTAAGCTTATAAAAGCTAAAGAGCAAGCAATGTACGTTAAAAGGAGTTAAGGTTTAAACGCGTTTTTATATTAATTTAAGTCTTAAGGTATAAGGACGCTAGAGGGCGTGTTTAACTTAAAACTAATAATAAAAAGGCGTAAGTTGTGTTAAGCTAACTGGGCTTATAACCTGTTGAACGCGCAGGTTAAGGCGAGCGTGATTGTAGAATATTAAGTAGTGTATTAAGTGATTAATTGGACTATCTAAGTTGGAGGTTGGAGTAAAGGTTGAAGACAACCGAGTCACGTGACACAATCACGTGATGTATGTGATGTAATATTGGGTGAAAACAACAGAAATAAGGCTCTGCTGCTGGTGCTGCGTCATATAGCTTCGAGATTCGTGGAAGGCCTCTTTTGACTTCTAAACGCCGCGGAAGTGTTTTGATAGCGTAGTTCGATTAACACTAAACTCTCCTGCTGTTTGCTCGATATTTGGATCTTTTTGACACTTTAACGATTTGATTGCGGCCTCTATCGCTGCAAGATTCGCCATTTTGGGTTAGATATAGGTGTTTCAAATCAGCAATATTTTTGATTTGGTGGGCTAAGACCGGGCGAATAGTCGGGCCGGGCGACTGAGCGGGATTACACTTACCCTACGGAGGTTGTTAACAAAAGTTCTTGCACCTTCCTAATTAGGAAAGTATGCGACTGCGCACGCGCAATTATGGGTGCGCAGCTATCAGCCTACCCTACGTAAATTTAGACACGACTCCGCTACAACTGCGTAATTTTTAGCACTGCTACGTAAGCCGTGATACCAGCTGCGTAAATTATAGCACTAATGAATTTTAATGAATTTTAAGTTATAATAACTACTTTAATACTATTAATTATATAATAATTTTAATTTAGAATTTATATAAAGCTTACAAAATTTTATATAAAAATAAAAAAAATAAAAAAAATTAATATACTAAGAAAGTTAGTAAATTACTTTCCTAATTAGGAAGGTGCAAGAACTTTTGTTAACGACCTCCGTAGATATAAGCCTATCGCGATTACAAAGTTAAGATAATAATGTTGTATAAGGCTTGTAAATGCGACTGCGGTATTGTAATTAGGGTGTGTGGGGTCGCTATATTATAAGAGGTTGTTGCTTTGGCGCGTGTATGAGAGCTCCATATTAATATGGAATATAGAACAGAAGCTTAAAGCTACGCTGAAATGGTGCCAAGAACATTATTTCAACTACTGTATATAGTATGGCTTGCAAATTTGACGCGCTTACCGATATGGAGGAGCTCTATATTCAAAAAGTCGTCGGATTTACACCCTTATCCCTTACGTTGTCGATGTGATATAAAATGTGGCCCCGTACGTGCGGTCAAGAACATCGAAACTTCTTCGCGTCAAAGTTGTAAATATATAGCTTTATTAATTAAATACACTACAATCATGGTGCGCAATCGTGAAAGTAAGGGTATAGACTCTGTTCCTTATACCAAATACCTAAAATACGCGTCTTAGAAGTCTTAAAACCCCCTTTCCGAGCCCTGGCCTTACCTAACTTCAAACCTCTTCCTATTACAGTAAAAACTGGTTAGTACGATACGGTTTATATGGCCGAGCGTATCGTTATACCAATGGCATTGTTATATAAAGAGTTACGTATTAGGTTTATAAGCAATAAAAGGGGGGGCTTTATACTTAAAAAGACTTAAGGCGTCTACCTTGCCGGCTAAATTAGGCTCCCTCCCATACAAAATCTCTGCTATTTATACCGATTTTAGTGGGGAGACTTAACAATATTATTAAAAGTTAGAATGTTGTAAATTTACACTAAAAACACTTTAATTAAGGGATGTAGATTGTAATATAGAGTATGTTATTGTAATCAGATATTGTACTAACTAGTTTTTACTATAAGAACGAAAATACCTATAGCAAGCCGAATCTTCCTTCTAATATTGATAATAGCGACCCCCTATAGCTATTTAAGCTATTCTTTATAGACTCTTTATAAGTTTTTAGTAAATACAGTAAAGAGATTAGGCGATAGTGAGGAGTTTAAAAGACCTTAAAGGTCGTGTTAACTTATAAAATACGTCCTATTTAGTTTCGCTAAAAGGACTAATTCTTTTAGGCTAATTAGGCGATCGATAGTTATAAGCTGGGGTAACTAGCCGTATATACCTATTTAACTAATTAATTTAATTAATTAATTTAATTGGTTCTACCCCTTATTAAATTGCTGTTTATTATTAAATCCTTTATTTATATTACGGAACGGGGGCAGTAGCTATAGAGTGTATATATTTAAAGAGTTTACAAGATATTATACAATTAATTATAAGGGTTAAGGGCGTAAGGAGGTGATATACCTACGTATTAGCGACTCAGTCAATTGAGATATAAGCACGGCAAAAGGGTCGCGTAAGCCTATGCGATTGGATTGTCTATAAACGAGAATCTAAAGCTAGGGAAAGGAAAGGAGAAGAAGAGCAGCGCCATTCGGTGTTTTATAAGATCTTTGCGTCACGTGATCGCAATATACAGCAATCTGTGGCAACTTACCGATGCGAAGTTCTGCTAGTGCCGTAATATTACCCCCCCCTCTAAAAAAGCCTGCCCTTAGGCTTTGTCGCTAAAAGTCTTAGCAAAAGAATCTAACTAATTAGACAACTTTAACCGCCGGTTAAAGTTCTTAGATATCTTAATACCTTACATAACTAAGAAATTTCTAGGGTGTTTTTGTCCTTATGTTCTTCTAGTAGCTTATTATCTTTATTATACTAGCATTCTATCTACTCGTCTAGGTACTTTAGCGGTCTAGGTTTATTAGGGTAACGGCTATAAAACTCCTAAAGCTTATAGGGACTACCTATAAAGTTTTATATAGGGTACTAAGTGGGGTCTAAGTTATATCCTTTCCAACTAATATAATACTTTAACGTTCCCTTTATAAGTTTATAGGCTAGCATTTCTTTAATTTCCTATTTATTATCGCCATTAACTTAAATTAGTAGGGGAGGTTTATTCTTTTATCTAGGTAGTAGGTTATTTATAGCTTTCTATAGCTTATCCGGTAAGAAAATAAGGTGAACTTTAATTAAATCTGGGAGCTTAACCTTATATAAGTTACCTACTTTATTAAGAATCTTATATAGTCCTGCTATCTTATAGTTTAGCTTACGGCTAGGCCGTTTTATCTTCTAGTTCTTTATTATAATCTAGACTATATCGCCTATAGTAAAGTTAGGCTTACGCCTATACTTATTTACCTGCTATTTTATTAATTTCTAGGCCTTTTTTAGATTTGTATAGGCTACTTTCTAGGCTTCTTCTAAGCGCTTAGCGTACTGCTAGGCTTCCTTATAAAATAGTTTTTCGCGTATAGTCTAGGGCCCTTTTAGTCTTTTCTAGTTAAAGCTTATATAGGGTAGGTAACCTATTTCTAGTTAAATAGGGGCAAATCCGGTAGAGTTGTAGGGTAGGGTTGCTTAGGCGTAGTTTATTAAGGGTAATAGTTCGGCCTAGTTATCCTAGAAGTAGTTAATAAAAGGCTAAAGTCTTTAGTCTAAGTATTAATTTATAATCTCCGTTTAACCGTCTGTCTAGGGGTAATATACCGTAGAAAGCTTTAGCTTAATACCTAAGATTTAGGTAAACTTATTCTAAAAGGCTAATATAAACTACGGCCCGTGGTTAGATATAATAGTGTCTAGTAGTCCGTAAATTTGGTAGACGTAATAGATATATAGTTAGGCTGCCTCTTTAGTATTAATATTCTTATAATAGGGAATTAAGAATAGGCGCTCGCTAAAGCGGTTAACTAGGATTATAACTATATTATATCTATTACGGTCTAGGGGTAGCTTATAAAAGTCTATAGAGATATATTACTAGGGGCGGTTAGGTATTAGGAGGGGTTTTAATAATCCTAGGGTTTTATCTTATGGAATTATAGACCTATAGTAGTTATTGCAGTTCCGTATATAGCGGTTAATATCTATAATTATTTCGGGCTAGTAGTAGCGGTTGCTAATAATCCTACGGGTTTTATTTTTTTTAGGGTAGGCCGTAGAGACCTAGGTATATGCTTTAGTAATAAGCCGAGTTTATAAGTTCTATTCCTTTGCTACCACTAGCCGTTTACGGTACTTAAGTAGTCTACTTTTAAGGGACTATAGGCTAGAAACGTTCTTTACCTTTTTGCGGTACTCCTATAGAGAAGGGGCCGTACGGTTTACCTACAGTAGTTTATTAATAAGGTCTAGTTCTATAGAGTTAATAGGGTATATCTTGGCATCTAAAGAGTTTATATTTAGTTCTACCTATATTTAGGAGTTAAGGTGCTCTAGTTATAGTAGCATTTAGGTCCGTAATAAGATCTTTATAGCTATCTAGTTATTTATATCCTATTTACGCCTTATAAGAGCGTTTGCACGGTTAGTAGCGCCTAGCCTATATATAATTAGAAAGTTAAACTAAAATAGGGTATCTGCCTAGCGCGCCTATTAGGCTATAAGGGCCTTTATTATTATAAAATATTCTAAGGCCTTATAATTAAAAACTACCTAGATAAACTTAGGGGTGACTTTTAGTTAGACTCGCCAGTGCTAAAAGCTAGAGATAATAGCTAGCATTTCTTTATCGTAAATTGGGTAGTTTAGCTTAGCATCTACTATAGTCTTTAAATAGTAAGTAACAGGGTGCTATTCTCCATTTGTTTGCTTTTAGGAGTAAACGCTAGCTATAACACTATCTAAGGTATTGGTTTCTAGCATTAAGGGCCGTTCTAGGTTAAAGTAGGCGAGTAAGGGAGTAGAGACTAGTTGTTTCTTAAGCTTATTAAAGGCCTGCCTATATACGGTATTAAAGTAAAAGGGCTAGTCCTTATAGGTAAGTAGGTTTAGTAGCCGAGTAATCCTGCTATAGTTTTTAATAAAGCGTTAGTAGAAGTTATAGAACCCTAAGAATAACTACACCCCCTTTACGGTCCTTAGGGGTACCTATTAGTTAATTATAGCCGTCTTTTTTAGGTCTGCCCTAATCCTATTTATACTAATAATAAACCCTAGGTACTTTATACGCTTAATACTAAATTCTAACTTTTTAATATTAGCTTGGAGGCTAGCTTCCTAAAGCCGTTATAAGACTTTATAGATATGCTCTTTATATTCTAGTTTATTTTTAGAGTAGATTATAATATCATCTAGGTATGCTATATAGAAGTTATTAAGGTAGTTAAATAGTACGTTATTTATATATTGTTGGTACACAGCCGGTCCGTTAGTTAGTCTAAAAGGTAGTACTTTATATTTATACGTTCCGTAATAGGTCCAAAATATAGTAAGGTTTTCTAATTTAGGGTTTATTCTAATTTAGTAAAAAGCTTAGTGGATATTAAGCTTCGTAAAGATCTTAGCTTTACTTATTTGGGCCAAAGTCTCATTAAGTAAAGGTAGTAGGTAGCGGTCTTTAAGGGTTAAATTATTAAGCTTATAGTAGTTAATACAGAAATAAAGTCCTCTATTTAGCTTTTTAGTAAAGAGAATAGGTAAGTTAAAAGGGGCTTAATTAGGCTTAATAAAGCCCTTATCTAGGTTATTAATAAGATACTACTTTATAGCCTATAATTTGGCAGTAAATTGCTATTAGAGGGGGCTATAGCTAAGGGTAACTACCTTATCCGGCTTAATTTTAATCTTATAGTTATACGGTTAGTAAGGCGGGAGTATATTAAACGCTGCTTTAGAGAAGATATTTTTAAATTTCTGGTATTAACGGGGCAGTTTCTGTTCTACTAGCTCCTTATCTATAAGCTCGCCTTTCTCTTAGGCTGGGGCTTCTTTCTCTTTAATTATTTAATTAATTTTGTATAAGCTAGTTATAAAGGTAATAGTATTAGGCTAAACTAGGTTTTAGTAGAATCCTATAGCGCTAATATAGCAGATATTAACTAGCGGGAGGTCTGTAGGTTTCTTTATAGATATTTATTAGGCAGTATTTTGC
>Ga0307515_10017165_pt1 | contig 13207 bp, 14 predicted proteins | sample 17_EM_MG_FD_194513 | JGI IMG/M metagenome (GOLD analysis project Ga0307515, IMG submission 194513) | Populus trichocarpa ectomycorrhiza microbial communities from riparian zone in the Pacific Northwest, United States - 17_EM | ecosystem: Host-associated > Plants > Roots > Unclassified | place...
TTCACCTGCTCTATTGACCATCCACCTGACCTCTCATACTCGATCAGTTTCTCTCGATTTTGAGGACTTTGCCTTTGGAACCGCTTGGACCCAAATTTACAACAATGTATAACCCTTCCTTCCTTTGGACCTTGTGCTCATAGATAGGTACATAGGTTACCCTTTGATTATTGCCGTTTCAGCTCCTGCTTCCTTAGGTCTCTCAATTTACTGCATATAGGCATCCAACAGGTTCTTCCCCATGTATAAGGTCAGACATGAAGAATTTATTACATACTTTCCTCGCCTATGATGTACAAAAAGGGACCTTGTTCAGACAAGCTGAACCCGTTGAGGATCACCCCGAGCTCGGCGTGGTCTTGCGAGTACTCTAGACGGAGAGAGAACACAAATTTAATCCCAAGGAACAGCCTCGCAGGTTTACTGTGGACTAACCAGACCAGCGCTCCATGGTCCGTCGGGTGACCTTCTGCATATTCCCGCCCAAATGGCTGGAAAATTTGTTTGTGAACGTCTCAGAATACAGGAACCGCTAGTCTGGTACACGTAGCGGGTGAACGGATGAAGGAGAAGGAAGCGCCGCGTAGGCTGGGGACATCTCAAGTTCCGTTGGGTTGTGTGCTGGGGCTTTGAGAATGTTTTTGGGTACTAGCGAGAGGGGAGGGGAATGAAGTACCTCGATCTGCGAAGCGTCAGCGTACGTGTCGAGCTGGATCAGGAGGACGCACCCAGGATGCCTCGCCGTCGAGGAAGCGGTGGAACACGTGCTCGTTGGAGAGGATAGGATGCTTTGCGATGCGATGCGGTTCAGGAAGGCCTGGAGCATGCGCTTGCGCTGCGAGATCATTGTCATGTCCTCCTTTGCCTTTGACTGCTTGATTGCATAATCGCCAATACTCTGCTTTGAAGGGATAGGGGGGATGATGAGGGTCGGGTAGAGCTTAGTGAGACCTGTGCGGAGGGATTCAAACTCAGAGTAGCGACGACGCGCTTCCGAAGCCTGTGGTGGATGTCAGTAGCTGACCATCCGAAACTTGCAAATGGAGGAGCACAACGGAGCATAGCATAATAGAGCTTGACTTGTCGTACCCGGTTCTGTCAAGAATACGGCGATCGAGGTGCACTTCGCGTTTCTGAAGGGTTGGATGCCCCCGCGAGGGGTCGATTAAGCTGCGCAATACGTACTATGTGGATGCGCATGCGAATGTGACAGTGTTGTGGTGAGACGTATTTCCGTTGGCCGTGGCTTGCGTGTGACATAATGTGCGCAGGAGGTTCTACAACTTGCAACTGGAATGTGACCTACTCCTGTGCGAATCACGTATGCAATGTAGACAGATGACGTGTGATCAGTCATCTTGAGGGTGTCGACAATCTGTTTGGCTGGTTGACGTAGTCTTCACCTGAATATCTGCATCGTCTCCGGAGTGCAATATTCGTCTCTGGAGGAGCAGAATCCCGTTTTCGGCTGTAGACCTGGGTACTGTCTGTGCTGTGGCTGTCGAACTAGCGGCGCCGGGGTTCCCGCTCGTCGTCATCCGGCACCGTTGTCCTCGATAGTGTTGGTACCGGCGGTGACGACGGTGACTGCAGGTGGTCGTTATCTTCTCCGAATCGGTTAGCGTCTTCGAAGACGGACATGTTCAAGTGTCCTTTGCTTTGTCCTCTCCTTGTTTCCCTCGTTTCCCTCGTTGCGGCTCTCGTTGCAGCTCTCGTTGGCATATCGCAATGACGAATGATACCCCGACTCGCAGATCGTCGCGGTTTGAATATTAATTTTCTACTTTTTTTATCCCACTTGTCGTACGTTTTACCCTGCGCAACCGGCCGTCACGTCTTTACGCGCTCCGAGCCCATTCGATTTACGTTTCCACGGCTCCGGCTTCCATCAAAGTTCTCAGATTTCTGACGCGTCGGCCAAGGGTGTATGTTCGAAACAAGGGCACGGACCACCGTCGTGCTCACACAGCCGTTGGGCACGAGTCAGCGCTTCAACCTTTAGGGGTAAATGGAGTTCCATCTGATTATGCGATTTTGGACGGCGTTCCCCCAGGAGAGAGCTTGCAGCGGGCGGATTCATGTCAAATTACTGGCACGCTCGATACCAATCCCAGCTGCGGTGCAGCTGCTTATTCAGAGGTAGGAGTTCGTCACAATCGATCCCTTGGCGCCTCTGACCGCATCCCTCTAGAACTCGTTCGATTGGCACGTCCATGACAGGCGCAACCGCCTCTACAACCGCCTCTGCCGCACCCCCCGCGCCCCTACCAATACGCACTCCAATATCTCATCCTTCTTGCAATCCTTCGTCGTCCTTGTACCCTCGCACCACCTCGTCACCCCCCTCGAATCCGACCTCGCCCTTCGCTTCATCCGGCATCTGATCAGTCTACGCCAGCCCACCCTCGCAAGGCATGTGTTCAACACTCTCCGCAACCTCGGCGCGCGCATGTCCTTCGCATCCCTCGCAAACCTATGTGTGCTCGCCGTGGTTCGGCGCCAAGCAGCACTCACGCTCCGGTTGTGTCAGCAGCTCTCAAAGCAACTCGAGGAAGAGCTTCCATCATACGTGTCTACCAATTCGCCAGAGGACCTGGATAGATGGCGAGCGCATCAGGCGCAGGTCCTCGTGCGGTTGATCCACGTCTGCGCGGAGAGGCAGTACTGCGACGCGATTACCAGTCTGGGTCGAGTGCTCCTTGACCCACAAATGGGCATTGAGGTGGATATGCCGACGTATTGCGAATTCCTTCGCGCCATCTTCGCGTTCTACGACCCGACTTCGATCGTAAAGGAGGATCGGCTGACCCACCTTCGCCGTGTATCAAATACTATTCGCTGGACCCAGGCCGTGCTGAGCGCCGCGTCCGTGTCCCGAAATAGCGGCCAGTTTGGTGCAAACGACATTGCGGTGCTCCTCCATGGACTTGGGAAGATCGTACATCAGCATACACTGGGGTACGTTCGCCTGCCCGCTGCGGTGTGGAGCTCGCTTGTGCGAATCCTTAACTCCTTATCAAACGCGTCAAAATGCGCGGGGGAGATTGAGCCCGCTTTCGCATGGGCAGAGTTATATCTCCAAATTGGAGAAGGACGGCTGGCGCTTACGTCGAAGACTAAGCGCGTGCGTGTGCAGAGTCCCATCATGGATGTACCGTATTGGAAGCCCTTCACTCACCCGCCTGAGACGAGAGATATTCTTGAAGATGTTATGGAGCTTGTTCGAGGTGCTTATGAACGTGCAATGGAATTGTTAAGCGAATGGGAGCAGATGTTCAACCCGTTGACGCTGAGGGACGTATTTCCTCTCGCTCAAAAAGGACAAACCCTCCAACTCCGTGCACGGGCTATCCTGATATCCTATTCTAGGCCGTCTCGCAATAGCGGACAGCGCCCCATGGATCCCTTTGAGCCAATTCATGCGATTTTATAGCAAATTCTCGCCCTACGTTCAAATTCATTCAAGGAGCACGACAAAAACCGCGTCTCAGAGTCACCTACGACGGTTATACCATATTGCACGTGCAGAAAACAACCTGACGCGTCGATTCGAAGCCACCCTTATCCGCGCCATCTCGCACTGTTTAGGTACAACTACCGCATTCGATACGCTCTCTGCTAGCAATGATGGTGAGGACGAAATTACAAAGTCCCCTGCGCTGACTCGTCCCCACGGTTTCTCGGCTTCCTCCTCTCAATGCCCCAGCTCTACCGCCGGACCCAATACAACCACTCGCTTCCAGGAGAGAGGCCCACCTTTTCATTGCACCCAGCAGAGCATATCCACTGTCTGTTCCTCTTCCTGCCCTTGACAGCACACCTCCGCATGGACATGCCTCTTGAGCCAGAGGGGCGCACGGTTGACATACGACATACGAGGAAGAAGAGTTGAAGAGCGTGGTCGAGGCTTTGGAAGCGCTCACTGGGGTTCATGATCAGGTATTCCAGCTGGGATAGGTTTGCCACTGTGGGACAAGCCGAAGGGGAAGGCCAAGGGGAGGGACTAAATGCGTGGTTTGGATGGTTTAGGGGGATACTGGAGAACGCATCAAAGGAGATCGTCCTCCCGCATGCGCATTGGCAAAGATTCACGTTGAGAGCCGATGAGGAGAATCAATTGTTCAAGTTGCTCCTTGCACAGCGTGTCCTGCCTCGTGGTTTCATATTGCAGACGCTTCGGGTTGCGCTGGGCCGCCCTACCGCTCGCTCGAAACCGAGACTTGCAGTCGAACGGGTACAGTCTCCACCCGATCGGGTCACCGCAACTGTAGAGGAATCGGAATCGGAGGTGTCCAGGGATGCATTGGATTACTTTGCATCGGAACTGGAGCTCATCCTGGGTAACCCGAGGGAAGTACCAAAGCTCATCGCTGCACTGACTTGGCCTGGCCTGGCCTGGCAATGCGGTACGGCTCGACGAGTGGCAGGACCATATGCAGACGTTTGGGGTGCCCGTACAGCCTCTCGTTGAGAGGTTGAGGGTATTGGCCGATAAGGTTGATATTCCCGGTCTAGAACATGGTACTGAAAGCAGAATACGACCGGTGTGAATTGTGAAGAGTGTGTCCCAACATACTTCCGAACACATGACGACCAGTGTGTCCCCCGTTCTGTTCGGAACATCCGGAACGCCACGAGTCTGGCATGTGGCAGAGAAAAGCTTTTCGTCCGCGGAAAAATATATGAAAGGGTTGAAACACGAGGACGGATCAATAGGAAGATTTAAATGAAGGGATCCAAGTTATCGGCGGTCGGTGTGTCATTGCAATGGTGACGCTTGAACGTGAGTAGATACCTGTGGGTATTATTTTGCTGTCAAGAAGATCCTTAGGCTGGTTTGTCATCATCTGGACCTGCTCCCTGTGCTCCCCGCATCCGCTTGCCAAGTATTTTGGCGCTAACCTGTATAGAATATGTAATAGCGAGAATGAATTGTAATCTGAATACTAGAGGAAGGATATCGGGGCTTCTGGTAAAGGTATTGGCGGCAACTGAATTGAAGCTGTTCCGCCTTCACCGGGCGAAGCGAAGTCAGGGGCAGTACCTTACAAGATTTAGCCCGCTTCACTTGTACTTGTGTTCAACCAATGGGAGTGAATGTTCTAAGCGAGGGCCCAGGCTACAGCCCGCTGAACCTTAATTTAGCCGACCCCGCGATGGCTGCGGCCCTCGCTTAGAACATTCACTCCTGTGAGGTACTGTGGGGAAATACCTGCATTACGAACATGAAGCTCGGCACGATCCATCCAAACTCCTTGACTCGTCTGTAATGTTCCAACGAATGTCAGGGTTTGGGGGCATAAGGGGTACTCTCTTGCGGTGCAGACCTTCAAGCTTACGGGTGCCACCTTCGAGAGTTTGGAGAGCTTCGGTTTCTGCCCGGTCCGTTGCGAACGAGTGGCTGGAGGAAGAGGAAGCAGTCCCTGGTATCGAGGATATCGAGCGGAACATTTCATTTATGATGATACAGATGACTACGTCCAACACGGTGGAGGACGTGGATGATTGTTGAGACGGTACGAGCCGCTTGCGAGCACCTGTCCATGTGAAGGTGTAGTGCGCCATAGGAACACAACAGGACTGTACTAGGCATTGTTCTACGTAGCTTCGAAGCCATGCCAATGACGCGGGCGACGAGCAGATATGATATGATGACTGGGACCATTCATTTTCGTTTTGTTGCTACTTCGCTTCGCGTGGGCTGAACTGACGATCTCTGTTATGGCACTGGAACAACATATTTAACTGGTAAGCCCATTTCCTAGACAATCGCGCGCAGTCCATTGTTCACTGCCCTTACTCCTTAGGTTCGTGTTTGCGGTGTCCATTCAGCCACATATGTACTCCCCCGGCTCGGCCGTTCGTCTTCGTCTGAATAGTATTCTTAAAGGAGTGACACGCCGAGGGACGTTCCTCGGGAATTCCGCTGGGGTTTTAGGTAGGCTTGCTTCGATCCGTTCACCATCTGGGCCACGTTGAGCTTGGCTTCCCTGATCATCCTTCTCGTTAGCGCTTATCTATAACATTGTCAACTCCTCTGTTGACTCGTGGCGAGGAAAGCATGATATCTAGGGTGGCATGGTCGCGGGTGGTCTCTGTGGGGCGGTATATGGAAGTACAGGTATGAAACTCTCACACATCCCTCTAACTCGCAATATGGCCTCTGATCGATCCTTCTCCTCCCATATGCAGCGGGTGTGAAGCCCGCAATAGCCGCTGCCACTTTGATGACTGGAGCTGCCGGTATATGGGGCTGGGTTAAATCGGTCCTTCTTTAATGGACCGGGAGACTGTTCTAGTTAATGATGCGCGGTCGCCCGCCGAGAGCCGGCTTGTGATCATCAATCAGGTGCATGGTTTTGAGGGCAGGTGTATAATAGTGTTTCAAATTGGACCATGCTGAAAATAATCCATTACTTTCTGCTCTGATGGAATCGCCGAGATTGGAAGCCAAGAAATTCCTGAACTCGTGAAAACCTGCTCCACTCTCTCTGATCTATCAACTTTGCAGGTCTTTCACGCGGGATGGCCGATCTCTCCCTCATACGGTGTGCAGAGGTGCTCAATGAATACCTCTTCCTCTTCATATAAGGCTCAACGCGAGTAGTCTCCTTACCCTTCGCAGCGCTCCTCGACCCGACCCTCGAGCACTAACCAACCCCTTTCGCTTGAGCCGTGTGAGGCGATCCAACCGCTACCGGCTTTTTCATCGTCCTTGTTCATTTATTTTCACCCCGCAACTGGAAACTTTCATAATTAGCAACCTTAGCGAGTGAGTTTAACACTCAACACACACTCTTGGAGCTGCTGTATTAAAGAGAGAGGCGTGCAGAACGACCCATAGTCCATTATCACGTCCCAAGCGTGCCTCCGTACACCCGACTAGTCACTGGGGCCCTTCCGTCTACTTCTTCCTTCGCCGAGCTCGGAGAAAGCATGTCACACCTAAATCCGACAACGGGTGGCACGGCAGGTCATGACCGCATCTCCATACCGAACCTGGCGGCCGACGGTGCCGTGCCTTCTCGAGGGTCAGAAAACGGTGGTAGGTGTCTACCGACTTTTCAATGCTTGAATTCACGGTCTGATGAGGAAATACCCTTTCGACAGGCCACCCGAGTGTTGCAGGGACCCTTGCCTTTACAAGCTATTCAAGACAGCTTGGCGACAGGTATATAGATGGCTCGATTCAAACCCACTCCTTCGCTCCGTCCCGCAGCCTCTAACCCCGCCCTCCAGGACGTACCTCCTGCAAATCTTGCAGCAACCCGCAACTGGCGCGGAACATGGTTCCTACGTACTATCGCGACTCCCACTTTCACCCCCACTTGTCCTGCAGCTTATGGTCTTCAACCGCGAAGGGGCACAAATCATTATGTAGGTTTCGAGCTGACGCTACATTTAGAACCACCGCTAATCAGTGCCTGCCTCAATCTCTACAGAGATGACGAGTTGTACTTCTTCATTGCGCACCTTCAATTGCTTACTGAGGATGCTGTACCCATCCAAGAGCCACCCTCCAACTCCCCGTCTGTGACTTCTTCGCAACGACTGTTGTATGGCTCCCTCGTTGCGAACCCTCAAGCGTTCTTCGATCAGCAAGGCAATCGGGGATACTTCTTTTTGTTCCCTGATGTGAGCCTCCGGGTCCGTGGACGCTATCGACCAGGCATTAGCCTGACACGGCTTCAGTGAGTTGTGTTCGGCCGTTTCCGATTCTTTCATTCTCCGGAGCCAGGCCTATTACAGTGTCTGGGGCCTCTTAAACACCGTAACTGATTTCTTGGCTCTCAGGACCGACGCAACGGATGCATCAGACTTGCGTATGGTGGGCGGTTCCACAGAATTCTTCGCCCAAGTGATCACAGATACATTCGAAGTCGTAAACTGGTCGCAATATACTGCAGCACGTGAGTGACTCTTCATTGGGTTCATGTCCACCAACTTTCCGCTCCGAGTCCTCCCCCTTACAAAACCATGCTCACGTCAAGCATCGCGTGGCGCGCGTATGCCAACCACCGGATCTCATTTGACTGACGGTTTCATTTTTGAACGTTGCAGCGGTCACAACCCTCAGCACACACTTTCAGCAACAAGGCGCACGCATTGTTCGACAACCCTAGAGAACTAACAATCGCCTTGTGCTATTTCGCCAACGGGGCGCTCCCTAAAACAAAAATGGAACCAAGCAGTCCGGCTGATGGCGACGATACAGTGCCCTTGGCGACGTTGATTGTGTTTGCTCCAAAAGAAAAAAGAAAAAAGAAAAGACAAGAAAAGGACGTGCGGGTAGGTCACCACTTATCGTATCCTTATCATTTCCGTTAGAGCTTCATAACTTGGGGGTTTAGACAGAGTATTATTTGTGACTTGATGGATGGAAGCCAGATAGAGTTTCCATTCCGCATGTCCGCTCTTAGAACTAGTGTGAAAGACCATTTAGAGTTTCCGCGACCTTTGCCTGATTCATCAGAACCTTGTCCTTGGCGGCGGTGGCAAGTTTGGATGAATGTATGTTACGGTCAGGTGGTTCCGCCGGCCCTCCAGCTTCGCTCGGCCCGTACACCAGCAGCCGGTTGCCAGCTGAGGTGGGGAGCACCTGGGTCGTGCTGGTGTGCTGGGAGCGAGTCTGATGGCTGCGAAGTCTATTCTGAGACCGCTTACGTCCTTGGTTCCCTCCCAACCCTTCCCAACCCGTGAGTATTGATCACGTTTTGAATAGTCTAGCAGCAGTGAGTCTTAGTCCCAAACAACCCCACGAGGCGTCTGTCAGTCACCCACCCAATTCTGATTAAATTCCAATATGTGCTCTGTGCTCTTCTAGCTCCTTTGCTGCTGCTGTGCTGGAGGTCCGTCTCATTCCGGGGCGTTTGTCCCGCGGCTCACCGCTGACTTCCACACCATCACCTTTCCTGACTTCTGCACCGCCTTCGCTCCATATAGAGATTTGCGATTGCATATTTTAGGCGACCAGCAACGCAACGTAGCTTTAGTGTTTGCGAATTTGCTGAAGTCATGGACATGCATCTGCTTTCCTTCGCTGCCCCGACATGTATCGCCATCTGGCACGACCAGTGCTATTTGTCTCCTTTGCGTACCACAACTGCTCTACATATTTCAGTTGCTCTCCCCAGACTGCCGTTTCGCACGCAGCCTGGCAAACGCTCCTCCTCGACCACCTCGAGTCCTCAATGCGGGTTCCTGGGAGGGGGTTGAGGAGGGTCACAGTAGCACTATGCCTCTGGAGGTCGGTCCTGTTTCGTGTGAAGGTGCCCGATTTCAAATGTCTAATGCGCAGATTATACATCGTGGAGATCGCGTGAGTAAGCCGGCGGTGATTGTTCGTTGCGATCATGCGAGGGGAGTGGGTTGAACCGCAGCCTTGAACACTCGAACTTTGGCTGTGACCCCTCTAAACTCATCGCAGCACATTCAATCAAGGTGCAGTTAGGCACGCCATCTATACCCTTCACGGGACCGGATTATTAATTCTCCGTTTATCCCTCAACTTGCGAGTTATGGTGAATGACACAACAAAAACGTTTGAATTGGGGACACGTGGCTAATACTGTTAGGGTGGGAGCACGGAGGCGGGCTGGACGGAAAATACCCGAAAGTATCGCTAACGGGGCGAGTGGTGCCAACGGGAACAGGACATAGCGGGATGTGAAGAGGGGCGAGACAGAATCGGGCGAGTGCTTGCCCAGGTTGATATTCTGACTAGAGTACCGCTATCGACTGTACATGCCTTATATACTACAGGATTGTCAATTTGGAAGTCATAGCGGTACCGGACTACTAGAAATGGCTGTCTGTCGAATACAACAAAGTGACAACCGAAGGGTAAGAATGTCAGTCAGAAGTCCGACAACGAGGTACAGAGTCAAGCAACGGGGGGCTGAGACCAGCTACAGGATCGAGAACGGGTCTGGGCTCATCGACAAACCGGCGGGATGGAGCGCATATGAATCAATGGGTCAGGCCCGGCGGTCGGGTGGAGCGGGATGTAACAAATACAAAGCTGTCACAATTGCTCCCGCTCTATCCATGCTGTTAAAACATGGCACACTCATGAGCTTACAAAGCCTTTTTGTGGATGTGAGTTAGGGCGGGACTGTGAAACTACAGCCTACTCTTTGCTATGGTTGTTAGCTGACCTGCAGCGCCCTATAGAGCAACACCAATGTATTCCAGTGAACATGCGCTGAGTGGTTTAGGCAATTTCCTCTCGTGGGGACAAAAGCAAAAGGAATCGACAAACCAAAGAATTAACGACCACTTCCATCGCACCCGAGGTGGACGAGGAATGATTGATCGTAGTACGATGCTCTAGTGAGTTTGGGAAGTTTCATATATAACAAGTCTATTATCATGACTGAAGTCGAGATACACCCCATCATACCAAACGATGCCTGAATTTATTTTGTGTCACTTAGAGACTGCCATCATCGTGCCAAATTCGAGGCGAAAAAGCTCAGCCGTTATGAAACCACCCCCAAATGTATTCCTAAATAAAGCAGTAACCTGTATACATAAGTATCGAATGTTAGATAAACAAGGACGAGAGCAGAAGTGCGTGATCGGGTACTCAATCGGACTGCCACCCAGCCTCCAGAATTCCGCAAGCAGAATACGAGACTGATCCAGAGCACCCGCGCTGCCTGGTCAAGCCCTTTCATGCCGGGTTGCCACACCCGGAGGCACAAAGCGAGGAAACGGACAGTGGAGACATATATAGACTGGGGACGATACTACGTCAGAAAGGCCATTCTGGATACGAACCAAAGTGAACGCTTGCACGGCTATTCGCGATACCTTCAATTCGGTTCGACACACGTGATGAATTTCGAATCCGTCCATGTCCGGCCTTGCCAGCGTGACGTCATCTGGTGCGCACCCGAGCCGGACATAATCTAAAGCAGACTCGAGTCCTAAGATCCTAGGATCAATGAGGAGGATATCAGAGCGTATGCGCGGCGTGCTGCCGTAAATCCGTTATTCGGCTCCCCGATGGTCTCGGTGTCCATCGCTAATCTGACTCCAGCCCACTATCGCAATAGCCATCACCGTCTGACCCGCAGGCCAACTCGCGACGATAGGACCTGAAGGTAGTTGGCCTGGAGATGGTCACTAGTGACGTTAGTCGTTAGCCGAAAAAATCGAAGTCGACTTGTTTGGAAAGCGAGAAGCGATGAGGAAAGCACGGAAGAAATGCAGTGTCGGGGCAGTCAGACCGCGCCGTTCTCGAATGTGTTGGCATACAAATGAAGCCGTGCTGGCCGTTGGAAGGCAGAGCTCCAGGAGTTGTGAGAGGGACGAATATCTCACGCTCGCTCGCTAACTTAACGTGCATCGGCGGTTTGCGATACAGGCTATAGAAATTGGCTGAGGCATATGTCTCCGGATCATATCAATATCTATTTCAACACCCAAACAAGGCCTCCGGGTGTGCAGGTCCGAATTAAGGAACGAGGCGACACTCCACCGCTACGTACATCACCGTGCATGGGCCCATGGGGACAGGCTCCCCGTTTTTACTCATGCCCCACTAGATTCTGCGGCCTGGAGAACGTCCAAACCATGCGGAGTTGCTTAATCAAGTTTAATTTGAGCACCCTTACAAGTAACAGCGTTCTGAATATATACTAAGGTGTGCTTCGGTCATGTTGGTGGGATGTGCCTCATCGCACGGTTACGTATGTTGTTGTATTCTGTTTGGTCACCCCCATTTCCACATTTCCCCACAATTTGTGAAAGTGTAACTTCTCCGTATTTATAGCGCGCATCTCAGGGGATATATTTTTCACGGTTCTTTCCCTTCTGAGCTGCGACTAGTCCCTCAACAGTCAGCGTGCGACATCATGGAAAGCGGTCATCCAGCCCGACGTCTCGGCGGGTGCTCCGGTTAGGGAACCGCTATACTTCCTTTTATCATCTTATTCGCATAGCACGAAGAACTGATGTATCTCGAGGAGTCACCGACAGAAGGTGCTCAGCGTCACAGCAATCTCATGTATGCGTGGGATATTTTTTCTATTTGTAGACGTGTTCGACGAGTCGCAATCGAACGTCAATATAGATGTCCTTGACGAGGGAGAGTGACACTCCAGGTGGACTACAGAATTCATGATACCTTCGAGTACAGTCTCTGGACTATGCAAAGAAAGCGCTGGTCGGGAATACGGGACGGTCCCCCGGAAGAAGTAGTGCACACTCTCTTCAACTCCCTCTTATCATCGCCCATAGTGTCCCGGCCTTAGAATTGGCAAAATGTTCTTGAGCTTGATGTACTGTAAGCCCGAAAATTACAACAACCGAGGGGGTCTGTGACGTTACGGTCAACCCGTAAGGAGCTGTAACCAGCAGGTGTTGAGATGCGTCACGGTGAAACGGAGGTGCAAAGAACCCAAATCGAAGGGGTCTACAACAAGACATCAGAGCTAAAAAACGAAAGTTGTACTGTCGATACACGGCCACCGGGACACTTAACGTTTGCGGTGCCAGAACTGGTCAAAAGTCTGTAAATTTGTGTTCATAGTAGAGAAGAATTAATAGAAATTTCATGAGGCACCATACTTCTGTGGCCACGAGCAATATACCCTTCAAAAATGGCCCTGAAGTTTAAGGCCTTGTTCACTCACCGGGACATGGCATGATGGTGGACCGCAAGCTGGAAAAAAAAAAAAATTTAGATTGGTAACCAAACAGGAGGTTATTATTCGCTGTTACAGCCCTTTCCTGACCAGTTTGAGTGGCCCTCATCTGATGCCTTGTCTGATGCCTCGTCATCCTATGGCAGAATATGGCCTACGATCGAGTCGAAATCTGAATTGCATCGATTCTCGGGGCTCCTTCATTGCGAACTTGAGTTTGGGGTGACTGGCAGAGGCCATTGAGGAACAATTGCGGGATGATTTTGGTCGATTACAGCACCCTGAGGCAATGGAAGCACTGAGGGCATCCCCATGAGGTTCTTATAAGGCAATTACACTGATTGAAGGCACCATAGGCACCCCCTCTGTTGCAGTTGCCTTAAATTCTGTCCTCATGTGCACTGTCGGGCATGGGGAATGCTGGGTATTGTTGGGCTAGACACCAGTGAGAAGGGGGAAGAACCGTAAGATATATAGAGGTACCTAGACACCAGTGAGAAGGGGGAAGAACCGTGAGGAACTTCCGCACTTCTCACTGAGTGTCTTATATACAG
>Ga0307515_10017166_pt1 | contig 13205 bp, 15 predicted proteins | sample 17_EM_MG_FD_194513 | JGI IMG/M metagenome (GOLD analysis project Ga0307515, IMG submission 194513) | Populus trichocarpa ectomycorrhiza microbial communities from riparian zone in the Pacific Northwest, United States - 17_EM | ecosystem: Host-associated > Plants > Roots > Unclassified | place...
TAGCAGTTTTGCAGGTGCATTTAATGCCTCGTTTGGCCCCCAAAATTGACAACTCATGCACCAAAATGGCCACCTGAAACCCCTCTATCCCCGAGCATTGTCCGGTCAGGCCTATAAACGTCAAAACTGTTCTGATGACCGGCCTAAAGTGGCCACCTCGGGCAGCCTTGGACTGTCAAATTTGGCAGTTCGAGGTGCACACTTTGAACCGACGGTTTGGATTCTTCCAGTCAAATCAAGGGCTGAAAATTTTTCCCTCGTGAAGACAAGATTGCCCTCTTCCACCGCCTATAAATAGAGGTGGATTTCATGGCCTGAGGGAGTAGAAAATCAAGTGTAAAGTTGACAAAAAACCAGCCTTTCTCCCTTGTTTCCATCTTTTTCTGGTTTCTCCTTCTAAGCCGCACCTTCGGCCGCCACTATTCTCGCCACCATCCCTCCCACCACAACCTTCATCACAACCAGACACTCCAACAACTTTACGTGGTTGTTGCACCACCTCTCCCTCTCTCTCTCTACTCTGCGAAAATCTTTTTTCCTCTTCGCCATCGCGACTCCAACAGTAGCAGCGACCACCCTTTCCAGCGGCTTCCACCTTTACCAGCAGCAGTAGAGGCGGCGACTCTCTCCTCATCCGCTCCAACCACCAGCGACCGCAGCACCGACCGTGACAGCAGCAGCACCTGCAAATCGAGCAGCAGCAACCCCGGCGGCTCAACTCTCCACCGTTGCCACCGCTTGCACCACGTCGTCCTCTTCGGTCAGACCACCCTCACGCCAGGTAACTTTCCTCTTCCTCTTCCTCCCCCTTTTCTTCATCACCACTGTCCACTGCGTGAACAGTAGGCGTGAATTATAATTCATGTCCTACTGTTCACATGAACAGTGGGCGTGAATTATAATTCACGCCCACTGCTCATGCAGTAGACGTTGGGTCGGGCCATATCTGGCCTAGCCCAAAGTTCTGGGCTAGGTCCGGCCCGGCCCTAAAGAAATAAATAAAAAAAGTGTTGGGTCGAGATAGGCCCAACCATTTTGGGCCGAAATCGGCCCGACCTCTTCTATGGCTGAGCCTGGCCCAGTTAGCTGGGCCGGCCCAGCCCATGTAGATTTTTATTTTTATTTATTTATTTATTTATAATAATATATTATAATATAAATAATAATAAATAAATAAAACCCAAAAAAAATTGAAAAGTCCTTTTGAAAAATTTGTGATTTTCTCAAACATTTTTCTACCAATTTTGCATAATATCGGGTTGTATCTTTATATTGTAAAATACAAATCCAGTATTAAAATACCCCATTTTCTTCGGGAAAAAAAAACTTGCATCTTTCCCATGTTTTGAAAATAAAATGGATATCATGACTGGTTTATGATCATCCATTAGGGTTTGGCCAAAATATCAAAAACCTATTTTTCAAATTTTTTTAAAGATCCAGATTTAGACTTTAATATTTATGGGTGTAAAATTACACGATAAAGTACACCCTCAGGTATTAAAGATACAAGGTATAAATAAATACGATGCTAAAATTTAGACTTTAGAACGGTTAAGATTTAATCCAATAAGGTAGAGACTTTCTCATGAAGAGAGATCTACCTTGAACCTTAGAAAAGACCAACAAATAGAAACTCGACTTGGAAAACAATCAAATAACAATGCAGTTTACCTTAGGTAGGGTGTACTGGGGGTTATGCGTCTTCCCCTTGCACAACCAGTCCCTTACCCAGACTCTCGCAGATCATAGGTTCCTAGTTACCACAATACTAGGTGGCGACTCCTAACAAATCAAGCAAATGAACTAGAAAATCGCCAGCCGATGCCGCGCGTTGACGTGCAACAATAGGAATGGCCTTGAATGTGGAGGAGTGCAATGGAAAAAAGAAGAAGAACAGATTCAAGGTGAACGACGAATGGAGGGGAAGAAAGGAGAGGAAGAGAACTTATGATTTCCCTATTTAATTAATTGAGATGTGTTGTTACAATGTGATTGATAAATAGGGAAAATTGCATCACTTAGAAGGAGGAGGAACCCTTATTTCCTTTGGATAGGTTCGGCCAAAGTAAGAATGAATTTATTAAATTGGTGCAAATAACTTTGGGAGATTATAATTAGATGGGTTGCTATATATATGGTGAAGGCATGGCTATATCAGATGAGGAAGAAGGGATTAAAGATAAAATTTGATATACTTGTCCATTGACAAAACAGGGTAGGTTTGTTGCCCTGATTCTCGAGGGGATTTGGACCTGATGATGATAGAATACGAGGAGGGTCCTTTCATAAAAGTTGTAGCTGGGAGTGTCAGCTTTCAAACATATCTGACTCCGCCTAATTTGGAGTTTTGAAACTCCAAATACAAATAAAAATCCGATGGGAGGTCAAGCTGTCACCCCTGCTAGCAAATTCGACCAAGTCAATAAAACGACAAAATTTAGCCATATTAAGGGTAGAATTCATTTTCTTGCCCTTCATAAAATGTGTAACATCATGTCTTGATCATAAAAAAAATAAAATAAGCTGTGATCAAAATTGAATTCATGATGTCCACTTGGGCTATCAATGAGCTAAAAATGTTAAAGGATAATAATGAGAAATGTAGGTGAGAAAGAAAAGAATGGTAAAAGAAAGGTAAAAGAAAAATGAATATTATTGTCATTGTTGTTGTTATGTTGTGATATGTGGACTAATATGGAATAATGATGGGTGTTTGTGGTTTCAAGAGGAACCGCGGGAGGAGTGCAGCAACAATAGGGGAACGCATGTCGAGCCTCTATATCAGGTAGGTACTCGATACCTATATCTCCTCTAGTTAATAATTATTTTAACTAATTGTTGAACTATAAATTTTGGTGCTTATTGATGAGGAAAAGAAAAGGGGGAAAGGAAAGGTTAAACGACGGGAAAATAAAAACGGAGAACTAGATTTAATTTATAGGTCCTTTAAAAAAAATGGACAATAACAATAAACTTTAGGAATGACTGTTCCTCGAATTTGATTAGTTTATCCCAAATACGAAAGGCTAATGGTGTTAGCCAAGTTGGCTAACATCGGCGTGACCGGTATGTGGGAGGAGGAATATATAACTTGATTAACTATTCTGGTTTAGAATAGTTAATGATATCGGCGGGTGACGTCGATATCGGCAAAATTTATGGGACTTGATTAGCTTTCTGAGGTGAAAGCTAATAATGTCAAGAATCCTTGACATCGGCATACCCGAGGACCTCCCAAGGTAACATGGAGCATTAATTAACTATTTCGGCCCGAAAATAGTTAATGACACCAACGATCGTGTTAGTGTCGGTATTTTCATGATTTTGATTAGTTGATCCCAGTACGGGCAACTAAAGACACTAATGAGGGTCATTAGTGTCAGCAGTAGTGGTGGGGACACCGAACCAAAAATATTATTTATGCACGCGTATGATCATAGACGATGGAGGATAGCCCAAACAATTGAGAAATTGGGCTTTAACTTATGTTTTTGGGTTTAATTTATATGAACTTTTAGTTGAGGTTTATTAATTTAACTTTATTTGTTGGGTTTGATTTAATTATTGTTTGGTATTTTATTTAGTGGGCTATAAGCCCAATCGCTTGTTCTAGTTAGGATTTTAGTATTTATATCCTACTTTTCTAATTGTTAAGGAGTTTTTGATGATTAATGAAAAATTTGCAGACTTTGCATATCTCCAATCCTCATTCTTCTCTTTCTTTGCTTTCACTTCTCAGCTTCTTCTCTAAAAACTTATATATTTTCTTGCTTTAATTCTTATTATTTATTGTCCCGCATCGAGTAGTCTTCTCAATGTGGGGAAAAGTGGCAGGGTGGATACCCTCTATCAAAGCTTGGATTACAAAAAAAAAGGGAGTGGATATAGTTAAAGGAAACAAATTTGCTAATCCTTAAAAAGGACTAGTTGTGTGTATAGAAATGCATATGACTTAAGTAGGTAGATGTGTTGTATAATTTTTCTTTCGTGAAATTGTTTGTATTTTATTTTTATTTTTTTAATTATATGAAAAATTTATGTTTTGTAGGTCCCTTCCATTCACGTCAAGAGTAGAATTTAGGTTATTTGATCCCTTTTTGTATAAGTTAGGAACTTAGGGATTATTCATGTAATTTTGTTATGCAGTAAATGTAACCTGAATATAATAGTATACTCCTTATATTATTTTGTGTTTGGAATATTAAATATATCAATATATGCTTGGGATATTATAATATACTAGTTTATGTTTAGAATGCTAAACTGTGTTGTGTTTATATATGAAATTTCAGCACTTGGATGGTTCTTTTAATTACTAATTTATGCATGTGATATGAGATGGAGATTGAGTATGATGATTTGTCCTACGTATATTCTCAAATGAATTAAATGTAAAAAAAAAAACATACATGCTCCATTTACCCTTTACATGGAAGTTAAACGGAATAACTGATCTAACTATTGGGGTTGTTATACCAAAACACATATATTTTTTTATTTTTGTAATCCTCTGTAGATCAAGAATCAAGGGTTTATTTATGTTAATGATCAACAAAATCATACGATTTTACCAAAAAGGGGTTTCAGTTCGAAACCGAAACTCTAGGATTTAAATACACTAAAACCTGTTATTGATGCAAAAAAAATGCTAGATTACTTATCAAAGATGATGGGCGGACCTATCTAAACCAGAAACTAAACTAATCAAGCCTTGAAACTAGTACCTAAGGCAAGATTCAACGAATGAATCTGCCTTAAGCCCAGAAATAGGCTGCCCAGAAACCATGGATATGAAATCACCCAAAAAGGCCTATTTTGGCCTCTAAAGTGTATCCTCTTTATCCCCACCGACCATATTATTGATGAGGAACATGATTATAGCCAAAGAAACAACAAAACAACATAAAAACTCAAAATGTGAATTGATTTCTAAAAGCTACAAACTCAAAACAACAATTAATCTTTAATAGAATGAGCTTTAAAATCTGACTATTTTCACTTCAAATGATCAGGCGAACTACCTAGAAGCATGGGCTATCCTTTCATTAACAAAAAATGCATATACCACTTTGCTGACACCTTTGGCATCCCTTAAACCAAGGTTTCATGCAATAAAATGGCAGAAAAGCAATCAAGAGCATATCAAGGCATTCAAGACTTCGTGTAATATCCCAATAATTCAAAAAAGCCGAAATCGATGGTAAATTTATTTAGTTTTTTCATTTTTTGTAAGCCATCATAATCTTGATGCTTCTCACAGTAGCATTCTGAAGGTTAGTACATGGGTTCCATCCATTAGCATGGCACAATACTCATATGATTGCGTAAATCCAACATCTCTATATAAAAAGTACTCAATACACCTACCACACAACATCATATTTACATATACATAGGTTTACATTACATCATAATAACATATGCATAAGTTCGCACCCTTATTTGAATATTGTTATTGTTACTAGATTATACAAAAGTGTCAAACAATAATTTTACAATTAGTACATTTGCTCCTATAAAATACATAACACCTAAACATGTGAATACATAGTTCTTTTCAAAAATATGTGGACCCATGGATCGAGATTACCTACGCACCTTGTTTGTGTGATGTTCCTGTTACAAAAGCAAAATAGATACAAGAATTATAAATAATCTAAACATTATAATAAACAATTAGAAGAATGTTATCGTTACTTTTTGTTAGCAACTTAGTGGGTACATTCCTTCTTTTATTTCTCATATACATATAAACATCGGTCGAGGTTAATCACTTCACTTTAACCTAGTCATCCACCTTGGATGCTTTTAGCTGTAGCTAACGCAATCTTGAAACTCGGTCATCCATCTCGGATGCCATTATCCGAAGTTAATCACAATATCTAACCCGATCAACTTTTATGCCATTAGCCAAAGTCAATCATCATAATCAACACAGTTATCCATCTAGGATGTCATTAGCCAAACTTAATCATCATATTCAACCTGGCCATCCATCTAGGATGCCAATAGCCGAAGCTAATCATCATACTCAACATGGTCATCTATCTAGGGTGTCATTAGCCGAAGCTAATCATCACAATCAACCGACCATCCATCTAGAATGCCATTAGCCAAAGATAATCATTATACTCAATCAAGTATTCCATAGGCGATTTATTATTCATCACAAGATAGTACTAAATCATTCGTAATGAATTCATTCAGAGAGTTTATATTATGCTAGGAGAGGGTGGAAATCACCTACCTGTTTCTCCTGTGGAGTGCCCTCATTCGGTCGAAGGTCCGATCCCGGTCGTACCACCTGATATATCAAATGATCATAATCAGCGTACTCGTATCAAGCAACCATATAACCATCATCATATATATCCCAAAAATACACATATTCACATTCAAGTGTTCCATACATTATACAATCATACAATGAACATCATCGTATCAAGACACTTCTTTTTATTTTAAACGTGGCCACTCATGGGCGTCCTAGTGTTTAATTCTTGAGTTTTGTAGTGACTTAGATCAGACTAATGATGAAATCATCACAAGCATTAAATCATTTCTGATATGGAATTCATCAACGAACTAAGTTGTTGATGTCATAAAAAGTCATCAGCGAAAACTGGTTTATTAGTGACACAGAAATCGTCAGCGAAAACTACTTTCACGACTGACGCCTGGAATCGTCAATGAATACGTTCACTGTCGATTTGGAAATTATCAACGAAAACTGAGTCGCTGTGGACTTAGAAATCATCAATGAAACTACTTTATCGGCTAATGCTTGGATTCATCAGCGCACACACTAACCATTGACTAAGAAATCATTGAAAAAAATTGTCGTTGTTGACCCAGAAATCATCAACGCGATCTAGTTCTACTGTTGGCGAATGAAATCATCAACGCACATAATCTACTATTGACTTAAAAATTGTTGATGAAAATTGCATCGATGCCGACTGAGAAATCATCAACGCAATCAAATTCTATTGTTGGCCCATGAAATCGTTAGCACACATAATCTATTGTTGACTCAGAAATCATTGATAAAAATTATGTCGCAGCCGACCTAGAAATCGTTAACGCGATTCAATTCTCCTGCTGGCGCATAAAATCGTCAGCGCACATAATCTACTATTGACTCACAAATCATTAACAAAAATTACATCTTTGTCCACCCATAAATCATCAATGTGATTCAATTCTACTACTGACGCATGAAAGCACACATAATTTACTGTTGACTCAGAAATCGTTGACAAAAATTACGTCGTTGCCGACCCAGAAATCATCAACGCAATCCATGTCACTATCGATTCAGAAATCATTAGTGATGATTGAGTCACTTTTGGTTTTTACTCTTTCCCTTGACAAAGCATAAGGTCTACGCTAGGCTTTTCCCTTTTATAATTCACCCCTAATCGAGTTTGAACATATACCGAAATCAATCACATTCAAATTTTATCATAAAACCATCAATAATGCACAACCAAATCTCAACATGTATATTCTTCCAAAGAATCCCCTAATCATCACTTCAAGGCCGAAACCTAGACTTGTTTCCCCTAAGGTGTACATCATGACATATCCCTTCATGGTTCTCTCTTTTTCTATGATCGGACATTGTTGTCCATTTCTCCCTAATTTGTATATATGCAATTCATACTTTTTATCATAAGTATTTCACAACCACATGCTACAACCATACCTTTATTCACTTGGTTTATAACCATGCAATTTCATCAATCACATAGCAAAATCAAAGCATTAATATCAACATGAATTTTGTTTCAGCACAAGTGTGTTCCTAGGAGTTTAACAAGGTCACAATCCATGCATTCTATCATTTCATCTCATATTTCATACAAGTTCATTAATCACATGTGTAAGGTCAAGACATTAACTTCATCATAGATTTTATGTTAGTTTAAGCATATTCTTAGGAGTTCAACAAGAACATAATTTAGGCATTTCATCATTTTATTCCACATTCCATTCATCCTTTCAATTTGGCCACCCCCCTCTTAGGTTTACACACTCAAAGTCACTCATATTCACATATATTTCTTTTGTAAGAGTCTTTCCTTGTGTTCTTTTATTCATTATTCTATTTAGAACTTCACATTTAATCATTCCTGAAATCATAAGTGCAAGAACCTTAAGCCTTCTATTTTGGGGTTTCATCCTCTTTTTATCCCGAAATCATGAGGTAGTAACCAGTCAAGGAAGTGATATTCCTTATACCTCATGTTTTTAACTACTCTAGGGAAGGTTTGATGATATTATTCTTCTCTTCCTCTTGATTTCTTCTCTTATTTTCCTGTTGTAGCAGTTGTTCCTCTAGGCCCCCTTTTCTTTCATGGTTGCAGTTGCCTCTCTTCTCTCCCTTCAATCAAACACTCAAGGATGACAACATGCATCTAGGTTTGGTAGGTTTTTCTTTGGGGAAGAGAGACTGTTACAGCTGGAGCTGTAGCTGGTTTTGGGGGAAAGGAAGAGTCATCTTTCTCTCCCCCTTGTTGCTACCCAGTTTTTGACCCATGTTTTGATAAATTTTTCAGAAAAATCCAAAAATAGCGAAAAACAATGAAAATCCAAAAAATATATTTTTTAATATATTTGCATCATTTTAAGCATTTTTAGCATCGTCTCAAAAGAATTTAAATTTTCAAAGATCTTTGGAATGCGTTTGACTTTTAACGCGACATTTTTAAAATCATCGATTTTTCTCATTGAGCCGATGTTGATATTGCTCGTTATAAAAAAAAATACAAAAAAATAAGAAAAATCAAAATTTACAAAAAAAAAAGTTGAGGGACCAAGTTGGAAACCTAGCAATATTTTTACCTATAACTACTGGTCTCCACAACACACATAAAGGGAGGGCAATTTTGCACAATTGAGGGAATCACAAAGAAACCCTAAACCACAAAAAACCCTAAAAACCATAACCCTTTCTTCTCCTTAACCCAAACCAGCCGCCCCCTCACCAAGTTCCACTCTCCCAGCCAACAAAAAAGTCGTCGTCCCCCGGGGTCCTTGGTTGTTGTTTTCAGAACAGAGCCAAGGACCCCCTGCCATTTTAGCTCTCCATCGTCTCCCCTGCACCCGAAGCAGCTCCATTCCCACATAACCCCCCAAACCAGCACCCCACACACGTCCGGCCATCTTCATCTTCTCCACTCAGCCTCCACACCGTGCCCCCATCTTCTTTTCCTTTTCCAGCCAACAACACATAGCCCCTCCCTTTTGATTTTCTTCTTCCCCACAGCAGCCAACAACAGACCCATAGTCCCCTCTCTCCAGCAGCCCCATAAACTGTCCCATCTCTCTCTCATCAACACAAAACCAGCGCCTTCTCGACCACCGTGAACAGCCGCCTCCAGCATTTTCTTCCCCACAACAGCCGACCACCACATCGACACCCACCAATCTGTCCATTCCTCCGCCTCAACACCGCCAACAACCTCTCCCATCTTCGCAGCAGCTCCAACGGCCGCAAGCTGCAGCAGCAAAGCCAACTAAAGCCGACGATCAGACCACTTCGTTCTCCTCCATCTCCGCCGAACCGGACACCAGCAGCTGCACAACCATCGACCGAAACACATCCACCCATCCGGCCGCCTGAAACAGAGAAGAAGGAGAAACCCAAAGAAAAGCAGATCTGTAGAGACAAAAGCAGACCCAAAACGGAGAAGAGAAAAAATAGATTCGTGAACAAGAAAGAAAAAAATTGAAATCAACTGCTTGCTGCGTTTTTTGGGTGCTTTGCAGGTCACCGCCGGCAGGGAAGGGAAGAGGAGAAAAAGCTGAGCCAGACCCACCCATTTTCTGGCGTTTCTCGCGGCGGCATGTGAACCCACGCGCCACCAGTGGCGGTGGCACCTGGAGAAGACACGCCGCAACTATTTCGGCACTGTTCATACAGGTCCAAAAGGTTTCCCAGCACTATTATGGATTTTTAGGGTCTGTTTTGTAATTTTTAAAGTGTTTAATGTAATTTTTGTTTAGTTGTAGTGTGTAAAAAATAAAAAGAAAAGAAAAAAAGAAAAAATATAGTAAAAGTGTATGTGTGTGTTTGTATTTGTTTTATGGATGTTTTTTTTATTTATTTATGATATAATTGCAAAGAATAAAGAATAATTTAATATTTTGATTTGCTCAAGATAAAGGATTACGAACTTATACGTAAGTCGTATTTCTAATATTCGATGAAAAGATAATTTTTAAAACTTCTTTAACACATCAAAGCCACGAAGCAGCTTACCTCAGGTAGGGTGCGTTAGGGGTGCTAATACATTCCCTAACCACAACCAGTCCCTTACCCGTGAATCTCTGACAAGACCAGTACATCCGGGTTTCCTAGTAACCCTCAATGAAATACTAGGTGGTGACTCCCAAGAACAAATCAATCAACGAACAAAAATTCGCCAAGCCGACGTCGCGCGGGTGACTTGTGACACCCCTTATATTTATATCACTCATAAATGTGATGGGGTTTTTGAGAGGTTGGTTATTCATGTTATTATCCCTTTTTTGGGTTATCTTAGAGTTGGTTACTACCCTATATTTTCCACCTATGATAGGTTGGTTTTCCTTCCCCATTTTCCACCTATAGCATGCCAATTTGTTTTCATTAATTCTTGCTTAGCATAGGTTGGCCTTTTACTTCAATTTTTGTCTGGTTTTACATTCTCCCCCCTTAATATAATTTCTTCCTCAAAATTATAGAGGTTTCACATTCCATACTTGGTTGTTCAAATAGTTTGAGGTACTTCTTTCTCATTTCGATCTCTCTTTCCCAAGTTTCCTCTTTTATTTGAGTGCTCCACCATAAGACCCTAACAATAGGGATCTTCTTATTTCGTAGTTCTTTCACTTCCCATTCTAGAATTCTTATGGGCCTCACTTTGAGCGTTAAGTCTTCCTTGACTTATACCAGAACTTAGGGTAGGACTCGAGTGAGATTCACATCGGCCTTTCATAGCAAAGAGACATGGAACACATCGTGCACCTTGGCTAATTGTGCAGGGCATGTTTACTTTGTAGGTTACTTGCCTAATTCGCTGCAAAATTTTAAATTGTCTGATGAAGCAGGGACCTAGCTTTCCTTTCAATCCAAATCTCAACATGTTCTTCCACAGGGCTACCTTCCAGAACACCTGGTCCCCTAAACTAAACTCGAGGGGTCTTCTCCTCACATCTGCATGCTGCTTTTGTCTATCCTGTGCGGCTTTTATTCGATCCTTGATGGTTCTCACTTTCCCGTGGTGACCTAAACCAATTTCGCACCATACAACTTCATGTCCCCGATTTCTTCCCAACATAAAGGAGTCCTGCACCTTCTACCATACAAGGCTTTGTACGGGCCATCCCTATTGTGGCTTGGTGATTACTGTTGTACGTGAACTCTATTAATGCTATATGTTCTTCCCAGTTTCCTCCAAACTCTAACACATACGGCCTTAATAGGTCTTCCAGAACTAGGATAACTCTTTCTGATTGGCCATCGGTCTAGAGGTGAAATGCGGTGTTTATATCCAATCTTTTCCCTAAGACGTGTTGTATGCTCGGCCAAAGATGAAAAGTGAACCTTGGATCCCGATTCGAGACAATAGATACGGGAATCTCATGAAGTCGCACTACCTCATTTATATATATCTTGGCAAGTTTATCTACTGAATCGGTCATCTTTATTGGCAAGAATAACATAGACTTTGTCAAACAGTCTACAATGACCCATATTGCATCATTCCCTTTCTTTCCTTTAGGAAATCCCAACAGAAAATCCATGGTGATCATCTCCCACTTCAATTCTGGGATTTGTAGTGGCTATAATGGTCCTGCTGGCCTTTGATGTTCAACTTTAACTTATTGATGTATACTGCACTTTGACACATATTCGGCTATTTCTCTCTCCATGTTAGGCCATCAGTAGTGGAGTTTCAGGTCCTAGTACATCTTGGTGCTGCCAGGATGCATGGTGAATTTGGATTTGTGTGCTTCTCGTAGAATCATCTGTTTAACCATTTCATTAACTGGTACATACAAACATTATCCCATTATCAATGTTCCATCATCCGCTATTCAAAATGGAGTTTCTATCCTGGCCTCCATTTTCTTCCTAATTTTGGACCCTTCAATGTCAGTGGATTGAGCTTGCAATATATGTTCCCGATATGTTGGCTGCACTATCAGCTGAGCTAAGTTAATACCTAAATTTACACCCATCTCTTTCAACTCCGCTAGTTGTTGCCCCCCCTATGTTGGCTTACTCAGAGTTGCTTTATTCTTGCGATTGAGAGCATTCGCCTTTTTAGGGTGGTATTTTATGGTGTAGTCATAGTCCTTAATGAGTTTTATCCACCTTCTTTGCCGTATATTTAACTCCTTTTGCGACATCAAATACGTCAAACTTTTGTGATCAGTAAAGATTTGGGTTCGAGACCCATACAGGCAATGTCTTCATATTCTCAAGGCAAATTCAACAACGGCTAACTCCATGTCGTGCACCAGATAATTCTCTTTATGAGTCTTTAATTGTTTTGATGTATAAACAATCACCTTCCCATATTGCATTAAAACACACCCTAACCCTTTCCTCGAGGCATCACTATAAACCACAAAACATTTGGTTCATAAGGGAAGTGTTAACACTAAGGCAGTGGTGAGCCTCCTTTTTAACTCTTAGAAGTTGTCTTCATATTTTTTCGACCATACCCACCTTTTGTCTTTCCTAGTTAATTGTGTCAAAGGGGTTGCAATCAGGAAAAACCCTTCAATAAATCTTCTGTAGTATCTTGCAAGTCCCAAGAAACTATGTTTTTCGGTTACTGAAGTCGGTCTCTCCCACTTCAAGATTGTTTCGACCTTCTGGGGGTCTACAAAGACACCTTCGACAGAAATGACATGTCCTAGAAACATTACTCTTTTCAGCTAGAACTCACACTTGTTTAGTTTAACATATAAATGGTGGTTTCTTAAAGTCTGTAGTGCTTGTCTTATATGTCTCATGTTCCTCAAAGGAATTTGAGTAGACCAGGATCTCATCAATAAACACCACCACGTACTTATCAAGGTATGGTTGGAAGACCCAGTTCATCATGTTCATGAAAAGGGTCAGAGCATTAGTCAACCTAAACGGTAACACCAAAAACTCGTAATGCCCGTAATGAGTCTGAAATGTGGTTTTTGGTACATCT
>Ga0307515_10017167_pt1 | contig 13205 bp, 7 predicted proteins | sample 17_EM_MG_FD_194513 | JGI IMG/M metagenome (GOLD analysis project Ga0307515, IMG submission 194513) | Populus trichocarpa ectomycorrhiza microbial communities from riparian zone in the Pacific Northwest, United States - 17_EM | ecosystem: Host-associated > Plants > Roots > Unclassified | place...
GAGACAGTGATCATTTCATCAGCTCAATGACAGCGACCCTTCAACCTAGTCTTGGAAGTGATTCAACTATAGATGGATTGTTACATTCTTACCAGGATATTTTCAAAGAGCCAACAGGACTTCCTCCTCTGAGAACACATGACCATGCTATTCCTCTCAAAGAAGGATCCTAACCAGTCAACCTCCGGCCTTATCGTCATGCTGGTTTACAAAAAGATATAGTGGAAAAAATAGTAACTGAAATGCTGGATTATGGCATTATACAACATAGCACAGCCCTTTTGCTTCACCAGTGGTTTTGGTAAAGAAGAAGGAAGACACTTGGCGATTGTGTGTGGATTACAAGGCTCTTAATAAAATGACAATTAAAGACAAGTTCCCTATTCCAATTGTAGAAGAATTGTTGGAAGAACTGGGCAGGGCTACTGTATTCTCTAAAGTTGATCTACGGGCTGGTTATCACCAAATAAGGATGCGTGCTGGAGATATACGCAAGACAGCTTTCAGAACCCATAATGGCCATTATGATTTTTTGGTCATGCCATTTGGCTTAACCAATGCACCAGCTACCTTTCAGAGCTTGATGAACGACATCTTCTGAAGACATTTACGAAAATTCATTCTCGTCTTCTTTGACGACATCTTGGTGTACAGCCCTACCTTGGAAAAACATGTGGAACAGTTGCAGATTGTATTCGAGATACTCAGAAGTTAAAGTCTCCTTGCTAAGAGAAGTAAGTGTGTTTTTAGCAGCTCTCAAGTGGAGTATCTGGGCCACGTGATCACCAAGTCTGGGGTAGCCACCGATCCACTCAAGATCCAAGTCATTGTCAATTGGCCATTTCCTAGAAACATCAAACAGCTGAGAGGTTTTCTAGGACTCACAGGTTATTATAGACGGTTTGTCAAAGGCTATGGGGCCATCTGTAAACCTCTAACTCAGCTCCTCAAGAAGGATTCTTACAAGTGGAATGAAGAGGCTACAATTGCTTTTGAACATTTAAAACAAGCCATGACAAATCCTCCAGTTTTGGCCTTACCCGACATGACCAAGCTGTTTGTTATTGAAACTGATGCTTCAGGCACTGGTGTAGGGGCTGTGCTAATGCAGGAAGGACATCCTATAGCTTTCCTCAGTAAGGCTCTTGGTCCTAGGCAACAAGCTCTATCTGCTTATGAGAGGGAGATGTTTGCAATTCTACAGGCCGTGGCTAAATGGAAACATTACCTTTGGGGAAGACATTTTCACATAAGGACTGATCACGTTAGCCTTAAGCATTTGCTGGATCAAAAGGTAATGTATCCTTCTCAACACCTCTGGCTTACTAAATTACTTGGGTTTGATTATGAGATTGAGTATCGCAAAGGAAAGGATAATGTAGCTGCAGACGCATTATCAAGGATCCCTAGCAGACAATTAAGCACCATGATCATGACTTCCATTTCCACTCCTATCATGGACGAAATCAAAATGACTTGGGCATCGGATGTTAGCCTCAAGCACATTATACGTGATTTGTTGCATGACCCAAGTTTCCATCCTCACTATACGTGGGTCAACAATCACTTGAACCGGAAGGGCAAAATTGTGGTAGGCCACAATCCTGCATTGCATAACAAGCTGATCGCCTTATACCATGACACAGCTTCAGGAGGCCACTCAGGGGTGGTGGTCACAGCTCAAAAAGTAGGCAGTTTGTTCTACTGGAAGAAGCAACAGAAACATATTAGGCAATTTGTGAGGGAATGCAGTATCTGTCAACAAAATAAACATGAGAATGTGCTAACACCAGGGCTACTGCAGCCTTTACCTATTCCTCTTGCTCCATTTACTGATATCAGCATGGATTTCATTGAGGGCTTTCCTAAATCAGAAGGTAAGGAAGTCATTTTTGTGGTTGTGGACAGATTCAGCAAATACGCACATTTTATGGCCTTTATTCATCCCTATTCAGCTTCTTCAGTAGCCAGAGTTTTTATGGACAATGTTTATAAGTTGCATGGCCTCCCAGCTACAATTGTCAGTGACAGGGATCCGGTTTTCTTAAGTCATTTTTGGCAGCAATTATTCCAACACTAGGGAGTAAATCTACATCACTCTACAGCTTACCACCCATAATTTGATGGCCAAACAGAAGTGGTGAACAGGTGCTTAGAGCATTACTTACGCTGCATGTCTGGTGGCAGTCCTCATTAATGGTCCAAGTGGGTGCCTCTTGTTGAATGGTGGTATAACACCAATTACCACACAGCCACTAAGTCTACTCTTTACAAGATCTTATATGGTTTTCCTCCTCCTCTACACATCCCCTACTTTCCTAAAGATTCCACAGTGGAGGCTGTCGATCAACTGCTCACACAGAGGGAAGAGATGTTTGCGCAAATCAGAGACAACTTACTCAAGGCTCAGCATCGAATGGTACAACTTGCCAATCGCAAACACAATGACAGACAGTTTATTCAGGGGACTTAGTCTACCTCAAATTACAGCCCTATTGTCAGAAATCCATAGCACGCAGAAGTTCTCAGAAACTTGCTTCGAAATTCTATGGACCTTATTCAGTTTTAAAAAAGATTGGTTATGTAGCCTACAAGCTGCTGTTACCACCCACGGCTTCTATCCACCCAGTTTTTCATGTGTCACAATTGAAGAAACACATAGAGAACAAGATAGTGCAGTCCACATTGCCTATTACTCCTTCAGCTCCCACGATCATTCCACAGGCAGTCTTAGATCGCAGGATGGTAAAAAGGGGTAACCAGACCACTACACAAGTTCTACTCCACTGGAAGGGTCTTGCCCCGTCTGATGCTACATGGGAGTTTGCTGATGACATTAGATGTCGATTTCCAGAATTCTCCCTTGAGGACAAGGTCGTTTTCGAAGGTGGAATACCTGTTACATGCACAACTTAAGCCAAGGGAAGGCGGGTAGATTTCAATTGTTAAAAAGTCGTTATAGTCATTATAGTCATGGTTAAACGCTCTGTTTCATTTAATTGGCACTGTTCCAAATTACTGACTTCAAGCACACGACTTGTGTGTGCTCTCAGGCCAGAATAAAGGGAATCAGTTATAGCCAGTAATCTAGAAGGAATGCTGTGTATATATATGGCACAGCTGTAACAGAGAAGGGTATTGAAAAACATAATGAATGCATGATGAATGAAAGTTGCCATTACCCACATTATTCTCACTATTATCTACCTCACCCTCTTTACGTAACAGACTTGCCAAAAGACTGGATTCTATTTCAGTAGGTTCCCTAGAAATAACGCTTGTATCACTACCATACAAAGCGCTTACATAAACACTAAAAGACATACTCGCGTAGAGAGAAATCATACAGGACATCATAAACAAACAAAGCCTACAATTGAAATGCAAAAGGAAGAAAGAGAGAAACAAAATGGAAAGACTTGTTATCCTCTTCCATACCTTGAAAAGAAATCTCACACTTCTATTTACACACAAAACTAATCTACAACTAATGAAACTAATGCTGCAAACTCTAATCAAGCTCAGGCTTTAAAAAAAATGTGCAGAGAATAAAACCCGGTTGACAAAAACAGTTCATGTTTGTAGAATTGCACCAAAATTCTCACTCCTCAAACTTTCAAAAGAAAAACCATTCTTTATAGCACGTTACAACACTCAAAAAGAAAAAAGAAAAATCATATCTCTACTGATTTTATTGCTTCTGCATAATCAGAAGACCAAAAAAAAAAATTAGAGCCAATTATAACTTGATCAGCTGAGAAAACAAAAACCCAAAAAAACAAAACTTTCTCATTAAGAGTGAAAAATCACACCTCCATGAAACCTTGACCGCTTCAAATTCTAACAGTAATAGTAATTTACTTGTTAATTATTTAATAGGGCGGAGATACAGAGAGAGAGATAGGTGGGGGGGTGGGGGGGAATAAATTATTATTATTATTAAGGAGAATTTATTTACTTACTTTTCCTTATGTTAGTGTCTGAATTTTTTTTTTTTAAGTTATTTATGCTAATGGAGTAATTAGTATATCCTATTAATTACATTTAAAAAATATTTTTATCATTTTTATAAGTAGTTATTTTTTTAATATAGATTTAAAAAATAATTAATATGATATTGGTTAATTTCTAAACTTCATAGGATTTTCCGATTCTCCACTTACTGTGGAACGTGGAATTTCTATTTTATCTTTGACGACTCTTTCTCTGTTCTATCAGTGTTTCGAGAAACAAGTTGATTAGCCTCTCTTGTTTCAAAAGCTTATTATTTAGTTCTTTTTATCGATTTTATGTTCTTTTTAATTTAATATATTTTGTTATTTTAAAAAATATAAATTTAATATGAAAAGAAAATAAAACATTTTTTAAATATAATAATGTTTAATTAAGTGTGATCAACATTAAAGGACTAAATAATTAGTTTTTGAAACAAGGTAATCAATTCGTTTCTCAAACCTATGGTGAATAATTTCTAATTTATCATGGCAACATTGTTTTATATGTACTATTTTATTAACTTGCACTTCGCCGTGAATTACACCAAAAACAAAATTTTAATAAAAAAAATTATCAAGAGTGCAAGAAATACTTCGATAGTATCATTAAACCTGACCAGATAGATTAATTTTGAAACTTCCTGATCTGATTCATTTCTTAACTCGAGTTTTAAATTAAACCAAGTGAAAATTATCTCGACACAAATCAATTTATTTCACAGGTCCAATGATATGCATCATGATTCTAACATGGAAGGGGCTAATTCTAATGTGCATGGGCATTCAGATGGTCCAATGATGAGAGCTCGTGCAAAACAACTACAAAGTGTCTTAACAAATCAGATTAGTGCGACTGAAGCTTCGATGAGTTTGAGGGCTTGCAAACTAAATGGAAATTGCTCAAATATGTTTGTTTGTCTACAAATAAGACTTGGGTCATGATTTGAGAGTTTTGTGTCAGCCCATGAACCAATTTTGACCTGAATTTGCTCCTGTATAATGCGTGGGAAAATAAAGCCTATTCTACATGATTTTCAAGTTCAAAATGTCATCTTTTCATATTGTCAAACTATGCATGCATTGGAGTTTTGTACAAAAAGTTATGGTTGTTTTAGTTTTGTGTGTGTGTGTTTGTGTCTTCTATAAGTTAAAAAAGTATGTTATTTATTATTTGTCTAGTTTTCTGAACAAAGTCATTTATTTGGGTCTCCATTATGTTATTTTGTTATTTCCTAGACTTGAAGGGTTGTTCCAAGTATATAATGATGTTTCAGACCATGTATTGGGACTTTTCGGCAATAATATTAAACTTTTCAACTTCTCATTCAGAGAGTTTTCTTTCTTGTTCTTCCATTTTCAAAATTGGTTAAAGAACGAACCAGACTTTCACTCTTAATCACAAAAAGTGTGGCGTCTTTATCCTAGATTAGTCTTTGTGGTGTCCAGATTAACGTATCAAAGTATCATTCAAGTCTATTCCCTCATCCTTTTACCTTAAATTCACTATAATCCATCCTAAACACCAAAAGAAAGACAACACAACCAGACCCATCCTTCATCAATTTTCGTCAAAATTCATTGTTAATGATTTTTGAATCATTCGTGACACATCATCCAAAGGCACCAATCCTATATCTATATTTCTTTTGAAACCATGATAACTTAGTAGAAACCAAAATGAAAGAAATTATGAAACACAAATCCCAATCAACTAAAAAAAAAGGAGAAAAGAAAAGTTAAACATGCCAAACCAGCAAATCAGGTCAACTTGTCATACCCGGGAGTAGGTGCATGAATTTTCTAAAGTTCTATAACATCATTTTTTTCAAAAAATAATTTTTTTAACCATATGATAAAAAAACGATCAAAATCGAGTTCAATTAAAAAAAAACGATGTCAAACCCGTGAACTGAGACAACCACAGTTATCGCACCAACACGCAAACTTGGTCATTAATTCCACAAGGTTTAATAACTTGTTTCTTGAAAATAATTTTTTATTTAACTAAATGTTAAAAAAAAATAAGCAATACTGAGATGCTATGATATTTTTCTGATACCAATATGATAGTACGATATTTTACAAAACACTATGGATCACATTTGAATTTTTTATATTTGTAATTTAATATGTTCATTGGGATTTATAGTTGATAATTTACTTTGCTTGAGACCGTGATAAAAACTACCTATGATGTCTATTTCTCAACCAATCCAATAGTGAAAGATGAAATCGGAAAAAAAAAATTTATTTTCTAATATTATTGATATCAATTAAAATATCAAATACCAAATGATTGAAATAATAATAATAATAAAAAAAAAGAATACAAGATCACAAATAATCCCTTAAAGCCAAGCTTTATAATTTGTGATTTTAAGTGCAGTATAACAATAATAATGTGCTTTGAAGAGTGAAATTACAAAAAAAAAAAAAAAGACCTAAGCTAAGTGTCCTTTTGCTTTTAAGAGTAGTTTTTTTAAATGCAATAAAATTAAACTAGGTTAAATTTTTTAATTCGCAACCCGTGAAACCACGAACTCGGATTCAATTAAGATGTTAAATTTTCAACTAATTTAATATTAAAAGATGAGATTGGAAAAAAAATCTCTCATATAAAAAAATTTACTATTTTTAAATAGCAATGAAAAGAAATAGCATCAAATATGAAAGAAGAAAAAATAATGGAGGGTAAAATTGAAAGAAAAAAAATTCAAAAACTATCTTAGATAAAAAAAAATTGAAATCAAAAGAATGGGAACCAAATCTAAAAGAGTAAAAATTTAAAGGAAAAAAAATTGAAAAAAAATCCAATTTTAGAAATTAATTAAAATAAAACAAATACAAATTAAAAAGGGAGGGACAAAATCAAAAGAAAACAAACTTGAAGGGTTGATATGCAAATTTGGAGGGTCATGCGTGGATTTCTTGGTGGAAGAGAAAAGAAGAAAAGAAAGAAAAAGAAAAGGTCACCACCACATGCAACTAATAGGGAGAAAGAATAGGTTGAGATAAATCAAATGATGAAGGTGGTAGACCAATTGACGTGCGCTGTAAACCCCCGTAAATAAAAAAAACATAGGATCGAAGTAATGAGGTCTCGATGAATGAAGATTCGGTATGAAATAAATGAATAAATAGTATGAATGATAATAAATGTTTCATATGAGAGAGAAAATGATCTCCATAAACAAATTTAAAGGTATCGTTGAAGTCGAAATGAGAGTTGTGATTTTTAGTTTAAAACTCGTAACGTTGGCGAAACCAGTGAGTAGTTTCATTAGATAAAAGAATAAACTATGGGTTTTGGGATGACAACAAGGTAGAAACTTCGACAGGCATGTCTTGGCTTTCCACAGTTGGATTAGGTTGCTTTTTGGATATGTTATTATGCTCGATGCCACCTACATTTTGATTTGAGGGATTGTCAATACCAGACTTCATTGGAGGGCTGTCGCCGGAGGAACATTTCTGGAAAATCACCCTTCAAGACAGCCTCGTTCGTCGGCCGTTATATCATCTTTTCACCGTTGGATTGGTCTATATTTTGGATATGTTGTTCATCTAGATGTTATATAAATTCTGAACGGTTAAGATCGGAAACAAACACTCCTACCAGAAATTGTACTTCTCGAACAGTAGGTCTCCAATTTTATTTTATTTTAAGTTAAGGCTCAAAGTTCTTTTACGAATGTATTAAATTATAGGGTGTTACATGTGCACTTGTCAGCAATTTCTTTTTTATTTTATTTATTAAAATACCACTTTGCCCATATAACCAAATAGTAATCATGAAAAAACCTCCATGAAATGACGAATAAGCCGCTGTAACAAAGCAATTGAGAAATTAATTCCAAGGGAAAGAGAGTCATTATACTCTAGCAAAACAATATAAAATACCAAAAAATCCCTTACAACATAGCTAAATGTTTTTTTTTATAAGGAAAATAAAATAGTTTCACTGTTAAAAATAGCAAAAAGATCGAAATGCCCCTAAATAATTTTAGAATCACAAATGGACCAATCATAAAGACCATTTTACCCCTAGAATATAGTATTATATGATTTTTTTAAAGGGCAAGGCATGTGTATAGTTGTATCAACCCCGATTTTTTTACATCGTTTTTTTTTATACATTGGAAATTTTTAGTAAATTTTTTTAAATATAATATTTTTTTTATATAAGTTCCACCAAAAATTCTACCAAGATTTCAGCAGAATCTCCTCTATACTAGGGGTCCCAAGTTATCGACAAATTCAGATTATACTTTCAATTTCATTTCACAACCCATCATCATCAACACAACATATTTTATTCAATAACATCATACAATTCAAGTTCATAAAATAACAATGCATAATTCAATTGTTACATCAGATCATCATATAAACTATATCTTGCATAATAACATCATATAATGTTATTCAAATGCAGGACTTGATTTTAACTATAAATATGCATGGTTAAATAGGTACTTAGAATTACAAACATTAGATTAAAGTCATACATTCAAATTTACAGGTTAATATTACATTTCAAGTTTTAGGAGATAAGACTCTTAATTTACAAATAATTACATGGCTAAAAGCAAAAGGTAACTAAACTAAGATCATTCTTAACGCGACCCTGATGAACCTAAAAATAAAAATTAACATGTACAAATAAATATAAAAAGGTAGTAACAAACAATAACAATGATAGGTAATAATTTCTATGAAATTTCTTTTGAAACATAAAATTTGGCATAGATCTCTTTTACAACATATATTTTTCATCTAGTACCAATATTCATCTAATATCCTATCATATTTGCCAAGAATAATTTTATTTTGAAAATCTCATCACAACTCAATGGTTTTGAACACCCATCTCCTTATGAATCAATTCTCACATGATACCAAGATATTTCTCTTTTGGTATCATTAGCTTATCTCATTCTTTCGAAATAACTAATCAATATTTTCTCTCTTATTTTCTGGAAGGTAATTGTCGATACTATTGAATCTCATCAGTATCATTAGTCTCCTAATATCGAGTTAGACTAATCAATTCCATTTAAGTGTCGATATCAATACAACCGATTGATATCATTAACTATTCCTACCCTAAAATAGTTAAACAATTCTTATCCATATATGGTTTACCATCAAAGTTGTCGATATCAAGAACCCCTGACATCATTAGCCTCCTTACTCGGAGTAGCTAATCACACTAGAAATGGTTGTCGATACCAATGTGACCCATTGATATCATTAATTATTCCCAACCCGGAATAGTTAATCAACTTATCCTTTTCTCTTAACTAAGAGTAGCCATGCCGATGTTAGAAATCTTTACTAACAGCATTAGTCACCCAATTACTCGAGATTGACTAATCAATTTAAGAAATGTCGACAACAATGAAACCTCATTGATACCATCAGCTATCCAAACTTGGATAACTAATCAATGTCATCTGAAATGTCGGTACCAATGGAACCCCACTGATACCATTAGTTATCCAAACCTGGATAGCTAATCAATGTCTTCTCAACTTTCTATTTGTACCGATCCCTTTTCATTCTTCTTATTAACACCATATACATTATAACCACGATTGCCAAGTATCATTCACACATAACCTTAGTTACCGACACTACGATCACTAAACATCATTCACATAACCTTGGTCACCCTCATCACAATGTCAAGTATCAATTTATGCCCCTAGCCACCCTTATCATGGTGTTAAGTATCATCGTAACGTATCATTAGCCACCGACACTACAACGACCAATTATCTCTCATTTCTCCTCTAATCTCCAAGTTATTATGTATGCCTAATCCATACCGAGGTATGTAAGATAATCATGTAAATTCCAAAGTTATCATGGCTAATTCAATACCTATCAATGTATGTAAGGTAATCATATCCATTCTAATAATAACATAATTAATTTAATACATAACAATGCACATAAGGTACTCATGTTTGTTCAAACATTATCCTAACTAACTTGATCCATACCATTGTATGCAAGGTACTCATGTTCATTCAAATACTATCCTAATTAATTGATTTATACCGTTGTACGCAAGGTACTCTTATTCATTCCAATATTTATTTAAGTAATAAAACAATAAATTCTAAAATTTATTAATGAGTTTACACAAATTGAAAAGATAAGGTGTGATACACCTACCTGTTTCCCTAAATGATCAAGTCCCTTCAACGATTGACAACCCTGCTCTAGGCATCTCTTCTGTTTGAGAATCAAGAGATACAATTAATACCCTCTTATTATTTTATCACAATATGCATTCTCATACTATTGCAATCTCATTCATATGAATTCATCACCATGTTTTAACTTCATTTTCCAATTATTTCCTTCAACTATCTCATTACACTTCCTATATCAGTTTTCACTCGAGAACACTGTTTACCATTTAATTCATAAGTAAAGTTATAGACTTCAGTTTTAAGTGCGGCTTGGCTCTTTGAAAAGGTAAGACACGGTTCTACAACTCTACTTAAGGATCGAAAGCTTAATTTTTCCCTTAACACCCATAAAATTATCTATTATAGTACTCAACATAATCGGTCCAGTACAAGACAATTCGACCCTTCTTTCATTTTTAGTCCATATCTGGAGTTCCATAACTTCAAATTACACAAGGTTAGTTTTGTTTAAAAGATAACATTTATACCTACAACTTTTATGAAAAACCCAATCTGAAATTTTATCATTTGAGTGCCCTAACCTCAGCTGAAAGGTGGGTGATCAAAATGTTCAGTCCCAATACATGGATTGGACAACCAATATCTACATTTTCCTACTATCAATAATATGGTCGAACATGCCTAAGGAAAGACACCAAGGATTTTCTTCAATTTAAATCATAATTGGCATGTTTTTTATGGTTAAACACAAATCAAGCCACCACACTTTCCATTTATTTCATTCTTGCTAACCTAATTTAAACAAACGTTTTAATAAGGTTCAAGTTTCTCCTAACTCTTTTAGAACTAATAAAATCCAAATGGTGAAATTAACCATCATTATGCCATGCAACACATACCAAAAACTCAAAGATTTTAATGGATAGATTTTTCTATATCGAAACAAAACCAAACTGGCCTGAAAATTGACAATATAATGTTCACCGATGAATAATATCTCTTCGGAGTCTCTAATCCCGATCTCCACCGTTCATAATGAAGAGCTCATCAATATTCCTAACATATCAAAACTTGATTAGGATCCAACGATGGATGGAAGCGAAAATGGCCAGAGACCGTGACTGACCTGCAGACATGTTTTCCTTGAAATATTACGAGGGCTATATCTCTCACGCAAAACCAGAACATTTAGATCCTAATGGTCAGATGTTAGAGGGTGGTGAGGAGCATAATATATCCAAAACCAACCCTATCCAACGGTGCAATACAAGTATTTTCACATGGTCGTTTGAGTTTGAGTTTGAGCATAATATATGGTCGTTTGAGTTTCTGCTCTCAAGGTACTCTCTCTCTCTCTTTCATTCGGCCATCCTAGGTATTTTCAACATAATTTTGCTATTTATATAGCAAATCTATCCATATTTACTAAAACACTCTTATGTCAAGTTTGGGTACCTTTTTCATTCAACCAAATGCCTTTTCTCAGTCTGTTTTTAAAATACCATGTGAAAAATATTTCTCTCTAAAATTTATTTTCTAATAATTCAATACTATTCCATTTTATTTTATTTTAACTAACCCATCTCATTTCTGGTTCTAAATTATCAATAATTTTATTAATATCATAAAATTTGATTGGGGGTTTACAATTTATCACCATTTCTATTTTATTTATCACTATTCAATTCATCATGGTGAAGTCTTTTGTTGGGGTTTTACAGAGTTTCCACCGAGTCATTTGCATATTTAAATTATAAATTTTCAGGGTTTCACAATAGTAGTTTTTCCACGTGTTTTAGGTTTATGTAATAAAATAGTCCTTCAGTTTTTAGCTAATAAATTGCAATTTAACTGGTATTAACATTCATCATCATATAAGAGGATAGTTATATTTATACCGTAGAGAATGAAAGATTTTTTAGAAAATACATTAATGTATAAATTGCCATATTTTTATATCATAGTTATTAAACTCAACATAGTTTCATTTAATTATATGATAGAAAAAGTAACGACAATAAATGGACTAATTTTTAAAAGAAAATGTGATAATGATGACTAGAAAAAAAAATTGGCACAAGGAAAAAATTACAAATCTAAATTTCATGATAACCAAATGTTAAAGTATAAAATTAAAAAGAAAATAAAAAATAATAAAATAAGTTTTCTCGAGTCAACCCGAGGTAGCATGACAAACTCACAACCTAAGTTGTGAGGCCGGACCAACCTTATAGAAAACAAATTGTAAAAAAAATATGAAGGCCAATTCTTAATAATCTAAATGTAGAAGGATGAAATCGAGAAAAAAAGTCAATCAACAAAAAAAAGCTTGAAAAAATAAAACATATGCAAACCCAAGTAAGGCAACCAATTTAATAGAAGCAAGATAATCTAATAGAATGTAAAACAAGAAAAATGACGAAGCTTAATTTTAAAAGGAACCCAATTTTAAAGGATAAAATTAAAAAAAAGATATAAAAAAAGCAACCAAAAAAAATACTTTGGTTAATCAATTAAATTTGTTGCCCTAACCATGACATCGAGTTAACTTAAATGACAGGAAACTGAAGAAAATCACAAAACTCATTTTTCAAAATAAACAATGTCAAAAGATAAAATAAAAAATAGTAAAAACAAAATGATGTCAACCCGTGTTAACTTTTCAAACACATGACCTAAGTTTCTAAACCAAAAGCACCTCATCTAAAAAAATCACAAAGCCCAATTCCTTACAAATCATTTGTTGAAGGATAAAATTAAAAAAAAATCAATTATACAAATGAATCCAAAATAAAAAATAGCAATTAAGAGAATATGAATCAAATCTAAAAAAAAATAAACAAGAGTATAGCCTAGAATTTCAAATTGAAGAGGGAAATTAAAAATAAAAATAAAATTCATATAAGAATCCAAAATCAAAATCAAAAGAATGAAGATCATATTTGAAAAAAATAACAAATCACAATTATGGATTCAATGATAAAATAAAAAACAAATTAAAATTTGACAAAAGAGCCAATAACAAAAAAAAAAAAAAATGATAAAT
>Ga0307515_10017168_pt1 | contig 13205 bp, 10 predicted proteins | sample 17_EM_MG_FD_194513 | JGI IMG/M metagenome (GOLD analysis project Ga0307515, IMG submission 194513) | Populus trichocarpa ectomycorrhiza microbial communities from riparian zone in the Pacific Northwest, United States - 17_EM | ecosystem: Host-associated > Plants > Roots > Unclassified | place...
ATTAAGGAGGTCAGCCAACTTTTTTTCAGCTTTGCAGGCAAGCGATGGCCACTGGCCTGCTGAAAATTCTGGGGTCCTTTTTTTCCTTCCTCCTTTTGTAAGTATCTTTTTTATGTCATTATGCTAATTCATATTTTAATAGAGTAATACTATATATATATATATATGGATGGACTTTTGCGATTGAGAAATTAATAATTATTCAGGACAAATAATATTGTAGGTGTTTTGCTTCTACATTACTGGGCATCTCAACACCATGTTCCCTCCTGAGTACCGCAAAGAAATCTTTCGTTACATCTACAATCATCAGGTAATTAATTAATTAATTTCTTATCACTTGAAATACAAGTTAATTTCTTTATCATAGATCTAATTATTAATTATGCAAAATCAACACTTTAATTAACATGATATGTTGCAGAATGAAGATGGTGGGTGGGGTCTGCACATAGAAAGTCACAGCAACATGTTTTGCACAACCTTCAGCTACATTTGTCTACGCATGCTTGGGGTAGGACCAGATGAGGAAGCTTGTGCAAGAGGAAGAAAATGGATTCTTGACCGTGGTGGTGTCACTTCCATTCCCTCTTGGGGCAAGACTTGGCTTTCGGTATTTTGTAATTGCCATCGTGCATATAACAATACACGCTTTTATCTCACAAAACTAAGATGGTTTTTATTTGTTTATTTATTTTTTAGACGCATGCAGAGTTGTATATGCAGAGTTGTACAATCTGTGATTAAATAAGGTACTTTTAAGTGAGTGTGTTAATGTTTCTTCTTAAATTTGATTCGTTGTAGATTCTTGGTCTATTTGACTGGCTTGGATGTAACCCAATGCCCCCAGAGTTTTGGATTCTTCCTTCTACCCTTCCTATTCATCCAGGTAATTATTTATTAGTACAGTTTTCGTAGCTTGATTAGGAAGTTAATTAATATGTAAGTATATAATCAATAATGCTTATAATTAGTTTGATCCCCATTATAAAATGCAGCAAAAATGTGGTGCTATAGTCGATTGGTTTACATGCCAATGTCATATCTCTATGGAAAAAGATTTGTAGGGCCAATTACACCTCTGATTCTGTCACTGAGAGAAGAACTGTACCTTCAGCCTTACGAAAGTGTCAAGTGGAAGCATGTCAGACATTTATGTGCAAAGGAGGATCTTTACTATCCACATACCTTGATTCAGGACTTCCTTTGGGATAGTCTGTATTTGATGTCCGAACCTCTTCTTACTCGCTGGCCCTTTAACCAGTTGATCAGAAAGAAGGCTCTTGAAGTGACAATGAAGCACATTCATTATGAAGATGAGAGCAGCAGATACATTACTATTGGATGTGTAGAGAAGGTGCTGTGCATGCTTTCATGTTGGGTGGAGGATCCAGATGGTGTTGCTTTCAAGAGGCATCTTGCTAGGGTTCCTGATTACTTGTGGGTTGGAGAAGATGGAATGAAGGTTCAGAGCTTTGGTAGTCAGTTGTGGGATGCTACGTTTTGTTTTCAAGCTTTGTATACTAGTGAGCTTGGTGAAGAAATCAAGCCTACACTGGCTAAATCCTTTGATTTCATCAAGAAATGTCAGGTTGTGGATAACCCAGCAGGTGACTTCAGGGGCATGTATCGTCACATTTCTAAAGGATCATGGACTTTCTCCGATCAAGATCATGGATGGCAAGTTTCTGATTGTACTGCAGAAGCTTTAAAGGTTAAAATGACATCGACTATATTAAATTTTTCTTTTTTGAAAACATTTTTATAAAATGAAGTAGCACTGAGTTTTATCCTCTTTTGTTCAGTGTGTTCTCTTTGCTCAAATGTTGCCTACAGAAGACATTGGTGAGAAATTGGATCCTCGGATGATTTTTGAAGCTGTCAATATCATTCTTTCACTACAGGTGAGTGAGTGATTGGTTTTAGCTTTTTTGTCTTATCAAATTTACTGTTCTGCACTTCCCTTTCTTTCAAAGAACAGCATCAGAAATTTGATCTTCATCTTAATTTAATTAAATTCAGGGGCCAAGAGGTGGTCTTGCAGCCTGGGAGCCTATTCGCGGTGAAATGTGGTTAGAGGTAACTTCTATGCTAATATCTTTTCCTTTACTTTTTAAAATCAAAATTGTCTTCAATTAACTCCATCATATCAACTGAATTGTTTTTTTCTTCTTATGGTCTTTTGCGTTCTTAGAAACTCAATCCTATGGAATTCCTGGAGAACATAGTCATCGAGCACGAGTAGGAATTTTCATACAATCTTTTTCCTTTTTTTTTTTGTTATTTTGTACCATAAATATTAAATTTCTCTGGTTCTGATTTTGTATATGTTGTCATACAATGCAGCTATACTGAGTGCACATCATCTGCAATCCAAGTATTTGTGATGTTTATGAAGATGTACCCAGGACATAGGAATAAAGAAATTGAGACTTCTATTGCAAGAGCTGTCGAATATCTCGAAACGATTCAAATGCCAGATGGTTCATGGTATGGAAACTGGGGAGTTTGCTTCATTTACAGCACATGGTTTGCACTCGTTGGGCTTGCTGCTGCTGGAAAAACCTACTATAACAACCAAGCAATGCGTAGAGGCGTCGATTTTCTACTCAGGATACAGTCTCCAGATGGTGGCTGGGGTGAGAGCTACCTCGCTTGCCCAAACAAGGTAATTGAATTCATTTCAGCAATTGAATTATGCCTAGACAAGTGGGAAAATACTTTCATTATGGATTAATGCTGTGCATCATTTTTCAGATATACACACCTCTCGAAGAAAACCGATCAACTTATGTGCACACAGCTTGGGCTATGCTTGGTTTGATTCATGCTGGCCAGGTCAGTTCCTTATGTACTAGCTCATCTTTTCCCATTTGCTTTGGTTCTGCATATATATTATTCTAATCTTCTTTCGAAATTTCAGTTCATGTAGTAATCTTTCTGTCATTATTTTTGTTTGAAATAGGGGGATAGGGATCCCACTCCACTTCACCGTGCTGCAAAGTTGTTGATCAATTCTCAAGCCGAAGATGGTAGCTATCCTCAGCAGGTATCTAGTCATGACCTAGATATTGTAAAAATATATTCTGATATGGCTATTGTTACTCCCATTAGCTTGAATTTTCCACTTGATTTTGCTTAATCATTGTCTGAATTTTCTGCAGGAAATTACTGGAGTTTTCAAGAATAACTGCACGTTACTCTACCCTATCTATAAGAATGTTTTCCCCTTGTGGGCTCTGGCAGAATACCGAAAAAATGTTCCATTGCCATCCAAGAAGCTTTGAATCAATCAAGGGATTTTGTACAACAAGATATAGAAATATGAGTTGTTTGTGTAGAGAAGCAAGAAAATTGTGGGTGTTGAAACTGCACAGACCCCATATGCAGATGGAGCAGGGGCAGGGCTTATTTTAAGTTATTATGGAATGTGTTAGAATTGGAAATATTGTATTATTAATGTATTGATTTATTGTGTGTAGTATGTTACACTGTAATACATGTACTGTCCTAATTATATAAATAGCAGAGGTGACTATCTCATTGAGTTAAGCCTCTTAATTATCACATACATTGTTTCAACTTGGTATCAAAGCCTTTCTATCTAAACAAATTTACTTCCACTCCTCCTTCACCTGGACGGCTCAACTCCTTCTTCTCATCTCTGCCGCAGACGTTCTGCCCCTCAGGTTTTCTGCGAGTCAGGTTCTGCAAAGAGCGCAACTCCCTCTTCTCAAGTTTTCTGCAAATATCAGTATGTGTTCTTCTCTGCTTCACAGATTTGCGTCTGCCTCTCCATTACACTCTTCTTCAAATGGCAGCCCCTCTGATTATTTTCTATTACTACTACTTCTCTACAACAAATTCATCTCCTCTGATTGTTTTCTACTGCTACTACTTCTCTGCAATAATGATTCTTTATCAGCTACTACTCCTCTATCAGCAATGATTTATGATAGCTACTGCTTCTTTGTAACGCTGATTTTCTACCTCACGATCAGCGTGTTATTACTTGCTTAATTGTGCTATTGTTTATAATTTCTTCTGTTGTTTCTTCACTACTACTCTAGAGTTAACTTCTGTTTTTTCTACTCATCTTCTGCAATATGAATCCTTCGGTTTTTGCTGTAGCTGGCACCACTGTCAACCCTTCTTCTCCCAACACCAATGTCAACCCTTCTTCTCCCAACATCAATGCAGTGATGCTCCCCTCTACTGCGACAACAGCTGTTATTCCCCTCTCGAATACACAACAGGTCATCAACCTCATACTCACCAATTCCAATTATCTATTTTGGCGTATACAGATGAAGTCATATATTATTGGCCAAGGGGTGTTCTCATTTATCGATGGTTCTCATTCCTGCCCTTCTCTGCTTGATCTATCCAGTCACTCTACTACTGCATTTGCCAACATCAATTATGACCCTTCCCAAGCGTTTCTCACATGGAAACAACAAGATCAACTCATACTTAGTGCTTTACTCCCATCCCTCTCCATTGAAGTTCTTCACCTTGTGGTGGACTACCCAACTTCGGCAAGTGTTTGGAGCACCCTAGAACGTGCCCTTGCCTCTCCATCCAACTCTAGGATTGCGCAATTACATGGCTCTCTCCAGGATCTTCGTCAAGGTGATGATACTGTCAATTTCTACCTGCAGAAAGCTAAGGGATTATTTGACGAACTAGCCGCAGTGGGCATACCTATCTCCCTCATTGACTTTAATCTATATGTCTTTCAGGGCCTTCATGGTGAATTTCGAGATTTGGTTACTAGTCTGTTGATTAGTACTTAAAAGTGCATTCTCATTAAGGCTTTATATCATCATATTGCACCTAAAGTATTATTAAATTCCCTAACTTAAGCATGTTTTATAGTAACAAGTCTTATAATATAAGATAGCTTTAGTTTATGGTAAATGCTCATTTTAAATACAGGTTTATCCCACAACTCAAAGGATTGATTGATGTGATTAATTATTGAAAGTGAAGAAACAAATAGAGGACTAAGTTGATGGTTCAATTCAAACTAGAACACCATTCGGTTATTGAATCATAACTGGAGTTGTAGACCTTGGATTTAGGTCTGGTTTATCTTGATGGAAAGATAAGACATAGGCCTAAAACTTTCATGAAGAATGCAAGATTTAAATCTTCTTTTTTCAAGTTCAAATCTTAGCAACAAAAGAAACGTCTGAATCTGTCATGCAACCCAGACACTTTTCAGTGTTCAGCCCATATCTTGAGTTCTAGAAGTCCAAATGAGCTCTGGTTTTTTTGTTGAAAAGCTAAGACAATTGCCCACAACTTTCATGAAGACTATGTACTCGAATTCTGATGTTAGTAATGATGTTTTGACCAGCCAACAATGTCAATAACCAGCCAACAAGTCAATGATTGGCCACCAACTAAATAGTTAGTCATCTAATCAATAGTTCTAAATTTTAGCCTATAAAAAGAGGCATTTGTCATGTATTTAGACATCTTGGTTTTCAAATCAAGGTCATATTCTTGCTTTCTTTCTTTGTATTTTTGTAATACTTAAGTTTTATTTCATGTTATATTAATATCTTGTTTATGCCTTTTTATTTCCTTTCCTATACTTAGTTAACTTATATGATAATCATGTTCTTATTTTGTTTATTTATGTTCTTCTTCTTCATTATGTTTAGCTAAGTTAATTATATCAAGGTGAAAAGGTTTCACTAATAGTGTTAGAATAAGCATAATATAAACTCAATATGGACTTTAATGTTTAATCCAAAAAAGTTTGTTATTAGCATGTCTTTTCTTTTTATCTTACTAATTCTTAATACTTTGCTTGTTAAATGATTAATCTAGATTTGTGTTGTATTAACTTGGTACAATAAATGTTTGATCCTTCATAGTCTTCGGCCGACATCGTTGTTATAAGAGGAACTTGATTTGTTATTAATATAAGTTAGCATCATGAATTCCTGACAATATTTAAAAGTATGATGTTACTAAAATAAGATAATTAATATGATCATGTTAAAAATTTATAATGAACTATTAAGGATAATCATCCGATTGGAATCTCCTTTATGTGTGGTTTCTAGTTGAGTAATAAAAATAGTTTATATTATATTTACTTCTAATACCATTAGTAAATCTTCTAACCTTGACAATTATTTTTATCATTGTTTAATCCTCACATTAATCTCACATCTCAAAGATCTTTTTAACTCTTTGTTAAATTATATATATTATTTATAATTTATATAGTTCACCTCCCTATGGTTCGACCCCGGTTTTGCCGGGTTATTTATTACTTTGACAATCCTGCACTTGGGATAAGACATCAATCTTTTGATCGTGTCAAGTTTTTGGCGTCGTTGCCGAGGAGGTAAGTTATTGTATAAATTATATATTTTCTTTTGTTTTCACTTTTATTTGTTTTTCTAATTTTTGTTTTCTTTTTTATTTTTTTTCTTTTCTTTTCTTTCCTTTTATTTCAATTCAATCCTTTTACTTTTACTTTTAATTTCTTAATTGTTTTTTCTTTGCTCTTTTATCAAACTTCTTATGGCTTGCAATTTGATTCTTCAAATCAAGTTTATGATTTGTGTTCTTTCAATGATAATAGTGATTTCATTTTGGTCTCTTTTCTTTTGATTTCTTATTGTTTTTCTTGATCTTTTTGTCAAAGTTTTTATAGTTCCAATTATATTCTTCAAATCAAGTTAATTTTTTTTTTCAATAATAATAATAATAATAATAATGTTAGTTATACCTTGATAAGTTAAGTTTTCTTCTTTGTCACAACAAATAACACATTTGCTTCAAACAAAACACAATAATATTATTAATCTGAAAACTGCTGAAATTTGCAAAAAGGAAGACATTATATAGTCCTAAAATGTTGCAAACTAATGGACTTTCAGCTAACATAAGTCTAATGCTTAAAACAGACCTAAAACATTTAATTCAGGCAAAAAAAAAAACCCATCTGAACTTAAAAACCTAAACTGAAATATTATGGTTCAAATAATGCTTAAAACAGATTAAAAACTACGTAAAATATTCAGAATAATACAAGGAAGCAATCAGCCCCTAAAATTGTCCCTAGCTTGATTAATTTCCTTGTATAGTCGGGTCTGACTTATGTAGGAATAGTATGTGATTACCGTCTCTTTTAGACCTCTTTTCATGCTTAGAACATGTTCTATTGAATGCTTAATCTTCTTCCATTGTTTGGTCAAATTAATGCTCTCAAAAATAGAAAAAAGAGTTGTTGAGTTCTTCATTTTTAAAAGCCTTCCACAATCACCTTTTAAAGTAAGGAAATCTTGCAATACAAATTAAGAACCAAGAGTTAAATTGAAAACAAATAAAACTTCAACAAAAGAGAAAATGAATAAAAAACAACAATCAAAACTCAAATGTCTAAATTTGAAATAACAAAAAAAAGGACCATAATGTATTTACGAGAGTAGGAAAGAGAGATGAAAGAAGGAAAAAAAAGGGTTGTTAGCTATACACCGATCAAATTTGGAGCATACACGCCATTATAATGGAAGAGGATATGGTGAGGAATAATATGAGATGATAGACGACTATTTTTTACAACTGGAAACTACTGCACATGCTGCCCAAAACGTGCGATAGTTCCAACGCGCGGGCACATGCTTTGCATGTGCCAACAACTTTTTTAATAAGAAATTATTATTTTAATGGTAAATTACATAACTATCCTCAACTAAACTTACAATTAACAAAAAAAACAAGGTTAAAAGATCAAAGTACCCCTGATAACAATGAACTAAATGTCTTGCATCCAAAGGTACATGTGTAATTTTATTTGTGTACAAAAAAGAAAAATATCTAAATACCCATACACGACACCACTTAATTTTTTTTGCTTTTGGGGGTATTTTGATTATTTTACTATTTATGAAAACATTGAATGGACAAAAATACCCCCAAACAAATCAATAATGACTTATGAACTATGTGAAAATACCAAAATACCCCTAATCCAAAGGCATTTATTTTTTGATGGGAAGGACAAAATTGTCACCACACTGTAATGGTGAATAGAAAAAAGTGAGGGGGGCTACAATAAATCTCCCATGCCTTTTAGTGTATTTGTTAGAATAAGAGCATACAAAACATAAAAGATTGTTCAATGTAAGCCTAAACATGCAAAATAAAATTCAAGACAATATGCTTTCAACATAAATATAATAAAAAGAATACTAGCATACATACTAAGCATATATTTAAACTTGCAATATATATAAGATTAAAGTCCTAACATGTATACTAATAATAAAAATAACAATGCTTAAATTAAAACAAAGAAGAATATTTATTTGTTGAAGTACTTTAAATGAATGAAACTTTTGTCATTACCAAAGATGAATCATTTATCATTTAAGGTTTTATTAATCCTCACTTGTGCAACTTGAATGTTGGCGTTATGATTCTCAAGATTCCAACACCTCCACCTTAGTTTAAATGCACTTCTAAATAAGATCTTTGAACCAAAATTAAAAAATTCATACTTTATATATATATATATATATATATATATATATATATAAAGTATGAATTTAAGTTCTAGATTTAGAAGAAAACCAAGGATGGGAAAGAGTGTGAAAAAATCTGAAAATTTTAAGTTTGAAACTATTCCTTCATCTTTTTTTTTTATAGTGAATTTTAAAAGTTAAAAGATTAAAAAATTAATTATTACTATTATTAATATTTAATTAGCCACTATAATCAAGAATTAAATCTAGAAAAACTAAGTGTTTTTGAAATTAATATTTAATTCATTCAAAATTTATTTAAATCATGTTTTTTAAGCAATTTTCCAAACAACACATTCATACAAAACTATAACATATGTGATTTTTTTTTGCTGCATGGGCAATAAATACCTTAATCATAATATTTTTTTTTTCGTCTTCTATATTTATACCTTATTTATTACTGATTGAATAAAAAAAATTAAATATTTATATTTTATTCATCAAGTTTCCGATATCCATATAAGAATTCATTGTAGGACTATTATTTATTATTTAACAAAAAAGTAAATTAGTAATATATATTTAAAGTGTGCACGTGTGTGTATATATATATATTAAAACGAATTCAATGGTTGTGGTTTAGTGAAATGTCGTTAATAATCTATCTCTCTTGTCAAATTATATTTCTTGAAGTAAACCTAGAAAGTTCTTTTAGTAAAAAAATCTAGGATTTTTTAAGATTATTTTTTCATTTATTTATAATTTATTTAAATTATATTAATTAAATAATTTTCTAGTAGCATATCCATACAAAACTATGACACCAAAGACAAAAACTGTTTAAGAGTTGAACTACGGACATCAATTGTCGGCTAAAAAAATAAAGAAGAAGAAGAGAGAGTCATCAGCATAGAAACCTTGAGCTATAAAACAATCATTTAACTTCAAAGACTAAGAGATGAAAATTTATGTTTCAAAATTGAATGACATTTAATATAATCTAACAAGATTTAAAAATTAATATGAAATTCATTAGATTATTAATGTATGTAATTTTTTTTTGATACATGGTCAGCAAATAGCTTCACCATAATATTTTTATTTTTATTATTTTTTCGCAGTAAAAATTTATGAGTTGAGTTTTTTTATATTTATATTCTATTTATTACTCATTAAATAAAAAATTTAGATATTTATATATATTATCCATTGAGTTTCTGATATCTATAAATATTTATTGTTTAATTATTATTTATTATTCAATATATATATCAGCTCAGAGTGTAGCATAGTTTTTAGATCTGGTCCGGTTCAAGGCTCAGGTTCCAGGTTTTGACCGAGTTACCGGGTCGCCCGGGTCAATTTTGTTTTTTTTAAAATAAAAACGATGTCGTTTCAGTAAAAAACAAAAGTCAACGGGTTACAACCGAGTTTTTGATCGAGTTTTGCCTGGTCAATCGGGTTGCCGGGTTTTTCCTTTCCCTGTTTTTCTTCAATCCGGTCCAGTTTCAATCTCGGGTCGACTCACCGGGTCGGACCGAGTTTTAAAACTATGAAGTGTAGATCGGGTTTTCATCTAGTAAAATAACTATGCCAATCAAAGTTTAAATTAAATTATCATATCCTAATCTATTACAAACAAAAGAAAATAAATAAATTTAAATTGAATATCTTACTCGTGAAAACGCTTGAGTAGAGTTGAAAAGGACCGTTTTGTTTTGACATGAAAAAAAGAAAAGAAAATTAATATATCTTAATTTCTCTTCAGTCTTAACAGTACATATATGGCTTAGGATTCCACATCTTTCTGCAGCTCTCTCTGCTCCTCTTGAACGTGTCTGAAAAAATAATAATAATAAAAAAAAAGACAGAATAAAAACAGCAAGTCAGTTGGCGTGACCAATTTCCTTTCCTAAACATAAAAAAACACTCTGTGTTGTGTCTAGCCTACACGCTTAACCTAGTCACTTTCTTACCTTACCAAGTAATGGCCCAAGAATCTACTCCACCGCCCGTAACACCGCCGCCGCCGCCATCACTTGAGCAAGCTCCACCTTCTCCAGCCATGGTGAAAGATAAAGGAGACTTGCCACCAGCACCAGCACCAGCACCGGAACCAGCTGATGAAGCTGAATCACCGGGAGCAAAGGGGAAGGAGTTACAGGGGCCAACACTACCACCGCCACCGGAAGGTGAGCAAAAGGACTCTAGATCATCATCATTGGCGGCGATGATGGGGAAAGAAGAATCAGTTTCATCACCACAACCACCTCCTGAGGAGAAAACTGAGGTAACTGAAAAGTCAGCAGCTACTAAAGAAGAGGTTGTTGCTGTTGCCGTTGCCGACACTGGGAAGGAGAAGCAAGTACAAGAGCATAAAGTTCCTCAAACTTTAGTTTCTTTTAAGGAAGAGAGTAACCTAGTGTCTGATCTCTCTGGTATTGAGAGAAAAGCTTTAGAAGAACTGAAGCAGTTGGTTCAAGAAGCTCTCAATACTCACCAGTTTAGCACTGCACCAAAAAAAGACGAGAGACAAAGTGTTATTGTCACCCAAGAAGCACAAACAACTCAAGAAACCTCCAAAAATGAAGCATCAGCGTCAGAATCTGATGTTAGTACTGAGATTAAACCACCAGCAGAGACTCAGGAATCAAAAGTTGAAGAAACCCCAGAAAAAGAATCACAAGAAGTGGCAAAAGAAGAGCAAAAGGCTGCACCTTCACCAGAGGAGATCACTATATGGGGGATCCCTCTTCTGAAAGATGATAGAAGTGATGTGGTTCTCTTGAAGTTCTTGAGGGCAAGGGATTTTAAGGTAAGCGATGCATTTGTAATGATCAAGAACACAATTCAATGGAGGAGAGACTTTAAAATTGATGAGCTTGTTGATGAAGATCTAGGTGATGATTTGGAGAAAGTTGTGTTTATGCATGGTTATGACAGGGAAGGGCATCCTGTGTGTTATAATGTGTATGGGGAGTTTCAAAATAAAGAGTTGTATCAGAAGACATTCTCTGATGAGGAGAAAAGATTGAAGTTTTTGAGGTGGCGGATTCAGTTCTTGGAGAGGAGTATTAGGAAGCTTGATTTTAGTCCTAGTGGTATTTCCACCGTCTTCCAGGTTAATGATCTCAAGAACTCTCCAGGACCCGGAAAGAGAGAGCTTAGGTTGGCTACTAAACAGGCTCTCCTATTGCTTCAGGACAATTACCCTGAGTTTGTGGCCAAACAGGTAGATTCTCATGACTATTTGCTTTCTTGATTGGATTTTGATTGAATGGTTTGTTTGTGATGTACTGAGTGTTGTGGTTTTTGGTTTTGTTTAGGTGTTCATCAATGTCCCTTGGTGGTATCTTGCATTTTATACAATGATCAGTCCATTTATGACACAAAGAACCAAAAGCAAATTTGTATTCGCAGGCCCATCAAAATCTGCTGAGACACTTTTCAAGTTAGTGAAGTCTCTAAATCATTTAATTTTTGCCAAAATAGGGTCCTTTGATGGTCCTCTTGAGAATTTTCTTCTCCTATTTATTGTTTGATATAGACTCTAAAGCTAAAACTGGTGAAACAGATATGTATCTCCTGAGCAAGTTCCTATTCAGTATGGTGGCTTGAGCGTGGATTTCTGCGACTGCAACCCCGAATTTACTTTTGCTGATCCTGCTACTGAGATAACTGTAAAACCAGCAACCAAGCAAACTGTGGAAATTATAATTTATGAGGTACAAATTCACTACTCCCTTTGTGCTATACTACTTACAATTTATCCATGCTACTGTGCAATTCTTAACTCTTATTAACTGGCATTGATTATGGACATTTCTGCTATTGCTAAGAATGCTTGGCTGTGAACGAAAGGTTTGTTCTGTTTTTGAAGTATGAATTTGTGCATTGCAGAAATGTTTCATTGTTTGGGAGTTGCGAGTTGTTGGATGGGAGGTGAGTTATAGTGCTGAATTCGTGCCCGATTCTAAAGATGCATACACAATTATAATGACAAAACCCACAAAAATGACCCCAACCAATGAGCCAGTGGTGTCTAACAGCTTCAAAGTTGGTGAGCTGGGAAAAATATTGCTCACAGTTGACAACTCTACCTCAAAGAAGAAGAAACTTCTCTACAGGTTCAAGATAAACCCCTTCTCAGATTGAGGAACTCTTTGTATTTAATGTTTCCATCTCAGATAGTTGTGGAAATTGAATTAATTTTATGTACTCTGGGTGAGCCTTTTGTCTTTTTTTTTTGGCTTTGGTTCTTTTTGGTGGGTGGCATGGCTGGTTGAGAATAGCACATGGTTTGCATTTGGTGTTTTTTTTGTCAATCATCTTGGGGAAAACAAACAGATGTGTGGGCATATGGAGGAGGGTGTGGTTGTGAAACTTATATATACATAAATGTGCCATTTCATTGAGGCGTTTTGCGATGCGCTTTCTCGTTTATCTGGATGTCAATATTTCAGTACCATTTACCTTTATGTAATCTCAAAACTCTTATGTTATTGCGACATCGAATGCTTCAATTTGACATCATCTTTAAAGTTGAATATTGTAATCCAAGCAAGAGTTGATCCATTTTTGACTTGTGCCCTTGACGGATTGGATCTTACCTAACTATTTCCAAAGGTCAGCAAATTATGGTGGGGAAAGAAAAAGAAAATTAGGCTCCATTTTGGTATTGGATGTTGAAGATAACACAGATGGTGATTC
>Ga0307515_10017169_pt1 | contig 13204 bp, 10 predicted proteins | sample 17_EM_MG_FD_194513 | JGI IMG/M metagenome (GOLD analysis project Ga0307515, IMG submission 194513) | Populus trichocarpa ectomycorrhiza microbial communities from riparian zone in the Pacific Northwest, United States - 17_EM | ecosystem: Host-associated > Plants > Roots > Unclassified | place...
TGGAATTATAAATAGTTTAATGGAATAATAAAAAATATTTTATATAAAATATTATTTATTTCATGATGTAATAGGAGTAATTAATTCTACAATATTTAAATTTAAAACCATCAATATTAATATATATTTTTTAAAATTATTTTATAACTTTAATTTCAAAAGCATTATTAACCAAACATATTAAATTACTTTTTCTTCGATTTTAATTTCAACCACAGTTTTAACCAAACATCTATTTTTTTAAATTAATCTTAACTAAAAGTACTTTTTATAAAATAATTTTTTTTAAATCACAACCACAACAGCTATTTCAATACAAAATACACTCTTAATAAACACAACATTGGGTCATATACTTGGCGCGTAAACCTAGGTAAACCTAATTATCATCCCCTGAACACTAGCAACTACGCGTTGCTGTCATTTCCGAGTTCAAATCGGGAACCATAAACCCTAAATTCCCAATCTTAGAAACCCTAATTTATTTATCAAATCGAAAACTAAACCCTAAAGCTCTGATATTCTCCAATGGCATCTTCAGAGATCGAGATAGTTTCATCAGAATCCAAACAAATCCCAAACGGCGTCGCGGCCAACGTGATCGATGTTTTCTCTGCTTCTGCTTACGGTGATCTCGATAAATTACGCAAATTTGTCGAAGAAGATAAAGCTTCTCTCTCTACCCCTGACGGTAATGGTTATTACGCTCTTCAATGGGCCTCTCTTAACAATTTCCCCGACGTTGCCCAATACATAATTGAGGTATTGCAAGAGTAAAGTTTTCATTTTTTTTTAATTTTTTTATTTAAATTGATGTAATTTGTGAGTATGTGTTCAGTGTATAATTGCATTTGATTGGTGTGTTTACTACTATTATTTTTTGGTAATCTCATTTGTATGTTTTTGAAGCACGGGGGAGATGTAAATCAACATGATAATGTGAGGCAAACAGCACTGCATTGGGCGGCAGTTAGAGGTTCAATTGCGGTGGCAGATGTGCTTTTGCAGAATGGAGGACGAGTGGAAGCAGCTGATGTTAATGGGTATCGGGTAAAAATGTTTTGCATTTTGTTATTATCCTGTTTTAGTAACCTGTTCGGCTGATATTTTTGTGACTGATTTCAGGCAGTATTCTGATTTTTTTTGTATTGTTTTAATGTATGCCACTTTGTGCTGTAGGCAGTTCATGTAGCTGCTCAGTACGGACAAACAGGCTTTTTGAATCACATTGGAGCAAAATATCGTGCTGATTTTGATGCAGTTGATAACGAAGGGAGGAGCCCTCTTCATTGGTATGTTTTAAGGATATGGTGTGGGGAGTTTATATTTAAAACCTACAGCTCTTTGTTCTGGTGATGCATGTCAATGATATAGTGCTAGTTGAATTGGTTTGTGTGCGCGTGTGTATGCAAACAGATAAGACGAGATCTGTTTGTAACTGAAATTCTAGTTTTGCAAACGGTATTTTTAGTGTCAAAGAGATAATAAGTTTTAATGGTATTTCCTGACTTAGCAACTTAGAGTTGATGGAGTCATGTGGAGTATATTTCTATTGAAAATGTGTGAACTAGTGGAAAACTTATTTTTGTGTTATAATGAACCAGGGCTGCTTATAAGGGTTATGCAGATACAATTAGACTACTTCTATTTCGAGACGCATACCAAGGGAGACAAGATCGAGAAGGTATTGTCAGAACACACTAGAATCCTATCTTGTAATTCTTCATCTCCTTTGGAATTCACCTAGTATTGGCTGTGATGATCACTATTTTACTCAGTTGTCATATGCTTGCTTTCTCAAATTTCTTATTATTTCCTTCGAGGACAATTTTGTGAATTTAACAAATATTATTTGCTCAAGCATATATTCCAGTGGAAAGAAATACTTAGGGACATCAAAAAAATGAAATGATGAACATGTTTTTCAAGTCAGCAGGAGCATGTTCCCGAGAAGGAAAACAGGAAGCAATTACGTACTCATATTTCAATATGCTAATTATACATGGTCTCTAAATGATAAACCAAGATGTGGATCCTTTTAATAAATATATCTGGAGATGAGTTTTGCAGGATTAATATAGACAAACACATTTCTATTCTGATATACTCATAGGCTGAGGATAGCTGCAATGATTCCTCACAATTGTTGTCAAAGTTTTGTAGAGGAGGCGGAGTGGAGCTAAGTTGAATGACATAATTTTGTCACATGCAGTTGCTGGAGTTCTGGAACTGTCATTGCACTCAAACTTTATTGTTAGCTTTATGGTTCTTGGTATATTCATATTTTAAGATTTAATGGTATATGATTTATGGAATCAAGGCCATTAGTAGTGTAATATAGAAATACTATATCACCTTTTTTTTCTTGGCGATTAAAAACTATACCACATATACATGAAGATTATTAACTTATGTTAAATTCCTTATAATTGTATCCCATTTTGGCATTTTCAATTTTATTCCTCTTGACAATAATCAACCATTTTACTATACATCTATAGAACCGTGCTGATGTTGAATGTCCAATTGTATCAGGTTGTACCCCTTTACACTGGGCTGCATTAAGAGGAAATATAGAGGCATGCACTATTCTTGTACATGCTGGCACAAAGCAGGAACTTGCTGTGAAAGATAAAGCTGGATTTACTCCTGCTCAGATTGCATCTGATAAAGGTCATCGGCATATCGCCCTTTTCCTCGTACGTACTTTATATCGATGTTACCATCGGTAGAATGACATGCAGATAACTTTAAACCAATACATTCCATTGTGAGCATCTATAGGGATGTGAGACCTGTTGGTGTCCTATTGGGGAAAATGGTCTGATTCAGCCATCTATGAAAGTTTTTTTTTTTTTTTTGTGGTGAACTTTAGGAGATAACATGCTGTGATTTTCTATGGTGAAAGTTGGAAGTTTTTGGGATTTGCTTGCACTTGGTTCTCATAAGTCTTAACCCTCCTAAATGTCAACTTTTGCATGTTACTGAACAAAATATGCAGAACATTTTGTTATGGTCGATATTGGGAATAAATTGCTATGATTGATCGTGGTGAAATTGGGATGAGTTGCTGGAATTTGCTTGCACTTAGTTGTTATGAGTCTTAACCCTCTTAAATATTAACTTAACCATGTTACTGAACAATGTATCTTGCAGTTGAAAATTTTGTGCTGTGTTGCATTATACTGGAGGAGTCATCTAGTAGTTTGAATCATTGCACCACCTTCTTTGATGTCCTTTCTTTATTTTATTCTCTTTGAGAGGAAGTGCCGGACACCTTTTGAAGTGTCTTGTGCATTACTGTCTTTGGTCTAATTACTGTATTAGGATGGACCTATACAAACCATACATTATTTTTTTTCATCAGGTGAGATCATGTCATGTATATTGTGTATTGAAATTTTGTGGTGGGGCTATAATTCTTTGAAGAAAAGGCAAGCAGAGATGGAAGAATTCACCACCAATCTGAGTAATACAATTTTTTTCATGAAAGATAGAATCTTTTTGGCTCAATGGGTGACTTTATATCTGCACAGATGTCTTGAAAATGATTATTAATAGAATGTCATTTGCTGTAGCTATTGAGTTGGTACATTTAAAAAACTTTCTTTCTGTTTGTCTTAAATTCAGTGTTGTTAATCAACTGCTGTCTGAGATTTAGTTTCACCATGTTCTGAAAGATTGTGTCTTTAGAGCATCTAGATCTTAAAAAATAATGGGAAAGTTTTCATATATTTTCTCTTGATTTTATTCAGTCAAATGCACAGCGGGCGCAAAGCAACCACTGGAAAGACAAAATTCGTAGTGGGAAGATGGGAGATGTTGGTTTTGCTCCTATCTTATTGTCCATTATACTCATTCTCATATTCCTCTTCATCAACTCAGTTATTGCAGGTAAGTGAGTTGTTGTACTTCAATTTTATGTCGCGATGGACATAAATTCTGTTCTAATCATGATTCACCTCACTTGCATGGTAGCTCCAAACCTTCCAAAGGTAACTGCTGTTGTTGGACTTTGGGGATGGACTGCTCTTTCTCTAGCTTTTGTTTCGATTATTATGTTCTACAGGTGCAGTAGGTAATATCTCTCTGCTACTAATACTGGTTGGGTTTTGCTTGGAATATGTTTCTTTTGTGGATTTTGTAGAGCCATAAAAATTTAGTTGGCTTTGACTTTTGCCGCTGATACCTTGAACTTGGTTTCCTTCCCAACACGGTCAGCATGCATATTTTGCTTTCCAAGATCCTCCACATCTTTCACATTCTGCTGATCAAATCTTTGTGATCACAAGATGTTATTAACAAAATACGTTCTGTGCAATTAACCCTTATGCCTGGCATCCTTTGCTGAAGCATTAACCTGAAGTTTGCTGCAGACTGTCTATTTAACTATCCTGTTTAAAAGCTAAATTGCAGTTACACTGGAATCTGCTTGTTTAAATTTGTGGTTTTTCAACTTGCAAACACTTATCATAGAATGTACGCTGCTACCCTTTCACTTCCTCAAAATTTTTATTCCAGAAATTTCTTTTTTCATGTTCTTTCTCTGCAGTAAAGACCCGGGTTTCATCAAAAGACTTGGAGATTTGAATAAAGATACTGATTCAGAGGTATGCAGTATCTCTGTTTAGATTTTTTGTCATTGTTCGTTTAGTAAAGTGTTTTGTCTACTGAAGGTCTATTGCTAGTTTATGGTAACTGTTAGCTAGGCAAAAATTTGAATTGCTCTGCTGTGCTGTATTCCTCTTTTGGTGGGCTGGCTTTTGTTACCAGTTGGTCAATGGTTACAAGATTATGGTCAAAGCTGTCCAAATTCATGGCTAGGTTCATTTCTATCATTTTTTCACTCTCTTTTTGATGATCATTACCTGATGTTTTGCAGGATCCCTTGTTGAATATTGATTTGAACAACTCCTCAGTATGGACAGGGAATTGGTCTCAGCTTTGCCCTACATGCAAGGTCAAGTAGTTGGACCTTTAATTTTCTAATTTTTATGTTTAAGAGGATTGAAATGCTATCTCAACTAAAGAAGTATTTTTTCAATTAACTTTTCAGATAATAAGACCTGTTCGCTGTAAGCACTGCCCTACGTGCAAACGCTGCATAGAGCAGTTTGACCATCATTGCCCATGGATATCTAATTGTGTTGGCAAGGTGAGAAATTGAGCTTTACTGTTTCGGTCCTGGTAATTATGGCATATAATGTGGATTCATGAGATGCCTTTTATTGGAATCTTTGATTGAAATATTTGGTTTCTCTGTATGATGTCATTTGCTTGGATATCTATAACAAATAAGGCCACTTGATGTCCCTTCGCTTATCTTAATACAGCCTTTGGAAATACCACAATTGATGTAACTAATTCATCATACAATATTTTGTGACATCACTATTCTACAATCCGAAGATGACAAGAAAGTCTATGAACTTTTGTTCTCTGGGTGTATGCCCATTTTCAATCATTAGGATCTCTTCTAGTAGTAATTAGAAGAGCCCTTCAATGTTATCTCTCCATTCTGTACATTTTTGGCTAATCAGCAAGTAAGATGCTTTGCATGGCTTTGCACTGAAGTATAATTTCCTTTTGTCTCTTCATTACCTCATCAGTTGTCTTCATCATGTATCTTGCAGAGGAACAAACGAGACTTTTTCATCTTTATATGCTTGGCAACTTCATCATCGTTTCTTGCTGGCATCATCGCAGTTCAAAGTGCGTGGGTTGCTAAAAATTTACTTTGAATTCTTTCCTGTTGGGTGAAAGGCAACTAATCTCCAATTTCTTGGATTCTTTTATTTTGCTATTCCATATCTGTTATTTCATTGCGGAGTTTGTGACTGCCATTTCTATGTCATGACAGGGGTTTGGACAGCTGCACAGTCATTGCAAATTGAAGAAAGTTGGATTCGTTATGTGGTAGTTCATCATCCTGGTGTTGTTGCATTTTTGGTGTTGGACGTGATTGTTTTTATTGCTGCCACTACTTTAACAACAGCTCAGGCATCTCAGGTAATGGACTAAAACCCTGTTTGCTAGCAAAGTTTGTCTTCGCCTATTAGTGCTTTTGCCATGGGCTGAAGACATGTCAGTCACATTCTTCAATTGCCACTGTTGCTCAAAGTTTTGGCAGACATAATAATTAAACCATTATGGATACTACAATTAGTTTGGGATAAGACTTTTTCAATTCTTCTTTTTTTCCTTGTCTTGTGTCTTGTGTTTTTGGGGCGGGAGAAGATGAATTGATTATTGCTCATGCATTATTGGAAACTAGTTTGGGTTGAAGTTTCAAGTGTAATGGAGACTTTTCATGGATATTACAGATAGCTCGGAATATCACAACCAATGAACTTGCGAATGCTATTCGTTATGGGTATCTTCGTGGTCCAGATGGGCGTTTCCGAAACCCCTATAACCATGGGTGCCGAAAGAACTGTGCAGATTTCCTTGTTCAGGGTTACACAGATGATAATGAGATTGCTTGGCCACCATTGCAGCAGGTTGCCAGTTAGCAGTAATGCAAAGATACGCAGCAGGGCCAGTTGAGGCTGATTAAGTGTTTTGCAAGTATCTTAGTTTCCGATGATATACTTGGTTAAACTATCATTGCAGATTCCAAGATCCTTGTCCAGCTTTTGCTGCCATTCATGTTATATAAATTTGGTGATAGAGATGAAAGAATGTACATTCAATGCCATGAATTAGATAAGAAATGAAATACTGCCCTTCTTCTTTTTTATCCTTTTTGTCATGTTAATGTCATCGACTTATTTAGGAGTTCTTGATACTAGGTTATTCCCCAATCCAAACACTGAGAGTCTACTGCACTAACAAAACGAACTGTCTTAGTTTAATGAACCTGGTCCATCTTAACAGGCTTGGCGAAGTTGATTCCTCATTTGTCTCCGAATTACTTCAACCTCGAAATAAAATTCCCTGACCCTTGCTAAAAGTAGCAGGTTCGGTGACAGCAAAACATTAATTGTCCTCGACCCTTTTATCGAAGAATGATAGTCAGTTGCGCAGTTATGGCATCCACGATATTCAGACTTTGTCATCGTTACCCTGAAAAATCGTAAACCTGACAAATCAGATGCACTCCACGGTCGGTAGTGATGATATTGACGATGGAGTTTGAACATAGGAGTGGTAAGTTACTGGAAGCAGGCCTTTTCTCCTCTCTAGCCATGGCTTCTGCCCTCTCTATTATAAGTAACTATCTATTTCAATGGATTTTGCGTATATTTCTTTCTCTCTCAATGGACTAATTGGCTTAATGGAGGTCTTGGCTGTGCATTTATGCTATAGCTAACTTGCAGACAGATGATATTACAAATAATAGTGCGTGTCCAGAGTCAAATGAATCCCTAGAACCTTCCCAGCAGAATTAGTTGAACAACATGCAACATGCAACGGTAAAGCTTTCGAAAAAGAGCGACAAGCAAAGTAAAGTGTGGAAATCAAGGGAAGAAAATGAAACAGAATTGCATCTGTCTAATAGAGTTCATGCCAACCAGCATAGATGAAATGTAGAAAAGCAAGAGAAGTTTTCCATTCTCCCTAAACCATTGTTGTAAAACCCGGTCGAGCCATAAATTGAACCAGGACCTGGATGACCTAGGGTCTTGGCTTGGTTTTATAAAGTAATCAGAGTTGCAATTAGTTTAGTCAAAATTAGGAGATTTGTTATATCAACCTAATTTAATCCATGTGAGACCCGATTTTTTTTTCCTTTAATGAACGTTGTAAATGTTGTTTTTTCTTTCCTTTTAGGCTTGCTCCAATTTTCTTCAGTAAATATCCCTATAACTGGGTATCAAACATAAATTCAAGGGATCGGTCTACTGGTTAGTGAGATTTACTCTATTTCTTAACCTTTTATATTCAAATTTTAAGATGAACACTTCGTAGAACTTATTAAATTCCATTTAATGCATGAAAATATCATTAAAGATCAATGGACGTGATCTCAATTGATATACTAACTGATTCGAAACAGATATTTCAAGGCACGTAGCATTATTTTTTAATACAGGTGAGCTGACACATGATAATGGCTGCTCTCTTAATTTCTTATGAAGAAGATAAAAACTGTGTGTGTGTGTGTGTGTTAAGAATGGCCTCTAAGCTCTCTAAATCCAACCTCTAGATTTGGTTTTAAAATCGAAATCAACCCAACTAATAGGGATTAAGGGATGGATACTGGAGCCAAAATCTTGACTCCAAAATCCAAATATTCACCTTGTCAAACATTAACGTTAACCTCTCCATCTCTTCTCTTCCCACCACCCGATCCACTATGAAAAATCTCTCCCGCAAACTTTGCTTCTCTTTAGCTCATACCAGAGGCTGCACTTTATAACAACGATGCACAACTCTGGCATCAAACCGAAACCCTATTGCCCTAGCATTATTATCGTGTAATATGTATTCAAATCTCAATTCATTGCTGTCGTTGTTATAGTTTCTGATTTCCATCAGAAACTGCTACTTCCTTTAGTTCTTCATGGCAATGTTGGGGGGCTTGGGAATAAAAGCAGGGCAACTAATTAAAAAGCACCGTGATTTTGAAACACACCTCAATCGTCAGAGCGACTTTAACAGGCAACCTTACCAGTATTCTTCCAAAACTTTCACAAGATATATAGCTATAGTTTGACATCTTCTCCGACTCTCCCTCCTCTAGCTTCGCCTTTTGGTAGAAAACCTAGTTTTCTTCAGATGGCTATTCTCTGCCAAGTCTTCTGGATCTCTTAAAATATATGTTTGTGTAACCATGTATCTGTGTGTGTTTTTACATGTGTTTTCTTCAGATATGTTTGGTTCAATTGGATCACTCTCTCCTTCTTTGGTTGTTGAGAAGTGGCCTCTTCTGAGTTAATATTATATTGCAAAGAGTTACACCTCCCTTGAGAACCATCCAGCAAGGCTAGAGTCTCTACATAATTCCCTCCCCAAAACAGTAGACTGAGGAAAACAGATAGCCAGTTTTCTTTCACAGTTTGAAGATCATACAAAACCAATAGGCGAATTTGCAGTAAGAGAAGTTTCCCGTTCTCCCTGAACTCTAGTACCTATTCATATTTGTGCAGATAATTGTGAATTGTACTTTAATCCAATTTTCCATGCACAATGACTACTGACTTGGAACCAACAGCTTCTGGAAATTACGTCTCCCTGAATACTTTGCTGGTCGTATCGAACAATACCACCCTCACATAGCCTACATCGTCAAATGGATCATCTTTTTTACGATATCCAAGCCAATGGAGAGCTGCATTCAAGAAAGCGAAAGATCGGTTTACAAATAGTCGGGGAGTGCTGCCAATTTCCCTTCACGTGTTTCTATTTAGCTCGTAGACTTTTACCAGAGGCTGAAGATTATCTTGAAGACGCACAATATCGACAAGCTTGTAGTCACTAGTTCTGACATCAAACCAAAAACCCTACAGCCCTAGAATAAAGATCTTCAGTTTTAGCAATACAAGGAAAGGGAAGGGCCGCATGCTTTCTCAGTATAGGATTCCAAATAACAAAGGTTCAGCTAAGCAAATCTTCTAAACATCTCAAGCCATTACATGAATCAACAACATTAAATTTTTTGAAGTTAACATCATCTGCCATGAGGGGGAAGTCGGTTTTTTATTTTTATTTTAACAAAAAACCCATCATCCTCATCACGTAATATGAATTCAGTTTTTGAATTTCGCTTCTCATCATTATATATGATTTCCATCAGAAACTGCGACTTCCTTTTGTTCTTCATGGCAATGCTGGTGTGCATAGAAATAAAAGCAGGGCAAGTAATTAAAAGCACCATGATTTTGAAACACACCTGAATCGTAAGAGTGATTTAACAGGTAATTTTTGCAGTATTTCTTCCACAATTTCACGCGGCATATGGCTATAGCATGACATCTTCCTATACTCTTTTTGTCCACAGCAGCCTAGCAGCCTCTCCTTTTGTAGCCACCCTGGTTCTAGAGGAATCGCAATTTGGCTAAAGCTTCTAGACACAGTAATTGTTCCAATTTCAGTATCTATAGGTCGGTTTCCGTAGAACCCATGAATACTTAAAAAAGCGGAAAAAAACCTGGTAGCAGAAATCTTTCCTATATAACTGACCGACTTCAGAGACTTAACAGCAACAACGAATTTTTCACAACCGCCATTCTACTTAACATGGCCAACCCTACCTGTGTTATCTTACCATCTGATAATAAAACATGCGCAATCAAGAGAATCATAATTTATAATTAAGAAGGAAAAAACAAAGAAAACAAAAATCATCATAATAATGCATCCTAGTAGGAATTGATTGAGTGCAGATTTATTAATTTATTTAAAATAATCAAGAATACACTGCAAAGCAAATTAAAGGGTTTGAGTTTGGCACTGCATTAAATCATGCAACAAAATAATTTGAGCATTATAATGTCAGATGCGGAAAATGAAGGATTGACTAGCAGACTTTATACAACTTTGAAATGACCAAAGTTTTAATGTCAATAATTTGATCACACTTTTAGTAACTATCCCGGGATAATCGAGGATGTCTTACATATTTATTGAACTTTGGATCCATCAGCACAATGAAGAACCCTCTCTTTTCATTTCAAAATATTATTTTCTTTACCTGGCTGGGTGGGATTATAATAGAATGGGCCCTCCAATGCAACTAATATGGATTAGGCGAACTGCTAATGGCAATTTGAACTGCACGAAGTACAAAGGTGGAGTGGTCATAGGACAGCAAAGAATCAGCTCTCTTGGATTCCACTAGGCCAAGTCTGATTCTTCACAGGGCTCAGAATTGCTTCAACTTCTGATAAAGTTTCCTGATCCTTGCCAAATGTAGCAAGTTCCGTAGCGGCATAAACATTCTCCTTGACCTGATCATCAAATAAGGTATATCACTCACACAATTATGATGTACATGGTGTATGTATATTTTTGACATCATTGTCATGAAAATGACAAATCAGATATATTGCACGTTAAAATGAGTACTAGTTCAACGAAATAGCTGCTATCTTCCTCTAAATTACTTTTTCAGCTTTTAGAATTGATGCTGTATGGCAAAATTCTGGACTTACTCCTATATAGCTGACTTACAAACAGATGATGTGCAAACAAAAACCTCACACAAAATGCAGAGGTGGTCATATTTATGTATCTGAGCTAACAGGACCATGCCAGAGGAATTGATCAAACAATACAATGATAAAAAGCTTTCAGATACTGTGACAAACAAATTGAGCCTAACACTTCCACAACAAATAAAATAATGAAAGCAAGGCGCAATATAATGAAAGAGAACCTGTCTAACAGAGTTCATGCCAACCAGCACCGAGGATATATCTTTATTTGCCAAACTGTATTGCATTGCTAACTTTGAAATATTCTTCCCCTTCGCTTTACAGAAGGCAGCAGCAGCTTGACATGCAGACTGAGGGAAAATAAGCATACATAAACAAGTCAAATAAATTTCAAAAAGCTGTAATCCATTTTCAACTAGGCAGACAGTGCAAGCATCTCCAAGATTTTCACGATTATATGCATGAGACAGCCATATTAAATATCCTGTTCAGATTGTCTGATCAGAATTCCTAATAGGAGTATCAAAGTTTGCATGTACCAGTGTGATTGATTACATCCATATTGAAAGCAACAGCCCTCAATCCCATCAAGAAACATGGGTGCTAGCTAAAATCCTCAACAAATTCATAGTGGACAAGGGCCACGATTTGACAGATATTTATTTCAACTTAAAATTTGATTTTTGTTATCATGATGTACCACTCTTCCATCTTATCAAGAGTGCTCCAAGTTTGATAATAGCCCCTGCAGATTAATCCAACCCTCCAAAATATGATCGGTGATCTTAAAAGGACTGTATACATGCCAGAGTCTGGATGGTGGGTGCTGTGCATGCTAGGATGGATGTTAACTATACTCAACAAACCTGAACACAAATCTTGTTGAGATAAGGTGGGGCTAAACAACTTTGCAGGCAACATTTGCTTTGATCTAAGCAGTAATTTAATAAAAAGGACAAATGATATGGAAAGAAAACACCATAGATTATTTAAGGGGAAAAAGGGCAGACCTTAAGTTCAGCAGAAGCTGGATGCCACTCTGGAGGACCATTCTCTGTAAGTAACCCCATTGCAAGTGGAGAAGCACTAATTACACCTACACCTTTGCTCTTCAAGTAAGGCAATAAATCCACCAATGTAGAATCATTAACACTGTAGCGGCAATATGACAGAATAACATCAACAGTGCCTGGTGGCACTCGATCAAGAACATATGTAAATACACTTAATGGCAGCCCGGTTATACCGATAAAACGAATCTTCCCTGCTTCCCTCAGTTTCTGTAGCGCAGGAATTGTTTCATTCACAATCTGTCATTGAAACCAAACCAGCCCAGGTCATTCTTGGCCATCACGTCCTCATGCTTTTCTAAAAAGATGTGAACTTTAAAATCTACGCAAAGCTAAAAAACGTGGATATTGCAGACCCAGATAAAAAAATAAAATAAAATTAAGAACCTGATCAAGAGACCCAAATTCAATATCATGGCATTGGAGTATATCAACATAATCCAACTGCAATCTTGCCAAGCTCTCATCAATACTCTTAGTCACTCTCTCAGCACTAAAATCAAAGCCCTCCACGTACCTCCCACACTTTGTGGACACAATATATTCATTTCTCGGAACTCCTAGAGCTTTAAGTCCCTTACCAAGCATCTTCTCTGACAATGTCCCTCCATAATACCTATCAAATGGCAGGATCAATCATTATCGAGAACAAGAACATAATGAAAAACTGGCAAACAGAGAGTAGCGGTGAGAATCAGAAGAATGTTTGTTGAGGAAAAAAAAACAGAGACATACGGAGAAGTGTCAAAGAAATTGATGCCAAGGTCGAAGGCCTCGCGGACAGAGGAGATGGCGTCGTGTTCAGAGACAGGGCCGAAGACACTGCCAAGGGGGGAAGCTCCAAAACCGACGCAGCTAAGTTTGAGACCCGTGTTTCCTAAGGGTCGGAGCTCAAGGTTTGGGTGTGGAGGAGATGCCATCTGATTGATTTGTTAACGTTTGGAGAGCGAGAAATGAAATAAGAAAAAAGGGAGAGTTTGGAAAAGGGTGAGAGAGAAGGGAAGTGTGGAAGGTGAGGAGTAATTTCGTTTTTTT
>Ga0307515_10017170_pt1 | contig 13204 bp, 4 predicted proteins | sample 17_EM_MG_FD_194513 | JGI IMG/M metagenome (GOLD analysis project Ga0307515, IMG submission 194513) | Populus trichocarpa ectomycorrhiza microbial communities from riparian zone in the Pacific Northwest, United States - 17_EM | ecosystem: Host-associated > Plants > Roots > Unclassified | place...
AGGAATGAGGGATCGCTTGCAATCGAGAAAAAGATCACGTGAAGCTATTTGTTCCACCCGCCATCTTAGGCACGTGACCCACAATCGACTCCGAATGATGGTAAATCTGCAAATTTGCAGCAAAGCAGTTGGCATTTTTGAAAAACGTGGCCTTATGAGTGACCATGCAACCTGCTGTCTTGAAAAACAAAAGGAAATTATTGATAATTAGTTACTTAATTATGAGCACAGCCCTATTAATTTGGATATAAATTCTGAAACAAATTGGCTAGTGTATTTATAAAAAATTTCCAATATAAAAAATTCTATACCATTTTATGTCAACCTGGCTCTATTATATTTGAAATTCTTAGGAGTTGATAATAGGGAAGGTTTTTCGTTATTGTTATTATTATTATTATTATTTGGATTCCAACATTGAAACTAGAGTTTTAAATAAATTTATTCATTCCAATGCAATATATAATCAAGTGGATAATGCACCATTACAAAAAAAAAAAAATTCCAAAAAGGCACAAGTAAAACACGGGAGCACACATTTCGTTGTTCTTTGAAAAAATAAAATAACATTTACACCCTTAAATTAAAAACTTAGAAGCTTGTAATTAGGGGTATAATTATTTTTTTCTCACGGATCCATTAATCATTACAAAATTCATCAGGGATAAATCAATAATGGCACCTTTTTTATTATAGTAAAATGACTATTTTACCATAAAAATCAAAAAAATATTAAGCTTTCGATTGGGTTTTTTTTGTTTTTTTTAAAAAATACACAGTAAATTTATGGCCATGCCCTTACGATAAAAAAAAAAAAGTAAACATGTGCAGAGGGGTTTTTTTTAGACATTTAATTTACAAAATCACCCTTAAATTAACAAAAAACAAGGTTGGTTTCAAGGGCATTCTAGTCTCTTTTTTATTTTATTTTTTGCATGTTTTGGATTTAGTTAGGGGTTGTTTGGTATTTTTAAGTAGTTAAATATTGTTAAAAAAAGTTGCACGCGTCACCGTGTGACAACCCCTGAGCCTTTTGAGCAGTGCGTGCGGGGTCATATGGTTACCAAAATCTTTCATACATGGCGGCGTTGGGAGCGGTCAGTCATCCTATTTACAGTAATGTGGCGTGTGCTTACGGTATAAGTCCGTTGGGCTGCTATGAAACTTTTTTCCATTCCTTTTTCTTTTCTCTCTCATGCCTTTGAAATTTATACCAGCCCTTTTAAAAAACAATCATGTCCTCTGATTTGTAATTTTATTGATTTTGGCTTCTATCCTTTTAACTACTATTTATCTTTTCTTTTTATGGTTTTTGAAGTTTAACTTTTTTTCGATTTCGACCCTGGGTATTTTATTCAATTTTGATTTTTACATCCAATTTGACCCTTCAACTTTTGATTGCTCTTTTTCTGTTTTTATATACTTTTCTTTATTTTTTTCCAATTTTGTCTCTTGCAATTTTATTGCATTTGTTTTTTTAATCCAATTTTGGTCCTCGTTATTATTATTTATATTTTCTTATAGTTTTCTTGATTTATCTTTCTTTTGATTTTGCCCCTCAACATTTTATTTCATTTTTTTAATCAAATATTGGTCCTCATTCTTTCAAGCATGTTTTTTTAATCATCTTCTTGATTTATTTTGTTTTTCAATTTAGCCCTTAATTATTTTGTTTGTTTTGTTTTTTATACCATATTTGGTTCGTATTGTTTAAGTTTAAAATTGTTTTACGGTTGGAGATTTTACTTTGTTATTTTTTCATGATTGTCTTTCTACAGGGTTTTTCCTGTCTCTTGACATGAGGCCAATTATGTTTGGTCTTTTTTGGGGTCGTTTATTATTATTTTTCTTCTAAAATCATAATTTGACATTTGATTATTAGGCCCTTGGCTTTATAGTCTATTCCACTTTTTGTTTATTGAGTTATCACAATCTCATATCCTATATAACAGGTTCGTCATTAACTCAGGTTGACTCATGTTTTTTTCCTATATTTGTTTGTTATAAGGTTGATTTTTTTTTCAATTTAATCATCTGGTATTAAATTATTGACCCTTGAGCTTTGTGATTTTTTTCAGTTTTTTTTGTTGGGTTATCCTAAGTGCGGGTTAGTCAAGTTAGCTTGGGCTAGCTTAAGTATTCTTTTTTTAAAATATTTTTTTATTTAAATATGGTTTTTATGTCAAGTCCTCCTTTTAAAAGTTTTTTTTTTATCATGATTTCATGTCGTGGGTCGGGTTAATTGAGTTAACCCAGGTTCACTTGAGTTTTTTTATCCCTTAGCTTCTTTCCAATGACATTGATTTTTTTTAAAAAAATTATCACTTGACATTGAAATGTTGGCCATTGACCTTTGTTATTTTTAGCTTTACTTTCTATTAAGTTATTATAAGAACGAGTAAGTAAATTTAATTTGGATTAGCTCGTTTTTATGTTTTTTTTTATTGAACCTGAGTCTTTTTTTACCGGGCCCTTCTTTTGAAATTCTATTTTTTTAACTCAGTCTTGTATTGCGAGGCGTGGGCTAGTCAAGTAGCTTAGATTGACCCATGTTTTATTCTTTGACGTTATATTTTTTAGAAATTCTTTTTCATCTTTTGACATTCAGTTATTAGACACTAAGCTTTGCAATTTCTTTTCGCTTTTCTTTTTGTGAGTTTTTTTTATTTCATATCTTGGATTGCGTCTTAGTAGAGTTAACCTGAATTTACTTAAATTGTTGTCGCCTGAGGCTTTTTTTTTTATATTAGGAAAAATTTGACTCGGCTCATGGCATAGCGCGGAACACCTATCTACTTAAATTTGTCAGAAACTAATTTTGGTGGATGCATGAGCTAGTTTAAAAACACTCTTACTACTTGTTTATTTTTGCGTTTCAAAAACGCTTTTGAAAAAAATTAAAATTTTATTATTATTTTTATTTGCTTCAAATTAATATTTTTTTGGTGTTTTCAGATCATTTTTATGCGCTGATGTCAAAAATAATTTTTTTTAAATAAAAAAATAAATTATTTTGATGTATTTTTGGTGAAAAACACTTTGAAAAACAACCGCTACCACACTCTAAAACACCCCCTTTAATCATAAAAGGTGCTCAATGATATTTGAAATTTCTAATAAATACACCATTTTTGTTTCTATTATGAGATACTACTCATGATTTTGAAAATAAATATTAATTTATGTAATTGTAAATAGAAGTTGACTAGATTGTTCGTATGTGTTATGATTGGCTGAATCAATTTTTTTAAAACATTAAAAAATATCTTGGCATTACTAATATTTTTTCAGCATAAAAAAATATAAATCGTGTGTGGGTTAACCTAATGTTACCTAATCAACTTGACGGATTTAAAAGTAACCTAGATGATTAGTAAAAATATAATTTAACTAAAAAGAGCTTAAGACAATATAGGTTTTTTATAAGTATTAAGACGACAACATATTGGATGAATCCGAACTAACTTGTCAAATCCGCAACCTGGATCATGAGATCATGATAACCCTATAGAAAACAAGTCAAAACAAATTTGAAGCCCTATTTTCAATCAACCCAATGTTGAAGGATAATTTAAAAAAAAATCAATTAAAAAAAGGACAAAAAAAGACCTAAGTGAACCTGGGTTAACCTGCTAAACCCACGACTCGAGTTATGAGACCGAAATAACCCTATAAAAAGCAAATCAAAACAAATTATTAAATCTAATTCCTAATAAACCTAATGATAAATGATGAAATTGAAAAAAATCAATGAAAAAAAAGGATACAAAAATATGACTTGAGTCAACCCGCAAAACCTATAACCCAGATTATGAGACCAGAATAATATTATGTAAAACAAACTAAAAAATTGACCTCTTCCCAAGACCGTGAATTGAATCACGAGGCTAAGATAACTCTATAAAAATAAAATCAAAATAAATTATAAAAGCTTAATTCTCAATCAATTAATCGTGGAAGGATAAAATTGAAAAAAATGAAATTAAAAAAAGGACCAGTAAAGTGACCCTAGTCAACCCATAAAACCTATGACCTTGGTCATGAGACTGAGATAACATCGTAAAAAGTAAATCGGAACAAATTATGAAGCCTAATTTCTAATTAAATCAATGTTAAATGATGAAATCGAGAAAAAAAACCAATTAAAAAAGAAAAAAAACCCGAGTCAACAAGGTTAATCCACCAAGCTTGCGATTCAAGTCATGATATCAAGATACTTATATAGAAAGTAAACTAAAATAATTTACGAAGTCAAATTTTTAATAATCAAAATGTTGAGGGATTAAAATAAAAAAAAATTAATATTTTTAAAATCAAAGTTTTGTAGCTTATGGTAGAGAGAATGTGTTTGTTTTTGTGTTCAAAAAGTGCTTTTGAAGATTTTTTAATATTGTTTTTGTTTCCGATTAATTTTTTTATGATTTTTAATTGTTTTGATGTGCTGATGTTAAAATAAAATTTAAAAATAAAAAAATTATTTTAATATATTTTCAAGCAAAATATTTAAAACAATCACTATCACAATCCTAAACTTTATCTAGGATATTTAAACTTTATCTTAGTATATTTAAAAGTGTGTTTTATTTAAAAAATAAAAATAATATTTCATTTAGTGTTTTATAATAATTTTGTTTAACTGATATTAAAAATTATAAAAATTTAAAATAAATTATTTTAATATATTTTAAAATAAAAAATATTTGAAAAAGTCAGCAACATAGTAACAAAAACAGTTAAACAGTACCCATGCTTGTTTGTCCCTTCCAAAGTCACCTAGCGTTTTCTACTACCGACGAAACTATCTCCAAAAAAAAAAAAAAAAAAAAAAAAAAGAAAAGGAAAAAAAATCCCCCAAAATATCCCCCCCAAAAAATAAAAATAAATTAACACCAAATTCTTCTCTCCTCTCAAATTGCGAAATTCTTTCTCTCTTCTTCCTACCTTTCTATCAATCGACCGCTAATGTTACTCCAAATTGGTTGATCCTAAAAGAAATCGGAAGATGTTGGAGGATCAAGTGGCGTCTTTGTTACAGAGGTTACTAGGAAATTATGTGAGAGGATTCAACAAAGAAGCTCTCAAGATCAGCGTTTGGAAAGGTTTCCACTATTAACCCTCTTAGTAATTTTGTCTCGGTTTAGAAAATCACCTTTCCTTTTTGTTTACTAGTTACCACTGCCGTGTAAAAATGTGAAACAGGCGATGTAGAGCTAACGAATATGCAACTGAAGCCTGAGGCACTCAATGCGTTGAAGTTGCCTGTGAAGGTTAAGGCTGGATTTCTTGGATCAGTCAAACTCAAGGTCGGTTGTTTTTACTATGATCTCAATTTCAACTATTTATATGTCGAGGTGGGATGATTGGTTTACCCAACATGATTGCTTGATCACTGTGAAACAACTAGGATCCTTTCTAGACTTCTACAACTGGACAACGTGTGGCAGAAAATGTGTATAACGATTCCTCTCTGTTCCATCTACTCTCAAAAGAGAAGTGGAAAGAGTTGAGAGTTTGAAGTTACAAAATGATATCCTGTCTTAACTTCATCTATATAAGATGCTAAAAGGTTGAAAATCCCAAAGAACTTATAAGAACTAGAGATTGGATGGAAACCTTATGCAATCGAGAAGAGTGATGTATAAGCGATAATGTTGAAGTGAATTCAAGTGCGTATTTCAATGGAGAAAAAGGCAGAGAGCCCTTGTTCAAAACCAAAAAAGAAAAAAAAGAAGAAGAAATTTCTGTTTTTTCTGGAGGATGTTCTATCCCGCACCCTCTCTCGTTTCTTTACTTTTTGCTGTAGATTAGTACGGCAAATATGAAGTTAATGTCTTAAATTACTAGCTTTATTTTCCATATTTGTTGTTCACCTTAGCAAGCCTACTATGCATGCATTCTGCATATTAGTCCATGGAAAAGAGGCATGAGTGACACTTTTCGATTTCAGGTTCCATGGAGCAGGCTAGGCCAAGATCCGGTTTTAGTTTACTTGGATCGCATTTTTTTATTGGCTGAACCTGCAACTCAAGTTGACGGGCTTACTGAGGATGTGGTTCAAGAAGCAAAGAAAAGCCGAGTTCGGGTAGGACATGGTGAACCCAAGTAGATTTTGTTTGCTCTATGGAATGTTTTTCTTATTATGAACTGACTTGTCTGTTCTTTTGGGCTTAGGAAATGGAAATGAAGCTTTTGGAGAAGGCGCAACAGTTGACGTCAGAAATGGTATGGTAGCTCTTTTGCAGTGAAATTTCAGACATTAGAATTGTCTATGATTCCATTATAACTACTACTGTGAGTGTTAGGGCTTACATTATTGGATTTCTGCAATTCTTTTGATTTCAAACCATACGAGATGTTGCTTCACACTTGCCTAGAAGAGTCTCAAGTACACCATTGTAACTGGGCAACATTTTCCAATTGGGATGACTTGGCAGTTGTGGTGGACTAGTATTCCTGTTCCTGTTTTCCTTTTATTTGTTAATGAATAAATCTCTCTCTCTCTCTCTCTCTCTCTCTCTCTTTTGTATGGCTCAGATGTTTCATATTTTCTAAAAACCATGATTTTATATGGGGTTCTGGTATTATATCAATGAGACTGATATTTGGTATAGATATATCAGACATGTTACCTTGTGTCATCTATGAAAATTCCCCCCCAGAAACTGATTGCTCCTATGGGCCATCTATTTTTTTCCTTGCTATTTCTAGGTCATGTAGTTCCTCTGTAGTCTGAACTAATTCTGGAATCATCTTGTGGAGAACATTAAGGATGAATAGATGGATTTTTCAGGCTTAGCATATTAAGTGGGAGATAGTACCAGAATTTTGTGGTGGCATGATATTTGGCTTGGTGAGTTACTATTTTCCATGTGTTTTTGACAGCATGATAAGATGAGACCCAGGCAACTCACATGAAATGGGTGGTGATAGTCGGCATTGAAATACAAATTCTATTTAAAGTTTGCAAGATTTGGAATCATAGCTAGTGAAGGCCTTTGTAATTATCTGTATGGATCTTAAGTAAATGGCTAGGGAGTTTTTGAGGCTAAATCCCTTTTACTTTGGGAAAACATCTGATGAATATAGGAGTACGTTTTCTTTATTCCTCTAAGAAATGAAACTATCAGGCCTTCTTATAAATCCTCTCCAACTTAATTGTAAATCATGTATGGATATAGGCACAACCAAATGCATGCTATTAATAACACCGTAATCATAAATCATGTATGCATATAGGCACAACCAAATGAATGCTATTAATAACACCGTCAACTTAATTTTCCATGCAAGAAAATAATGTTTTAGAGGATGATCCACCTTCTAATTTGCTTTGTGGAGTCTTAATGCCTTTTCTTTTTCTTCTTCTTCTTCATCTTTTCTGAACTCACCATGATACCCTCCATATTTTTGTTCGTGACTTTAATTCATCCAGATATCGTTAGCAGCTATTCATTTTTAGGTTAGGTGTCTGCTTTAAGTTTTTGGGTGCCTTTTCATCTGGATATCTAGCGTTTTAGGATTACAATGCCTTTTCTCTGGGTACATTTTAATAATAAAGATACATTCCTGATGTAAGCTGTGAAGCTTCATATTGAAATGTGAGCAGCAACCTTGTGTTTTTGGTAGGTAATAATTGCGGATTGTTTTTTTTTTTTGTTAAGCAAACTGCTTGAGATGCCTCTGTAAGATGCACCAGTACTTTTGGGTTCAAAAGTAACTATTAAATTGTGTAAGCTGGAAAGGAAGATTAAGAACTTTGCAAGTTTTATGTGGGTAGAGAGGATAAGCACTAATTTCATGTTCTTCTTCTTCTTGTATAAAGTACTAATTGCTTACCTACTAGTTGTGAGCATATTATAACTGATTAGTAACATTCTTCAACAATGCCATGCTTATGGTCAAAACTTGATTGAAAGAGAGAGTATGTGGATGTGCCTTGATTTTCTCATCATCTTGTGGTTTAGCATAAGTTCCCTGCGAGCCTTGTTCTCTTTTCTGTCAATTGCATTTTGATCTAATCAACTCTGCTTATTCACAGAATTCGTTCTTCATTATTAAGAAGATCCTGGCTTGTACTTGATTAAAAAAAAAAGAAGATTCTGGCTTGTATTGTTTCTTGTTCTTTCTTTCTCAGACACTTCTCTTTTATACCTTATTTTGCTTTGTGATCGTTCCCCTTCGTGGTTTCTTAAACTGCATTAGTACTTGGAAGAAAAATGCTTTCCTCTGGTCTGGTGCTAAGATCACCTGGTGGTTGCCTAAACTGTATCCTATTTTTTGTAGTTATTGTCTATCTGACATGATATTTCTGAGGTAAGTGTGTGTCCATGTGAAGTGATGTGTTGATGCGTGTCTTTCTTCTGAACCTATTTTAATCGTTCACGAATATGTTCTTTTCCGCTGTCTTAAAAATTAAAAAATAATGAAGAAAAAAATTTCATGTTGCCTTCTGCATCTTTATGATTCTCTAACTGAATATTATACCAGCCTTCTGGCTGTGTTCTTGCAACTGGTTTTGTAATTCATGCACTGTTACTATTAAATAAACAATCTGTTTCTGGAAAATTGGCTGATTATAATTGTTGGAACTCCTTTCTTTCCTTTTAAAAAGTTTATTACTTTAAATTCTCTGATATTTTTTGGTAGTTTCACTCTTGGAAATCCTATACCCTGAATCTGGTTATAATCTAACGTGCCCTCAACATTTATTTTCCTTGTATATGAAGAATACATCATGGCTTGGATCTCTGATCAACACGATAATTGGGAACCTGAAGCTTTCAATTTCAAATATCCATATCAGATATGAGGATCTTGAGAGGTATAGTTCTCTTCTGAGTGTTCATTTTTCTAGCTATCAATTAACTTCAATCGAAACTTTCTTCTATTTTGTAGCAATCCCGAGCACCCATTTGCAGCTGGGGTAACCTTGGGCAAACTCTCTGCTGTGACAGTTGATGATAATGGGATGGAAACCTTTGTTTCTGGGGGTGCACTAGACCGTATTCAGAAGGTTCTAATTTTCATGCCATATATAGATAGATACAGATACATTGATAGATTCCCGATTAGCGGTGAAGCTGTGGAACAATTTTTAGTGGTTTAATTTTAAACGCATCAAAGTATTTAGTTTGCTCCTTATAACAGAGCACTGGATTCAAGCATACTCTTGGAGACAGTTTTAGAAGGAAAAATGTGGCTTAATATGGTCTTGATACTTTGAAGGGCTAATTGATCTTTCCATTCATGTGAGATTCCTTACACTAGCACAGAGGAAGGCTGGTTAAGCAAACAATGAACAAGAAAGGATTTTTATTAATTTATAATTTTTCCTGGGTAGTTTTCAGGTTTATGATTCTGTAATTCTTCCTTTATTTTGCAATTCATGTTTCTATTCTTCATTGCCTTGCAGTCTGTTGAACTTGATCAACTTGCAATTTATCTGGATTCTGATATATCACCATGGAATATTGACAAGTCATGGGAGGACTTGCTACCTTCAGAGTGGCTTCAGGTGCTGTCTTCTTAGTCATCTTTGATATAGTAATCAGCATCATCTATTTGGTCTTGTTTTTTCATTGATCTTATGAAAACTTTCCCCTGGTGAGCTTCAGGTTTTTAGGTTTGGTACAAAGGATGGAAAACCAGCAGATCATATGATGGTAAAGCACTCGTACATTCTGCAACCAGTGACGGGGGATGCAACTTACTCAAAGCTGCGGCGAAAAGAATCTGCTAATAGTGACCAACCTTTACAGAAGGCTGTGGTGAACTTGAATGATGTGACATTGAGTTTGTCAAAGGTATTCCCTGGTATCAAGTCCAGCTTGATTTTCTTTTGAGAGACAGGTTCAGTTGCTCACCACTAAGTCATATCTTTGTGTTTGCAGGACGGTTACAGAGATATTTTAAAATTAGCTGATAATTTTGCAGCCTTTAACCAACGCTTAAAATTTGCTCATTATCGTCCACTTTTGCCAGTGAAATCTAATCCAAGGTCCTGGTGGAGATATGCTTACAAAGCTGTTTCTGACCAGACGAAGAAAGCAAGGTATTTTAGTAACTACTTTATTTTCTATGTAAGTTGCTAACAAGCAAAAACCAGAAAGTTCTCCCAGAATTTAGGTAATTATGCATTCAAGTATTAATCACCTTAGAACATAGCTGGTTTAATTATGGTCTTAGAAAACTCAGCCCTAGCATAATGTGTGCTTCCCATTTGTGTATTACTACTTTTGCTTTCTCTATTTCACTCACCTTATGTTAGACTTGAGTAATGTTCACTTTAACTTTCCCTTGTAGATGTAGTCTAGGTATTAAAATGGTCCTCTACTCCATCCAAACTAACACCTCATCCTATTCCTGGCATCAACATGGTTGTATGCAAATTGAACTCTTGGTTTTGTTTGTTCTGATCTTTGGCAAATAGCATGTACCACAAGATGCCATCTTGAACATGACTGGTCAGTTTGTCCATAGCTTGCACAAAAAATACAGTGATGGAAAAACCTTGGTGTAAGCCAAAACTTAATTGGGAATTCATTGATATCATTGGTGTAACATTGCATGTGTTTTTATCACTGCTTTTGCTAAGGACATAATCTTTCTGGCAGTGGGAAATTATCCTGGGAGCAAGTACTGAGATATGCAGGCTTACGCAAGAGATACATCTCTCTATATGCTTCTCTGCTTAAATCTGATCCCAGTAATGAAATTGTTGATGACAACGAAGAAATCGAGGAACTTGATCGCGAACTTGACATTGAACTCATTTTGCAGTGGAGGTATGAGAATTATGGTGTTATATGACAGTTACCCTTTAGCTGTGCTTTCTAAGCAAAATAATTGAGAACTGGCTTAATATCATCCTTGTATGTTGTTGCTGCATTTTTATTCTGTTTTTTCATTTTCCATATTAAATTACATAGACTTCCATCAAAGCAAGCGCTTTTCCTTCCCTTTCAAATCATTCTCGTCCTAAGCTATCTGGTCTAATACCTCTAGCACGAGTACTATGTCATCTACCAGAACCAGAACTCGAACCCGTGCAGATTATTTTAACTTTTATGATTGCAGTTCTAGTTGCATGCAAGTACAGATGTATCCATGATGTTTGAATTCCAATTGTTGCTTTCAGGTTCACAAGGCTACATTGTCTTTTCTATTATGAGAGCATGACTTATTTTGTGCAGCTTTAGTAAGTGTCAAGTGAATTTTATACTCAATGTCTTATGACAGGAGAGAAGATTGTATAAAAAATGAGATAGAAATACAAGTACACATTCTTATTTTCAAATATTTCTATGCAGCTTCTCTTTTCCATTCCTTGTCCATACATGGTAGCTGCATGGATACATACATGCACGACCTTACAGCTTTATAGTTGCTTATAATATCATACTAAAAATATTTTTACAATCTGTGGTATATTCCTGGGTGCTGATCTAGCAAGCTCTCATCTTGAATTATTTTGATGTTGTGCAGGATGTTGGCTCACAAATATGTGAAGCAGTCGATGGAGTCAGATCGTTACTCAAGGAAACAGAAACCCAAGACATCATGGTGGTCATTTGGATGGTAAACTGTTTTTGAGAATAGATCTCATGATATTTGTTTCCATTTTTTGTATGTGGCAACGCCATACATCTAATGTTATCTGTCTGCAATCTGCATATGCATTTTCAGGAACAATAAATCTGACAAAGATGAGAGTGAACAATTTCATTTCAGCGAGGAGGACTGGGAACAGTTAAACAAATTGATAGGTTACAGGGAAGGCGAAACTGAGCAGTCTGTGATAATTAATGAGAAGGCAGATACTCTTAATATGTCTTTGGAAGTGCACATGAAACATAATGCTTCAAAGCTTGTTGATGGGGCCCGGGAATATATTGCTGAATTATCATGTGAGGATCTTGATTGCTCCATAAAGCTTTATCCAGAGACAAAAGTTTTTGACTTGAAATTGGGGTCATATCAATTATCATCGCCAAATGGTCTCCTTGCTGAGGTTGGATTTTATCTTTATGTGATTGAAGCTAGAATCCTCACTTTTGTTCCTTGGCATGAGTAGGACTATATTTTGTTTTTGTTGTATTCCTCCATGCAGAGTGCAACTGCTTCTGGTTCTCTAATTGGTGTCTTCTACTACAAGCCTTTTGATGCCAAGGTGGATTGGAGCATGGCTGTGAAAGCTGCTCCATGCTACATGACTGTATGCTGCTATTCTCTAATTCCCTAAGATTATCCTTAAGACTCGTGCTTGTTTACTGATTTTTTTTTTCCAGTATCTGAAGGATTCCATTGATGGGATTATCAATTTTTTTGAAAGTAGTAAAGCTGTCAGTCAGACTATTGCATTAGAAACAGCAGCTGCTGTGCAGGTACCTTCTATTTAGGCATGTTCTTTGACTTTTGTTTGAAAAGCTAGCTTTAAGTGTTTGCCAAGTTTATTAGAATACTATAACGTAAGATAATCATGGTCAGTTATTGACTGGGAAGGTGCATAAACGGGCTGATAGTTGGAAGTGGTAAATTTAGCTGATTCTCTCGGGAGTAAGCAGTGCAAGAAATTCAAGAAAGAACTTCAATTGCTTAGAAGGTTCAGATTATAAATTAAATAAGCACGCATGCTTTACAAGATGTAATGTGATTTATTGCATGATTGTTCTCATAGAGTGGGACATATGGTGACCTGGATGATATTGCATCACCATGCACTTGATTAAATAAATTCAGCACCATGTGCTCCTAGTTTCGTGTACTTGTCTTATCTAGCACAATAAAACTTTCCAAATAGAATCAATAATTAAAGATGAATTTTGCCATTGTGTTCATTCACTGCACCACCACCTGTCACTTTAGCATCTGTCATAGCTGCAGTCAGAGTTTGTAGCTATCATGTATTCTGCTTTCCCTCTTATGGCTTCACATAATTCTTGTGATTAGAGGTACTGGCCATTTTAGTACCAGGGTGGTCAAAATCCATTTCACAACAGAGTTGTCTAAAGCTCAAAAGTTGATGATAGTAAAATTACATATAAACAAGAAAATCACATAATTCTTTCCTTTCCTTCTATAACTAGATGACATTTGATGGGGTTAAGCGCAGTGCTCAACAGCAAGTGAACAGGGCGTTGAAGGATCATGCGAGGTTCGATACTCTTCATTTCCTAAGTTCTTATAGTTGCCTTGCTCACCACTT
>Ga0307515_10017171_pt1 | contig 13204 bp, 1 predicted proteins | sample 17_EM_MG_FD_194513 | JGI IMG/M metagenome (GOLD analysis project Ga0307515, IMG submission 194513) | Populus trichocarpa ectomycorrhiza microbial communities from riparian zone in the Pacific Northwest, United States - 17_EM | ecosystem: Host-associated > Plants > Roots > Unclassified | place...
TGCTAGTACTTAGTAATAAATGCCGCATTTAGCTGCTAAATGCTAGAAAATGCTAGAAATGCTAGAAAATGCTAAAATGGCAGAAAAGTAAAATTAGATGCTGGTAAATTTTTTCCTGACGTTATATGGCCCATAGGCTTACTGACTACGTTAAGTAATTATAGAAAGATATATAAGTTATATTAAAGGAGCATTAATTATAACGTCTAGAGATCTAAAAGAAAGATTATAGAACTAGAGAAGTAAAAGGTAAATCTTAGTACTAGTAAATATAAAACTAATATATAGATTAATTAAATAGAGGTTTAAGCTTAAGAACGAAGATAAGCTAAGAGTTAATCTAAGATACCTAGTGTATTATGCATTGTTGTGGATTATATATATAGATAACTAATATAGTATATATTAAACGCCAAAGGTAAAGAATAAGAAATACCCTATAAGGATATATTAGGCGCTAAATAAGTAATAATATAGAAATGTTAAGTATATACATAGCTAGTATCTAGTAGAAGTTTAGGAGTTAAATAACTTAATACTTTAACTAGGAAGATTTCTTATAGAAGAATGCCTAGATAAATAATAGTAGTAGGAATACCTAGAGAATATATATTTATAGTATATTAAGGAAAAGAAATAAACTGGGTATTAACTAAAGAGTAAGCTAATAGTTAGGAAAAGTAGAGGCCTATAGAACTAGAGGGAGCTAGTAGTAAAGCCTTAGACCCTTAAAGGAATTTAAGGATAATACCTAAATTTAAAAGTTAATTGATAAGATTAACAGTTTAAAGCATTAATAGATAGTGGAGTAATAAGGAACTATATTTTATTAGTAGCAGTTAAATAAATAGGACTACTTTATAGATAAAAGGAGCGCCCATATTTATTAGTTATAATTTTAAGAGATCCGATAGCCTATAGAGGGGTTATTATTAATTTTAAAATAGAACCTATTTAGATAACTATTAAAGGGAAATAAATTACAATATCTTTTAATATTTTACTATTAGGGCGAGATAAGGTAGTACTAGGGATACCTTAGTTATAGGTTAGGTTAATATTAGGAATACTTAATAATATAAAATGCAATAACAAACTAAATTAGTATAGTATTAAGTTGGAGTAATATATAAGGAGACTAAGTAAGGCTTAAGTTATATATTAAAGAGATACTATAAGTATAGTAAGAAGCTATAGAGCCTAGAAAGTAAAAAGTTATTAGAGTATATAGCATACGAGAAATCCGTTAAATTTTCTAAGGAAAATTTCCAAATTACTGACTTACAGCCAGTAATTTGGTTCCTTGGGGAAATTTAACGGATTTCTCGCGCCTGCGGCGGGCTTTTGGCCTTCTAAACTTAGTCTGCCTTACTGCTGCCCTGCTACCGCCCTTTACTACCCTTTACTGCCTCCTACTGCCCTTTACTGCCCTTTACTGCCCTGCTACTACCCTACTACTGCCTACTACTACCCACTACCACCGTTATACTATTTTACTATTTTACTATTTTTATTATTACCCTTACTACCTTTACTACTCCCCTTTTAAATACTAAAATAACTTCTTTTTTATTACTTTTAATATATCTTTATTTCCTAATTTATAGCTATATTTATTACTACTTATATACTATATTTTACGAATACTTTAGTTACTAATTTATTATTATTATTATTATTATTATTACTATTTCTACATTATTATAATTATTATATTAGTTTATTAATTTTAATAGGCCGTCGAAAACGGACTCTGCACCTATACGTGGTGACGGCTACGAACCTAAGTCTTTAAAGTTTAGACTCAGAGCCAACGCAGAGACGTTATACAGCGTGCGATACGACCTAGTGGTGGTGGTTATAGGTATTGTGGGCGGTAGTAAAAAGTTTTTATATGGGATGGTGAGATCTCAAAAACAACCACTGAGTGCCCCTTACAGTAATAATAACAACACTATTCTCCTATTAAGGCACCTATACAATCTAATATGGATACGCGGTATTCGATAACATCCCCTAACCCCCAGTAGAGAGCATTAACGACCTCTTACGTCGATAAACGAGCGATTACGAATAAGCAACGAGCAAATATACGGCCCCTCCTAACCCCTAGGGCAATCGCCCGCGGAGCATACGGTCACTCGCCATTAACTATTAAATACTACCTAGCAGCCTAAATAACACCGTACGGTTTTCCTGTCTCCTCTTAAGGAGTAGTAACCCTTGGCGAGGGCCTAGTAACTAGAGCCTAGGCACAAAAGATACTCAGGCACATACGTCCCGCTCGCCTTTTGGTATAGTAGTTTATAGATAAATCCCCCTTACGCCTTTAATAGGCCTTAGGGGGGGGGAGGCATGGCGTATATAGCAATAGGTAATAAGAGATGGTATACAGGGGGTGGTCAAAATACGGAATACAACCATAAGTGTACAGTAATCGAACGGCAAGGCCTAGCTAGGACGTAGTAAACCCTAGCTGGGATAAGCTAGAGAAGGAAGCAGTGGTTCCTAAGGAGTTCGAACATCTAAGGAGGACAGGACGTAGCCGTAGGCCCGCAGGGCCGCCGCTATGGACGAACATAGCAAACCGGGGTTTTTTATCCTACTAAGGTGGCTCATAGGGTTTTTCCTCCCCCAAACTGCAGGGTTTTCTTCCTATAAATTATAAGTTTTCCCCCTGTGACGGAGTAGTCTGCGTGGGCCTAGATAGGATCCGTATCAGACGTTAATCAAGAATTACTACTAATTTTAATATTATATTATAACTATTTTTATTCTTACCTTTATTTATATTTATAGTACTATTACTATATTAATTCTCTTTTAATTTACTAACTTTACTACTTTAGATATAGCTATAACTTTTATTTTTACCTTTATTCTAATTTTATATAGTACTACTTTTACTATTATAAAGAGTACTTTATATTATAGAATACTTTTTATATTTAAAATTAAATTATTCCTTTAAAAATATTATATAAGATAATTATATATACTAAAGACCCTACTATAAGGACTATTATAAAGACTATTAATATATTTATATATATTTATATAAAGTAGAAATAATAAAATAAAATAAAATTAGAGTATTAAAGCTTTAACTGCCCTTTACTGCCTATTACTGCCCTCTACTGCCTACTACTGCCCTGCTACTACCCTGCTACTACCGTACTACTACTATACTACTATAAAATTTATGCAGCTACCTTATGGTAACGTAAAGCTGCCTTTATGTAATAATTGCGTAATATAGATTTATATAATTGATCACGTGACGTATGTTGACAATAGCTATTCACGTCGTTGTTATCGTTATTGTCTTCTTCCTTAAGCAACAGCACCACTACTACCACCACTGTTGGAATTACAAGGTCATGGGGTCACAGCGGAGCTATCTTAAGGATCTAATTGATGATAGAGATGACGCAGACGATGAATATTGATTGATTCGTGATGCAGTAGATTGCATGCGGACTTCGTCCTCGCAATGTGTCCAGAGCTTAGTCAGCACCTCTCGCTTAATTCTGACAACCACCACCTGCTGCTGCTACTGCGTCTTCTGCTCCTGCTTCTGCTCCTGCTGCTGCTGCTACCGCTGCCGCCACCACCACCACCACTGTTACTACTACCGCCGCTGCCGCCGCCATGTCCGCGCCCGGCCGCCGTTTCTCGTCCTTGCCGCCGCTGTCTTGGGCTGGGGTGCCTGCGCGCGGGACTTTGGTCCCAGCAGATGAGTGTGCTGGTGAGTATTAGTACTATAAAAGAATTTAAGAATTTGAGAATTTGAGAAGATACTAATATGTAAATAGCTGCTGTAGCTGCAGCTGCCGCCAGACCCCTCCCTGCTCCTACCACTGCCGCTGCTGCCGCTCCCGCTGCCCCCGCTGCCGCTGCTCCCCCCCCAGCCAGCTTTACGGCCGTGAATTAGCCCGCCGCCCTCCCGCCCTAGAATCCCTTGCCTGCCGCGCTCGCCGCTGCCGCTGAAGCCGCCGCCGCTAACACGGCTATAATGCGGGCGCTGCGTCCCCTGCCGCGCGTCCGGGGCGTGTCTCTGCGGTGGGCTCCTGGCCTAGGTGGAGCTCCTGGGGTCTACTGGGGGGTCCGCCTAGAGGCTAGGGCCCCGAATGCGGAGGCCGCCCTGGCGCAAAGCCGGGGTATAATAGCCCTGTAGGCTTGTGCGTCGTGCGTGTGGGGCGGTGGCCTATTTACGGAGTGTGTGCTGGTCGCCGGCTAGCTGCGCGGCAGCTGTGCTAACTGCCATTATGGCAGCGAAGGGGCGCGCTACTCCTTCTAAGTCCGTAAGTTAGCAACGTAAGCCGTAAAAAGTATAACTAATAAAGATAATAGCGTCTGCTGCCGCCTTCGCCTCCTCTGCCGCAGCCCGCTCCCGCTCCCGCTCCCGCACCTACGCACCTTCTGCTGCCGCCGCCGCCGCCAATAATGACGACGACGACGATAATGATGACGATGATAAGGAGGAGGAAGAGGCCCCGCCTGCCCGCGTCTACCCCCGTCTTAGGCGGCGCGGGTAGGTTGCGGGGCTGCTCTGCCGTTTGGTGGCTGTGCTTAAGGAGGAGTTATCGGAGGATGAGGATGAGGAGTAGGGGAGGGGGGGGTAGAGGGGGGGTAGAGGGGGGGGGGTTTACTAGGCCCTACGGGGCATTTATAAAAGTTTTGCTGGCCCTATAGGGCAGTTGTAGAAGTAGTTATATAATAAAATAATATACCTTATTACGAAAGCAAAACCTCTAGATAGATACTGCGGCGGGCTTTTGGCTTTCTAAACTTAGTCTGCCCTACTGCTACCCTACTACTACCTTACTGCTGCCCTACTACTACCCTACTACTACCCTACTACTGCCCTACTACTGCTACCACTGCTATACTATCCCCCCGCGTCTTAGCCCGTAACGGGTAGTAACACCTTTGGATATATAATATTAGTAGTAGTAGCGGTAGCGGTATTGCTTCCCAGCGGCAGTAATAGCGAAAGCCCGCGTATATCCGTTATTCTTAATAGCGTAACATATAACTGCCTATAGGTAAAGACTGGTATACGCAAATCAACACCAATAAAGTTAAAAGACTGCCCCTGTGACTTATTTACTGTTATAGTAAAGTATAGTTAGATTAGAAACTGCCTTCTACTGATAATAAACGGCAGTTCTTTATCCGTAGAGGTAAGCTTAATATAAGGGATTAGCTGTAGCTGCCTGTGAAAGCTGCTGCTAAGTATCTAAGTTTTAATACAGCGCCGGCCTAGGCGCGTAATAACTATATAGGTGCCGTTATAGAGCCCTTCCTTAGGGTAGAGGTTCCGTAAAAGGATTATGGGCGCGCCTACCTTTAGGGAAAACTTTAACGAAGGTAGGCTAGTAGGGTTGAATGTTTGCAGGAGCTCTACTGGCGGCAGTTCTATATGATCCTCTTCTCCATTTTGCTCTATAGAGTCTATAGAATAAAAGGTGCTTAGGGAGCCGTGGAGCCGCGTAAGGATAGCCTCGTTAATCTTAGCCACGGTATTATTGCGAATGGTTAGGATAGCGCGATCGCGGAAGGTATTAAGAGTAGTATATACCTAAGCTAGCAGTTGTGGAGGGTATATATACCTATAAAAGGGTTCCTAGGACCGGAACTGGCCTATACTAGGCGGGAGAGTAATACTACTGGCTAGGGCTGTATTGTAAGATAAGTCTTATACCTAAGCTGCGAACTGCTAATTTGTCTCGCCCTAGCGGACACGTATATTTAACCGTAGGGATAGTATATAGAAGGTAGGCCAGAGGAATGACCGCTGTAGGTAGGCACCTATAATAGCTGTGCGGTTCCCCCGCGGGACGACAGGCAGTATCTAAGTAAAGTTGCCGCCTAAGATAGTAGGGAGCCCGCTAAAGGTAGAGTCATTAGAACGGATGTCCGTAAGTATACGGTGTATGGCTTTAAAGCAGTAGCGGTGCTGTATTGGCACCTTATCCTAGATAAGCAGAGAGGTATAGCGTAAAAGCTTAGCTAGATTTAAGTTTTTAGAGATATTGCAAGTAGACTCTTTGTGTAGATTGATAGGTATCTAAAAACGGGAGTAGGCAGTACGGCCGCCGGGTAGTAGGAGGGCCGTAATATTAGAAGAAGCTACGCAAAGAACAATTTTACTGCGCGAGCGGTAGTAGTGGCAGAGGCAGTAATAGAGAAACGTTTTACCGGTGCCTATAGGGCCCTAAAGAAAGAAGCGGGCCGTTTACGGATTAGTATTTATAGCGGTAACGACAGTATTAAAGCACGCTGCTTGGTCCGTATTTAGCTGCTAGCATAGCTTAGTAAACTAGCGTTCTTCCTCTATAGAGTTATATTGCTATAGCTCTACTATAAGAAGCGGGTTACTTCCCTCCGTAATAATACCCTACTGGTGCTGGAACTGGGGTAGGCCATAGTCCGTAAGCGTCTTTTAGTGATTGGTAAGTATTTAATAGATAAGGTATAGGCTATAATTAAGATAGGCGTTATTGTCCTTGCCGACTGTAGGAGGAGCATTAGGCTAGTGGGCTAGAAAGTAAGGTAGATTATTGTAAATAGACTGTTTAAAGCGGTCCTATAAAGTAACTGGCTTCGTAACAGGGCTATAAAGTAAAGCGGTTATAAATAAGGAGCGTAGCTGGGCGCTAATAGCAAAAACGGCGGCCTCTGTTAAGTAATTAATCTACTTATAATTATTTTCTAGTAGCCCTAAGGCCACGTAGGCGGCCTGGAAGGTTGGATAGACTATACTAGTAATAGTATAGAGGTTTTTAAAGGAGGTAGGGCCGGGAACGGACGTTAGTAGCAGCCGTAAGTAAAACCTCTTACCTGTAACGGGACTGTAGTAATATATACGGCCTATTACGAAGCCTTGCTGGCGTAGATACTACTTCTATTACTTTAAAATAAAGGTATACTAATTAGGGAAGTCTTAATATAGGCGGTTACGGGCGTTATTATACTCCGCATTATACTTAAAGAAGGCCGTTAGTGTAGAGTAAGAGAGCTTAAGGCGCTGCTAAATCTCCTTAGTAGACTGATTGGGCTAAAAGTATACGGGCTGCTCGCCTGGAAGGTGTACCGCAAGCTAGATTATAGGGGGGTACTCCTTGTAAACGTGAAACTTAAATAGCCGCTAGATAGCCTTAGACGGGCTAATATAACGGCCCTATAAATACTAGCTTACCTTATCGCCGTCCGTAAGCCATAAAGTGGTGTAGTCGCTCCCCTTATATATATACTTGTGGATATACTTAACGGACTTTATAGAGGCGCAGATCTTAACATTTATATATATATAATACTTTATAGTTAGATACGAGGAGTATAGAATAATCTAGCGGTTGTCTATTTTAAATGTAGTTCCCCCTGGTAAGTGGACAGACCACAACTGCAGATTATTGCGATGGTGGTATTCTGGATAGCCGTTCTTATGTATAATAGTAATAGGGTTAAAACGCTTAGGGTACCGCTTTAAGTAGGTCGGCGGAAGGCCTAGCCCTAGGGCAACTATATAGGGGGCTCGCAGATTCTAAGAGCCGCAAGGGCTGTGAACTATTATCGACTTTATAATCTTAGTAAGACGACTAGTGGGATCGTCCTCTGGCTGCGGAAGCTCGGCGGATATAAAACGGTTAATAATGGCTAGGTCTAGCAGCCTATCGCGGTTATACAGATGTAGGAAGAGTAGTAGGTGTTGATGGGGCAGGCCCTGTTTCTGGTACTTAATAGTTTAGACGGAGCCGCAGTACTAGCCGAAGATCTGCTTCCGTTTTAGGTCGTATAAGAGGTGGATAACTTTTATGCGGAAGACGCGCATAACTAGATTGGGCCTATTTGTAGCGGTCTGGCCAGGTAATAGCTCGCGGGTAATCTCTTCTTATTTAAGGTTGGCAGTAAACGTAATAAGTATACTTAGACGGCCGTATTTACGGACAATAGCTATTAAATCCTAATAGTACTGGCTAATAAAGCGAGCTCCGCTAAGGAAACTTAATAAAAGAACTACGCGGCGGCCTAATAATTGAGGGTCTAGATTATAGCGGGTAAGAGTATCCGTAACGCTATTATATAGCTCCGCGCGGAGGTTTAATTAGTGGGAGCGGATCTAGTTAAGCTTATTTTAATTGTATAGCGCCTATGCATCTATAATATACTGCTAAAATAGCTGGCAGTAGGTAAAAGGGACTAACCTAGAGTTAATACGGACATGCAGGTAGAACTAAAAGTACGCCCGCTGTGTTAAACGGTCTTACTGGCGGGCTTGCTAGCGGGCTTAATTAGAGTCGCGTAGCTAGAGACCCTAGTCCCAGCTAGTATTACCGCGAGGGAAGAGTAGTACGTAGTGGAGCGGCATATATGCGGCATGCGTTAAGTTAATACGGCAGTATTGCGGCTGCTTATTAGGCGTATAATACTCCGTAAGCATAATATTGCGGAAGCTGGCATTACTGTACTTATCTAGTATAATAACGGCCACCTTATTACTTATTAGTAGGTTCTTACGGCGGTGATTAGCACCAGCCTCTAAGATAAGCCGTATTTATAGGTTTAAGATAATCCGTAACGGGGTTGTTATAGGCTAATCCTAAAGCCGTTTCCTTGTGGTTTAATAGAGGGCAATAAAAGGGTTCCGTACCTTAGATAGCATAGTAGTAAGGCACTATAGAATAGTTACATTTAGCTAGGTATTGGGATGGGCCCGTAGCTGGATATCTATAGCATAACTGGGGTTATAAAAGTATAGCTAGATATACCGCGGAGCAATATCAGTAGGAGGCTCTAGCGGGCCCTGTAGATGGTAAAGCTCACCATATATCTGGAAGCAATTTGGGCCGCTGTGGGCTATATTATGGTTAGTAACGGTATAGTTTACGGATATAAAAGCTAATGCTACATTATATGCGCGGAGCCGCTCTCTAAACTACCTAGTAGAAGTACTACGGGACTCTAAAAGATCGCGTAGATATTCTAGCGGAGGCTAGAATAGAGGGAGGTTTATATTGCCGTGCTTATAGTAGGCTTTAAACCGTGGATTATAGGGCTTTAATATACTAATATGTTTATTAATCCAATGTAGGGCGGCGTAGAAGTTGTAGGTAATGTTTATAGGACTAAGATCTAGCTGCTCTGTAATAGGGCGGACCATAGTAGGACTATGATTTAGCTGCTCCGTAATAGGGCGGACTATAGGAGGCCGCGGCTAAATTAATACGGATGGTTGCGGCTGGATTAATATAGGCGGTTGCGGCTGAATTGATACGGGCGGTATAAGGGGAGAAGCAGCGGCAGAAGTAGTGGCGGAAGTAGTAGCGGCTATAGGTTGGTTTATAGGCTGCGGAAGGTCCGCTAAAGGTTATTAGGACCGTCTATTTCGTTTCTCCTATATATATAGAGTTAGAAAGGTAGTAGGTTAAAAAAGAGTAAATAAAGGATTAACTTTATAAGATTTATAGGTCTTATATAGAGCTATATAACGGTTTGTTATAAAGTTAGTAGAAGGGTAATACTACCTATAGGTACTACAAAATGCACGATCGGAAGGCATTTAGACGGTAGGTAGGGAGTAGTATTTAAGCAGTAAGGGGTAGGATTTGAGGTCGTGAGGTTAAGGTCGCGTTTTTACGGAGCTTTGTGTAGAGCTTTTGCAGAGCTCCGTGCAGAGCTCCGTGTACCCCCCGTGAAATTTTCTCCGTAGAGCTCTAAAGCTTTACATCAGTATAGTATTACTTAGCCTTAAGATATATAGACGAAAGTAGTAGCATTTTAAAGCGCTTTATAAGCTCTATAAATGTATATAAATAGAAATTTTATTTACCTATTATTAGGGGATGCATCGCAAGTGCAGTAGTATTGGTGTTTTAATGGGGTAGCACGGTCCCTATATGTGATCTGACAAATTATAACCAATTATTTAAACCAACCATAAGACTCGCTTAAAATTAAATCAGTATATATAAGAAGACTATAAGATAGAGCTAGAGCTAAAAATAAGTTTAAAGTTTTTTTTTTAAATCTATAAGCTAACTAAAGAAAAGTTATAAGCACTTAAAGAGTTTATTTAAGAAAACCTATAAAAAGGATATATTAGACTATTGTAGTTATTAGTAAAATATCTAGTACTATTTATACTAAAGAAAAATAGAAAGCTTAGGCTATGTATTAACTATAAATAGTTAAATAGTATTACTTAGAAGAATAAATATCCTTTACTTTTAATTAACAAAATCTAAGATAGGATAAGTAATGCGCAAATTTTTATAAAGATAGATCTAAGATAAGTATACTATTAGATTAGAATTAAGGAGGGTAATAAATAAAAGGCAGCCTTTAGGTTAAAGGAAGGACTATATAAACTATTAGCTATATAATTTAGATTTATAAACTATTACGGAGTAAGTGTAAGCGACGATAATATATAGCAAAGTAGATATTATTAAGCTATATACATAAACTATATAATAAAATTAAGACGTTATATAAGGAAAGAAGGTAGGAAAACGGGAAGAAAGGGTATATATTGTTGACTTGGTTGCTTAGTCAATATATACATAGGGCAGAATAGGGTTTAGGTCGTGGTCCTAGCAAAACTTAGCAGAATTTGGTAGAACTTGGCAGAATATGGCAGAATGCCGTAGATTGCCGTTAGATTGCCATTTCGCGGTTAGTCTCTAATTGCTAAGTTAGTAAAAACAGGTAAACGTATATAAGGTATTACGGGGGTATCCCGTGACATAAACGCACTAGTAACGTTCTAGAAGTAAAATAATAATAGATTAGGAGAACACCTTAATAAGTTTGTTATAGTATACCTTAATAATAATAATATCTACTTAATAACTAAGGAAAAGTACGGAGAATAGATTAAATAGGGTTTAAAAAAAACTATAAGAAGAATAAATATTAGTAGCAATTAAGAAATACGAGTTCTTTATAAAAAAGACCAAATTTATTAGATTTATTATTAAACTAGGCTATATTAGTATAGACCTAAAGAAGATTAAAGCTATAGTAAGTTAGTAAGAACTAAAAAATATAATATAGTTAAGGTTATTTTTAGGGGTTTTTTTTTATCCGATTATATTATACTACGTATAATACTACGCATGCAGCCTCTAGGCTATAGCGCTATAGTTCTATATACATAAATCCTTTCTAGGCAGCTTAATATATACTAGTAGCTATATTCTAGTAGTTTATAGTTCCTTAGTAAACCCTAAGTTCCTATAACTACTAGGGAATGAGAAAACAGTAGGAAAAACTATAAGAAATCCTAACACCTATCCCTGTCCTTTTGCAATTTATTTCTATCCTTTTGCTCTCTAATATCTTTTTAAGAGCCTAGTAGGAGTTGCCTCCTTCTAGAATCCTATCTATTTTATTCTTTTATAAAATCTTCTTCCCGTTATAACGGAACCTTATAGCAAGAACTACAATAAGCTCGTTAATAGGCTAGGTATGTAGGTGATGCAAATTAAAGTCAACAACGTAATAATAACTAGTGGAGTGGTTGCCTAATAGATTAACTCTAATTATATACTGAGAATTACTACAAGGAAGGAACTATCTAGGTAGGGACTAAGGGTCCTTAAATACACAACCGTACTCTTATAAAATCCTTCTTATACGTAATATACGTGTGCTCTATCTACTCTGTTACGGATTATATAGATCCTACAGATTATACAGATTATATCACGTGACCTTGGTTACTATTCCTCGTCATATGGCTCTATTGGCTCCATCCTGGACCGTGCTCGTATTAACTAACTAGCTTCTTCTGACTCCTCTCCAAGTAGTCGTAATATTGTACTTAAAGCGTCCGTAACACCCGTACTAGTTTAGCTGCTTTAAGAGTCTCGCAGTCTTTACTATTAGCAAAGTGTTTTTCTTTACAATTAATGCAAAGAGGGGTGGTATGCTGGTAAGGCTTGCCTATTATTATACAGGTAGAACAAAAATGGTCTTTAGATAAATGTGCAGCTATACAGTATCTGCAAGCCCTAGTAGAGCACCTATCTCCTATATAGCCAAATTTTTGGCAGCTCGTACACTGCGTAGTAGGAGAGACTTCGAGGTATTTTACTACCTTAGTAGCTATACCTGCAATTGATATCTCTTTTTACTTAAGGATTTCTTGTCTTTTTTCTTCGTTCTCTATAGTAAAAACTATAGAGCTAAATCTGGTCTATGGATTATGTCTTTTTTTACTAAATAAGATCTATCTAGGTAGTCCTTATATCCTTATAGGATTAAAGGTCTCGATTTCTTCCTTTAGGAGCTTAGAGCCTCCTTCTCCTAGGAAAGGTAGGGTAGGAACCCCGTGGGCTATAATTTAAACCCATAGTTCTAGTTTTTGTTCTCTTTAAAAGGTAAAGCAGTTATGCCAGATCTCCTTATATTTGACTAAGAAATCTACATTATACTCTTCTATAGTTATAAGGAGAATATTTTACTTTTCTTTGGTTTTAGCTATAGATGCTAGTACTAGCTTTTCTACTTGCAGTTTTAATGCAAATAGTTAGTTGACTTTATTCCGTATAGAGAAGGTATCTAAAGGTTAGTCCTTTTCGTCTGTAATTAGGACTAGCTTCCTTTTTTATAGCTACTTTTTCTTACTTCTAGTAGAAGTAGAAGGGGTAGGAGATGGTAGTAATAAGGGTAAAGGGGATAAAGTAAGGAGGTTTTTCTTTAGCCTCTCTGCGTAGGTTTCTTTAGTAGGGGCTACCTCCTTACGGAGAGCTCTTACTTCTTTAACTAGTCCTTTTAGGACATCTTTTGCCTTTTCTTCTTCTTCTTTTGTAAAGGGGTTTTCTCCTATTAGGGTACTTTCTATATAGTCTATTAGACGTCCAACTTGTTTTTCTTTTTCTTCGTCTTGTATCCCTTTATAGGCCTTAATTAGGTTCTCTAAAGCCTCGCTTAAATATTATTCTGGAGAACGAGAATGGGAAGGTATACTAGGCGTACTAGCCGTAGTAGTCGTTGGTTTTATTGTCTTTTTTATAGGTTTTTAGTTTTCTTTTTCAGGAGAAGACTGAGGATGTCCTCTTTTTTCCCCTGTCCTAAATGGGCCAGAAGAAGGAGAAGGGGGAGAAAAAGTAGATGTGGAATCTTCATCACTTATTTCTATAGGAGGTTTTTTTTTGGACCTATTAGGCCTTGGCATTTTGTATCTTATAGGGGG